>SKEX01000309.1_pt1 | contig 44809 bp, 39 predicted proteins | sample 4841451 | NCBI WGS metagenome assembly SKEX01 (sample SAMN11008798, study PRJNA524170) | human gut metagenome | isolation source: fecal sample from pouch patient p38, | place: Israel: Tel-Aviv | reverse complement strand
GGGTGGACGGATTCCGCTCATTCAGTCTCCGGGAAAACGCCCGCACCCCGGAACGCGAGAACCCCGCGTCCCTTGCGGGAGCGGGGTCCAAGCGGTATGTCCTTGATTCTGATGTTTCAGATAAGGGGGCCCGAATCAGCGGGCGTACTTTGATAGGTTGTGTGCACTCTGGTATGTGCTTCTGACCGTTGGCGTCTTGGGGGATGCGCCTGAGCAGACGGGCGCATGCGAGGCATCAAAGACGATGCCGCGTTCATGCGCCGATCAGGACGACTGCCTAGGCATCCAATCTGGGGTTGACATGAGAACCCGGGTGGCCCTGGCGGTGTTGTTGGCATCGGGTTTGACTTCTGTGGGGGAAATGGGATAACAACGATTCCGACGTGTGTCTACTTTGACGGAGCCAGGCGCCGCAGCCTGGCTCCGTCATTGTTATGCACCGCGTTCCTGTTGCTGTGGAGCCGACGGAAGCCGCTCGCCAGCACCGGGTCTCTTCACTCTTTGGAGCAGGGACAATGCGCCCTGCGCTACCACATTCATCAATGTCACTCATACGTGGAGGTATGACATGGGCGACAAAGCGAAGCGTTCCTTCGGGACGCTGGTGGCAAGGCATAACGCCAAGGGCGTTCTCTCCGCCTGGCAGGCCAGGTACAGGAGCCCTCTCAACAACACCGTCAAAGTGCAGCGAAACTTCCCTCCTGATAGGAAGGCCGACGCCGAACGCTGGCTGAACGAGGAGCGGGAGCTGGTCGAACAGTATCGGGCAGGCGAACGCGCATGGATTCCGCCGTCGGAGAGGACGGAACGGAAGCTGGTCTACAAGAATCCCGATGGCCTGACCTTCGGCGAATACAGCGACTGGTATTGCCGGCAGCTGCGCAACAGCCGGGGCGAGCAATTGAGCCCACTGACAATGGGCTCCCATAAAGCCGCCATCAGGGATCTGGACCAGACCTTCGGCAACAGTCAATTGCTTGACATCAGGCAGGCGGATATCGACCGATGGTTCGACGCGGCACAGGCATCGATGTCCCCGTACCGGTTGCGGCGTGCGACGATGATGCTTCGCCGCGTGTTCAACGCCGCAGTGACCGACGGATTGGGCGACGGACAACCTATTCTCCCCTCCAATCCATGCCGGATAGATACGCCCGGTCGTGATCTGAATTCCCGAAACGAGCGACCGCTGACCGTGAGAGAAGCGCGCGAGCTCGCTGAAGCGATGCCTGCACACCTTCGTTTGGTCGTCTGGCTCGGACTGACGGCGGGAGGCCTGCACATGGGCGAGATCTGCGCCCTGCGCCTGGGAGACATCGATACTGAACATCATCTCATCCACATCAACTCGAACGTGGTGCGCAAACCAGGCAGGCCGGGATACGGAATCACGGAAGCCTATCGACCCAGGGGCAACACCATCCCCCTCCCCGGCCTTCTGGAACCTGCCATCCTACGGCACGCCGAAAGGTATTGCCCAAGCGGAAGCAACGAGTGCTTCCTCTTCCCGGTCAGCCAGGAATGGCGTCTGGCGGATTATCCGAATCCCGCCATGCTCCAAGCGAACCTCAGGAAGGCGTTCCAGAAGATCGGACGGCCTGACGGCACGTATCGCACGTTGCGGGCCACCTATGCGCTGACGTTCCTGCGCAACGGCGGCACCATGCAGGAAGCGATGGACATGCTGGGCTACGCGACCACAAGGACCATGTCGCAGCTATGCTCCCCCGGGTTGGACGATCACGTCGCCAAAGTCACCGACCTGTGCTCATGCGACTTCCTTCCGCCAGACACGGACGAGAACGCGCTCGGAACCGTCATCGACGATCTCGAACATCGGCGCACGCAACTGAACAAGACCATAAGGCGCCTTCGTTCCCAGCAATCCGGGAGCTCCGGAGACGGCCGGAAGCCAATGAAGGAGGAATCACGAAACGGCCAAAGCAACGAAAATTCGGAACCATCCTCGAACGCTTCGGCAAGAACGGGGAGCGGGTCGCCTGGCAGGCCAGGTACACGAATCCCCTGGACCCTTCCAAAAAGGTGCAGCGCAATTTCTCCCCTGACTCGAAGGACTCGGCGGAACAATGGCTGGACGAGGAGCGATACCTCGTCCGCCTGCACAATCTCGGGGTCAAGGAATGGCAGCATCCCACGAAACGCAGGTCATTGGTCGCCGACGCGGAAAAGGCCCGTCGCATGCCGTTCAACGACTTCTGCGATCTGTACTACGAGACCCATCGCGCGCCCGACGGGTCCGAACTCTCCTATTCAAGGAGGGAGGTCCTCAAGCGGTCGCTGACGAGGCTCAAGGACTATTTCGGATCCGAACCAGTATGCGAGATCACGCCCGGGGAAATCGAGCACTGGTATTCGGGCAGGAAGGACCAGCTGACCCCGTCCATGTTCTGGCATGAATGCGTGGTCATCTCGCAGCTGTTCAACCACGCGTCCAAGAAGATCCTGGCCGACGGCAAGCCCATGCTCGCCTACAATCCATGCAGCGTCAAGCATCCCCAGCCCAAAAGCAGGAAAGCCGACCAGCTGCCGTTCACCAAGGACGAGGTGTGCGCCATCGTCAACGCGATGCCGGACAACCTGCAGCTGATGGTATGGCTGGCAGCACTCGTCGGTGGACTGCGCGTGGGCGAGGCATGCGCGCTGAGACTGCGGGACCTGGACCTCGACAACCGGATACTCCACGTTCGCCACAGCGTCAACAAGGATCCCGACCACGCGGGCTCGTTCATCCTCGACACGACCAAGACCAAGGCGGGCATACGCGACGTGCCCATCCCCATGGTGCTGATCCCGATGATCCGCAAGCACATCCGCGAACACTGCGACGACAAGACCCCGGACAGCATGCTGTTCCAACGCCACAGCCCGCTGACCCGCAACACCATGTACACGCAGGACAGCGTCGCCCACCAGTTCGAGCGGGCCCGCAAAGCGGCGAACCGGCCGGACGCCACGTTCCACACGCTGCACGCCACCCATGCGACCATGCTCATGCTCAACGACGCGACCATGCGCGAAACGATGGACAACTGCGGGCACGCGGACCTGCAGGTCGCCTTCGAGCACTACCAGAAAATCGTACCCGCGCACCTGCGCAAGGTCGTCGAGCTCCTCTCCTACGACTTCCTGCAGGACGACGTGAGCAAGGAGACGCTGCGGGATGTCCTCGAGAAGCTCCGCGCCGAGCGGGATGACCTCGACGACAAGATCGAACAGGTATCGAAACGCCTCAACGGCAAATAAAGAGATCCATGAAAACCCAGCAGGCTTGCCGGATACCGCACCAGCGGCGCCCGGCAAGCCAACGGGTTCCTTATATGACAGGAGGTTAGTCGGGTTAAGTAAAGAAAAGTGTGTCTTAAATCTGCTGTGAGGCTTACTGGCGTCTTGTGTGTCGGGGTGTGATTAGCGAGTCGGGCGTTAATCCGGCGGGGTGCTTGACTTTTCGGGTTGGCTTGGTCTATGAGCAGGAACAAGTCTTCGAGGGCGAGGAAGTGCCCCTTGTGCGGGCGCGCGATGCGCAGGAACGGGTTCACGAAGTCCCGCCCCCAACGGTGGAGGTGCGATGCGTGCCGGCTGAGCACGGTCGCGGAACGCGGGGACCCGGCGCGCAGGGCCGAGTTCCGCGCGTTCATCGCATGGGTCACCGGCAAGGAGTCCATGGGCGAGGCCGCCGCCCGGCTCGGTATCACCCGTCAGACGTTCTCGGCCCGTATCGCGTGGTGCTGGAGCGTGGAACCGGTCCTGCCGCCCGCCTCCCGTTCCCACCGGTATGTGATGGCGGACGGGACGTATGTTCCCTATGGCTGGTGCCTGCTGGCCCTGACCGGTGATGACGGCCGGCCGGTCGCATGGCAGTGGTGCTCCACGGAGACCAAGGACGCCTACCGGCAGCTCTTCGGACGATCGAAAAGGCCGGGATTGCTGGTGTGCGACGGAGGCCAGGGGTGTCTGGCGGCCGCCGGGGCCCGGTGGAAGGGGGTTCGCGCGCAGCGTTGCCTCGTGCACGTGCTGCGCAACACCCGCGTCGACCTGACGAACAGGCCCAAGAGCGAGGCCGGCAGGGCGCTGCTCAGACTCGCACGCAGGCTCACCAAAATCAGCACTGTGGACGGGGCCGCCAACTGGCTCGCCGAACTCAATGCATGGCACGGAGAACACGGCGATTACCTCAAGGAAAGGACCACGGCCAAACAGGATCCCGCGCACGCCAGGGGGCGCAAGTGGTGGTGGACGCACGAACGTCTGCGCCGCGCCTGCTTCCGGCTCGTCCGGCTCAACCGCGCCGGGATGCTGTTCGCGTTCTGCGACCCCGCCATCGCGGGGGGACGGAGAATCGTTGCCGTCGACCACGAACCAGCTGGAAGGCGGGACCAACGCGGTTGTCAAGCGCACGCTCGACCACCACCGGGGACTGTCGGAAGAGCATATGAAACGGTGCTGCGAATGGACGGTGTATATGCTCACGGAACATCCCGACCCCATGTCGTTCGTCACGCCCGACTACTGGAAATCCACCGGAAAGGAACCGGCGGAGGACGACGGGCCGACGCCCGTGACCGTGACCGGCGTGCAACTGCCGGCCGCCGGCGTCGACGCCTACGAGGACGGGTTCGGCATCAGGAAAGGCTGGAGCGGACGCTCTCGCTAACTCACCGACACGCCATCGACACGCACGATAAGACACACTTTTCTTTACTTAACCCGTTCTTTCCGCCTTATGAAAATGGGGCAGAATCGCTTTCGCGAATCCGCCCCTAAAACCCAAAGGTTTTGACATCTGCAACTATTATAGCAATCCCAGCCCCTTTGTCAATGAGCGCATGAAATGGAACGCCGCCCATGCCGTGGAGTCCGGTCCCTGCGAAGGCAGAATGGAAGCACTGTCCTCCACCCTTGCAAACAGGGACGCGAGATCCGCCATCGCACGCTTGCGGGAGCGTCCCTCGGGCACGAGCCGTGAATAGACGACGAATACCGTCGCAATCTGCTGCATGGCTGCACACCCCATCCACTTGGCTCGAGTGGCTTTCGAAACATTCGCAACAGAGACAGCGCGCACGACGGAATTGGTGACCGCAGTCCTTCCCGCTCCACGGTCGGCGAAAGCGTTGACGATACACGACCCATGAGCTGCGCAGTTCCGCAGAGACTTCACGCCCTTGAGATCGTAATGAGCCACATGCAAAGACCTGTCATTCCAACGCCTGGCACAAAACCGGACGAAATCGATCAATGTACCAAACGAGGTGAGTTCGAAGAACACCCAAGCGGGCATGTCGTCGGCATATTTCGCATATACCCCGGCACTGTACGGACTATACCCACTCATCTTAAGCTCGTGCAGACGGTAATCCCGGTTCGGCTGGCTCAAGGACGCCATGTAGTCAGCGACGATAGCATACCCATCCTCTCCTCTTGCATCCATCTCATGCAAGACAGCGACCTTCTGGAAATGCTCGATGTCGAGCGTCATGCCCAGCAAGACAAAGCGAAGCTGCTGGTCAAGGGAGGCAAGGAGACGCAGTTGGGCAAAGTCCAGATCGACGTATTGGCCGTCCCGATCACCGCCCTCGCGCTTCGCGAACAACTTGCGGTATGAGGCGAGCTTGAAGAAATTGCACTTCTCCGCAAGGTACCGGACAGCCTCAGCCTCGTCGCAAAGCACGAACTTCACGCCTTTGGCCTTCAAGTGCGCGATTTGTTCCTCTACAGTGAGGATGGGTTTCCTTGACGCCTTCCCGTCCGCTTCCATGCCGTCTCCCGTCCTTAGCTATGAGAGCCATTGTACCAACGAGGGTAGTGCCTCTCACAGCGACCCGAAGCACAGCGCTCCTCTCCGGCTAGCCCGCCGAATCTGCCGGGCGAGCTCCCAAGCCATGTCGGTCACGTCGTCGCAAGTCCATTCATATTGTTCCGGCATTGGTGTTCCAAGCTTCTCGCACAGTTCCTCGACCATGCGGTCATGCTCTGATCCATCAGATGGAGCTTCATTCACCGTGTCCTCACGCATGGTGCCGAATCCGATCCATCCGTCCTGATCGCATCCATAGGAAACGCCTCCCGGCGCGTCGGCAGGTATGTTGCCACAATTCTGGCCCATCCAAGGATGGCCTTCGGGTATCCGCGCATACCCGTTCCAGCAGTGGGAAGCCGGGCCCGCATAGACCGACCATTCGATGCCCCATTCATGGCCGGATCGCACGGGCTTGTCTTGTAGACCAGCGACGAATACGTCCGGATCAGCTTCCCGTGCATGCTGGAACGCCTCCGGATCCTCTCCCACCCTGCGCTCAATGCGTTTGAACGGGTCGAAGTACGCGAGGGCGCCGCCGATCTGTCTGCATCCAGCCTCCTCATTCCACACGGCCGGATCAATGAGCTCGGGCATGCCATGCGCGGCAATCATGCCGGCAGTCGTCACATGCCCGGGGCAGAAACGGAACACCCATGTACCGCCGGCTTGTTTGGCGAACACCCAATCATCCGGGGTCAGCACTTGTGCCCCGACGGGCAGGCCTTCCAGCCATTCGGTGGCATCCTTATATTCCACATCCATTATCGAAGCTCCTCTCTCTTATCCTTGATCTCTCATACCGGTAAAACGTCGCCGAGTGCACTGCAAGATGCAAGCATCGCAAGTTGGCGGCCATTAGTTTGAAACAGGCACCAAACCCATGTCTGGGTCAGCGGGCGTGTGCCACGGCGATTTCGTCCCATCGTGTCGTGGCTCTTGGTGACAGCCTGCCGCGTCTGGTTCGCCATGTTCCGCCGGTTTCCGCATCCGCTCGTCCTTGTCCGCGTATGTCTCCCCAGCCGATGCCGGCGTGCATCGTGCCGAACTTGCGGTTGACCGCATCGAGCGCCTCGGACAGTCCCCTGTCGCGCACCGGCCCCAGGCCGTCCAACGTGTCGAAATGGTCCCGGTCGGCCAGGTCGGAGAGCATCACCCCGGCTCGAACCCAACGATAGCCAGGCCTCGCATGGGCGCGTGCTACGTCGACGGCGATGCGCGAGACCGTGATCGGGTCGTCGGTCGGATCCAGCGGACGGCCATACCCGCCGGCAATCCGATAGTCGTCGCGGAAGGGGCTGGTCGCGCACCAGACGCCGATGAGCCGGGTCAGCCCATGCTGCCGAAGCAATCTTGCGGTCGCCTGCTGCGCGTACACGCTGACCGCTCCCGCGAGCTCCTCCATCTTGGTGATGGAATGCCCGAACATGCGACTGCACATGATCTGATGCTCCCGACGTCCCTTGATGGCGTCGAACCCGTCGAGACTGATGCACGGCGTGCCCTGCAATTCGAGCACGGTCCGCATCAGGTTCAGACCGAACCTGCGACGGACAAACGCCGGATCCATGCCTCGCAGCCTGAGCGCGGTGGTGGCGTTCAAGCCCATGAGCTTGGGCTCAAGGAGCCGGCCCACACCCCATACCTCGCCGACCGGCGTCGCAGCCATGATCTCCTCCGTCAGGCCGGCCGGCAGACCGTCCCAGACGGCCACTCCCCCGGTCGCGGGAGTGTGCTTGGCCCAATGGCTCAGGATCTTCGCCAACGTGCGCGTGGGTGCGCACGTCACGGTGACGGGAACCCCCACACCTCTCAGCACCGCGGTCCTCATCAGCCGGCACGTCGTATCAACGGCATGGTCGGGCGGCATGAGGAAGCACTCGTCGATGCTGTACGCCCCCCCGACCCGCCATATACCGGTCCATGACGCTCATCATCCGCCGGCTCAACGAGGCATACAACTCGTAGTTGCTGGACCGGGCGACCACGCACCCGTCGTTGTTCGACAACACGACCACCGGCCTGCCCATCAGCTTCGGGTCGAACACGCGTTCGCAGCTCGCATAGAAACTGTCGGCGTCCGCCAGCACGAACCCATTCACCGGCGCCGCCCCTGCCGGTGGATGCTGCCGGTGACCGCTCCCCAGATAAGGTTCTCCCCATCTGGAGCAGGCCGAATGTCCGGATACCTCGGGTTCTCCGCGTGCAGATACCTGCCATGAGCGTCGCAGGCGAGACGCTTGACCGTCATGTCACCATCCAGCACGGCGATGACCACGTCCCCATCCTCGGGTTCCAGGCTCCGGTCCACGATCAACAGGTCCCCGTCGAAGATGCCGGCCCCGGTCATCGAGTCCCCCGCTACCCGGATCAGAAACGTCGTGTCGGGATGATCGACCAGCCGGTCGTCCAGACTCAGGTCCCCTGCCGCGTAATCCTGCGCGACCGACGGGAAACCGGCGTGCACGGACTCCATCATGAGCGGCAGCCTGCGCGCATGGGGGTTGCGCCGATAACGCCACACCCGTTTGACCTGCGTCTCCTGTGACATGCCGCACCTCCCATAGGACTCGAACATCTGTTCGACCATTGTGCCGGCAAGACAGGACATGTCCGGCACGGAGACCCGGAACCCAAGCGACACGCCTACGTGGCCATCCGTGGTGATGCCATCACTTAGCTATCGCCGCAGTCATGACCGTGAGGACAGACATGATGGGATGCAGCCTAAGTCTCTTTCCCCTGCAGCAAACGGTCATGGCGCAAGGATGAGGGCTACTTTCTGTCCAGCCGGGAAGCCCGTTTGTGCCTTCGTATGAATTGACGTAATATCAGTGCTAACAGTAGCCCCCAAGCCTCCTTACAGTGCTCAAACCCGGGGGCTCTTGTTTTATCGGCTATAGGCCGTGTCATATCCGGCTTGACCGCCGATTCGGAGCGGCGCTCCATGCTTGGACTCCAAGACATCTTTCTTTTCGGCTCAGTGCACCCTACCTCGGCCCCCACCAAACTGAGTTACTGCAACAACCAAACTGAGGCCGCAACGGGAAGGAGACCGTCATGACCGCATGGCTGATTCGCGCAGGACGCGAGGCACGGTACGCCTCGGACTGGTTCGCCAGGATACATCGCAATCTACTGGCAGCTGAACGACCTGGACATCGCCGGCGCAGCACGCCAGGAGGTGCGTGACATGGTCGATGCCATCTACGCCGACTCTTCCCAGCAGGCACGCGCAATGATCACCGGGCAGGTGCACCGTTTCGGCTCGGTGATGCAGACCGGTGACGACGTCGTCACCTACTCTCCCGAAGAACGTCTCTATCACATCGGCTCCGTCACCGGTGGCTGCATCATCGAAGACACCACCGGTGACGACGAGCACGACAGCCGGTACTCACGCCCGGTGATCTGGCGGACGGTCGCGTCGCGCGACAAACTCGCCGACACCTCAAAGAACTCGCTGGGCACCATCGCCACCCTCAGCCAGATCGGCGATGACGTATTCGCCGACCTGACCGCAGCCGCAGGAACCAGCGACGATTCACCCTCGGCGCCCGCTCAGGCCGCGGACAACGAGACCACGGATGACGATGAGACCCGTCGCATCACCGCGAACGAGGGCATCGAGAAGATCAAGGACCGCATCGTCGCGCTCTCCTGGGAAGACATGGAATCCCTCGTCGCCGGCCTCCTGCGCGCCATGGGCTACCGCACCACCCTGACGTCCAAAGGCGGCGACCAAGGGCGCGACGTCATCGCCTCCCCCGACGGACTGGGACTGACCTCCCCACGCATCATCGTCGAAGTCAAGCATCGCGGCAATCCCATGGGCGCGCCGGCGGTTCACTCGTTCATCGGCGGCCTGCATGACTCCGACAAGGGTTTGTACGTGAGCACCGGCGGCTTCACCAAGGAGGCGCTCTACGAGGCGGAACGCGCCCGCGTGCCCGTCACCCTGCTCAACCTCGACCAATTCGCCCGCGTGTTCGTCGACAACTACGAGACCACCGACCTGGAGACCAGCGCCCTGCTGCCGCTCACACGCATATACTGGCCGGCGTGAGCGTGCAAGCGTACAGACCTTCGACGAAGCCATCTACCTCAAGGAACGCTGCATGTCCGGACACCTAATGAAAAACAATGACCTCCCACGTTCTGATCACCAGACTGCGAGTGTACGCCATCGCTTCTGGCACTAGCAAGTCATCTGCTTACGGAAAGCATAGAGCAACTCAGACAACTTCTGGTTGTCGGCAATGAATCTGAGAAGATAATCCTCCGTGATGAGAAATTGATGATTTCGCTTATCCTTTGTACAAAGAATCTGTTTGCAAGAGACTGTTTCAGTAATTTGAAAGCTATGCAAAATCCTGTTTCTCTGTTGAACTACTGTATTAAACAGAGATCCAATTTTTGAGCCAGCTTTCTTTGTAATGGTTTGTTTTATCGGGCTACTGAGATCTCCAGCACTAAGATCGATGAGATCATACCAGTTAAAATTATCCGCATCGTCTGCATTAAGGATGTTTTCAATAACAAAAGCAACATTTGAATTGAAAACACAAATCGCCGAGCCGAGCAGTTCTCGATACTCTTTATCTGGCAATGATTGTCTTGTATATGGCTCATACATATTGATACTCCTTGTTTTTCGTTCCCTCAATCATCACGCAATCGACCAGACTTCAGTCAGCCTCTTCATCTGTCTTCATGTAGATGAACGTGACTTGCTTGGTGCGTCGTAACTCCTGATGACGCATGGCAGGGTTGAACCAGTTGAAGTGGCCTGATTTTTGTTCCGCCCTTATAGTGAGGCGGCTTGTGCCGCTTGATGTTGATAATACTCGGTTTCCACCGCTTCGGGTGTCCTGCAGCCCAGGGACTGGTGGAGCCGCTTCGAGTTCCACCACGAGACCCACCGGAACGTCGCCAATTCCAGATCATCGATATCCAGGAATGGCTTGCGCCGCCATACCAGCTCGGTCTTGTACGCGCCGTCGGCGCTTTCGGCCATGGCGTTGTCGTACGAGTCGCCGACGGTGCCGGTCGACGGCAGCATCCCATATTCCATAACCCTGGTGGTGTACACCGTGCCGGTGTACTGCGTGCCATGGTCGCTGTGGTGGATAAGACCATCCGTGCCGCCATGGGACGCGGCCCATGAGACCGCCTGCTCCAACGCCTGCAACGGCAGCTCCTGCGTGTTCATGGTCGTGGCGCACGCCCATCCCACGATCCGACGGGCGTACACGTCGGCGGCGAACGCCGTGTAGCCGAACGAGCCGTTGGCCATGCGGATGGTTTGCGGGGCGGTGATGCGGGCGGCGTCACGCGTGAACCCTTTCTGCACGAGCGCCGCGAACTTGATGCTCTCCAAATAGTTGGTGGTGTTATTGGAGGCCGCGCCATCGGTGCCGATCGACACGTTCACTCCCGCATCCAATGCTTCGCGGATCGGCGCCGCACCAGACCCCAGGTACATGTTGGAGACCGGATTGTAGCTGATGGAGACACCGTTATCGGCGAACCGTTTGATCTCGTCAGGGGTGAGGTTCACGCAGTGCACGCCGAGCATATGATCCGTGAGGAAGCCCATGTCGTCCAGCATTGGTACGATGTCTTGCCCGTAATGCTTCTGGCACATGTCGTCATCGACTTCGGTTTCGTCGATGTGCATCGCGTAGCGCACGTTCTCGGACTTGCAGTAGTCCAACATGGTACGGTATCCCTCTTTGGTGGTGGACCATGTCACGTCTGGACCGGTCCAGATGGAGAGCATGTCGCTACGGTCCGCGTAATCGTGGCGTAGGCGGCTGACTTCTTCCATGGCTTTGTCTGCCGGTTGGATGAAGCATGCGGGCATGCCGTAGTCTTCGCCGCAGTCCTGGAAGGTGCGGATGAACACGCTGCGGATCCCTGTGTCTTCCATGCCGGCGATGCACCCGTCGGCCAGCTCAGGATCCTGGTCAGTGTAGAAGAACTCGCAGAGCGTCGTGCAACCGCTTTTAATGGCTTCCATGCAGGTCAGTTGCGCGGCGAGACGATGCTGGTATGGAGTCATGTACTTGCCGTACGGTAGGGCGGAACGGTTCAGCCATTCGATAAGACGATGGTCCGCTCCCAGACCCTTGAGGAATGACTGAAAGATATGAGTATGAGTGTCGATGAACCCAGGGAACAGCACCTGACCCTCGGCGTCAATGACAGTATCCGCCTCCACTCCTGCGGGCACGGAACCTTCGTTCACAGAGGTGATGGTTTCTCCGTCGACGACGACATACCCGTGTTGGATGCGGGTCATGTTCGCGTCCATCGTGCAGATGTCCGCGTTCTTAATGATGAGATCGTGATGAGCCATAACGTTTCCTTCCCTTGTGATCTGCTGTGATCCCACCCTGAAACGCAGGACGGAACCAATTCCGGCCCACGTTTTGGTTTAGAAGGAAAACGAGGAAAACTTTGTTTACTTATAGCTTTAACCATAAGGGGGCACATGTTACGGCGACTTACAGAACATCGCACAAGTTATTACGATCCTGCCGAAACCGGTAACCACGAGGAAACAATGCACGGAGCCACTAAGTAGACATGAACCTGCTAGCAGGCATGTGCGATAGCGATCTCATCCCATCTGGTCGTGGCACACGACGACAACCTATTAAGCCGAGTCCGCCACTCACCACCGGTCTCCTCGTTCGTACGACCGTCACCGCGAATGTCACCCCAGCCGATACCCGCATGCATCGCGCCAAACTTACGGTTAATCTCTTCCAGCGCCTCCGACAATCCCTTATCGCATACCGGATCCAAACCATCTAACGTACAGTATCGATCCCGATCACCGTCAAACAAGCCTGTGTGGTGCAGACGCCGGCGACCGGTCATATGCAGACCGGCTTGCCTAACATCCTGACTTGTGTTGCGGGATTGTTGGCTGGTCTGGCTGTCGGGTTGCTTTCGCGCCGTCGGAGCAAGGTCTGAGCCTAGTTGCCATGCGAAAAGGGGTCCTTCCGATTGTCGGGAGGAACCCTTTTCGCATCTGGCCTAGTCGTGCACATTTGTGCGGAGCATCGTCCTTTGTTGGCCCGAATACGCCGTACATTGGAATTGACGATGAATCCGCGGCAATGCGGCCGGAGATGGGAGATGATGATGATTGATGAGGAAACGCTTCGTCTGTTCGAAGCGAATACGGCATTCCGGCATGGCGGGGATGCGGAACGTCTCCGGCTTGAACATAAGCCTGAGGGCGTGGCTTCCGTTATGGACATCCCTTATGTCGGTGAGTCTGACCCATCACATGACGTTCTGCACAAGCTGGACGTCCATCGTCCCGCTGACATTTCGACGAAGAAACCGTTGCCGGTCATCGTGGATTTCCATGGCGGCGGTCTGTATCACGGGGACAAACGGAACACCACCTGTCGTGACATGCTGTTCGCCAAGCATGGGTTCGCGGTCGTCAACGCCAACTATCGGCTCGTACCCCAGGTATCGTTCCGTGATCAGCTTGCGGATGCGGTCCGCGCATTGGACTGGATTGCCAAGCATTGCGAGGAACACGGGTTCGACACGACGCGAGTATTCATTACCGGGGATTCCGCGGCCACGTTGCTTGACCTTTATCTGTGTGCTGTTCTCCATTCTCCGATCGTCGCCGCGCAACTGTGCGTCTCGCCCGGAACCAGTGGCCTGTGCATACGCGGCATTGCAGGAGTGAGCGGCATGTACCGTTTCGAAGGCGGCGCCCATGGCACAGCCATGGCCTATTACGGCAGCGGCTTCTTCCCCACGCCCAAGGATCGCATCGCCATCACCCCATACCTGGACATGGATCGTCTCGTCGTCGACGGGAACCTTCCTCCCATTCTCATGGTCTCCAGCGCCGAGGATTATCTCGCGGACAATACGCTGGAGTTCGCGCGTATCCTCCAATACCGTCATCATGACTACGAGGTGCGGGTCCTGCCCAGGGGTTTGTCGCATCCGTTGGACCATGATTTCAGTGTCAAGGAGACAGGCTTGCCCGACAACACGGAAGCGTTGGATGTCCTCAATGGCATCATCCGGTTCTTCCGCCGCTATTGTTGAGGGATGCTGTCTGTATATTCGCAGGGTTCTCGACGTTGGTTGGTGTTCGCCGGCTGTTGCGTCATGTCGTTCGTCGGTTCCGGTCTGATTGTCAATACGGCGGGACTGTACTTCGACGCACTCGGCCAGGACCTGGGCATCAGCCGTACGGCAGCGGCGTTCCCGGTGTCGGTGCGATTGATTGTGAGCGCGTTGGCGATGCTGCTGTTCGGACGCGTGTTCTCCCGTTTGAATCTGAGGGTGGCGTTGTCCGTTTGCGTCATCGTGTGTACGACGGCGTTCCTCGCCTGCGCATGGTTCGACAGTGCCTGGCAGTTCGACGCGGCTTTCGCCGTCATGGGTGCTTCCTATGTGGTTCCGGTGACGTTGGCGCCACCCGTGTTGCTGTCCATGTGGTTTCCGACACGGTTCGGCACGGTGATGGGCATCGCCGGATGCTTGTCCGGGTTGGGTGGGGCGGTGTTCAACCCGTTGGTGTCGCATATGATCACCGCCTATGGGTGGCGCACGGCATACGCCGCCACCGGTGTCACGGTCCTGTTGTTGTTGCTGCCTTTCGCGGCGACGGTCATGGAACGACCATCGCCACGCAATGCTCCCGATGTGCAGAAGAGCCAAACCAACATTCCTGATGCATCTTTGTCTGACAGTCAGAAGAAATATCGGCGTCATCTGGCGTTCGGGTTACTGCTTCTCTCCATGGTGTTGCTGCAGATCGCGTCCGGCATCAACCAGCATGTCCCAGCCCATGAGCTTGCCGTCGGCCTTACCTTGGGACAGGCGTCGATGGTGGTGTCTGCACGCATGATCGGCTCGGCCGTCGGCAAGAGCACGCTCGGTCTTTTGTTGGACGGACGGCGCCCGTCGCTAGTCATGGGCCTGTATTCCGTAATCGGGTGGATCGGCTGGATCGGAATATGGCTTGCCACGTCGGCGTCGATAGCCATGGGCGCAAGCCTGTGCGCAGGCGTAGGACAGGCGATTATGCTCACCGCGTTGCCTTGGACGATACGGCAGGTGGCGGGGGAAGGTGATTATGCGCGGCCGTTGTCCGTGATCACGGCGACGGGACAGGCGACGGTGGCGATTGCCACGACGGTGCATGGGCTGATGTTCGATGCCACCGGTTCCTACTCATTGTCCTTGGCAGGGAACGTGGCGTGGTATCTGGTTGCGTCGGCGGCGTTGATCGCCGCTCTGCACCTATGTCGTTCAGGGCATGTCGAGCAGTAGCTCGGCCATGCCACAGTTCGTCGCCAGCCCGCTCATCAGATGACCGACAAGACAGGCATGCAAAGCCTTCGCGCGCCATAGCTCCCATACGATGCCGATCACCAAAGGGATTTCACGGAAACGGTCGAAATCCACGCTGATGGTCCGGTCACACAACGAAGTGCGCACATGTCGCCCCTGAGCGTCGATGTGATGCCCGCAGATGTGCCCCACCACGCCGTCGCGTTCCATCTGACGCGCGATGGCCGCGTCTTCGAACGAGTTGAAAATGCGACCGGAATGGCCTTCTCGGATGGCGCCTACGCCGACGATGGCCATGTCGGCACGGTTGCCCAGGGCGAGGGTGCTGGCGATCAGGTCCTCTCCCCGCAATGCTTCTGCCATTTGTGCGGTTCTGACGACCATGGGAACGGGAAGAGTGGAGTATGGGCATCCGAGTTTCTCGGCGAGCATGCGGCAGATGTCCTGTGAGTCGGTCAGGGGATTGTTGGGGGACAGGGAGCCGAGCATTTGGGTGACATGGGCATGCGGGTAGTCGAGCACCGGCAGGGCGCGTACGGTCGATGCCATGGGTGTGCCGGTGGAGGTGAGGATCAGGGAATCGGGTTTCAGATTCTCCATGAGCAGGGCGGCGCCGCATTGGGGGACCAGCATCGAGTCGATGTCGTCGCCGTATGAGGCGGAGACGCGCACGCATTTCAGCCCGTATTTCTTCTTCAGTGCGTTTTCCATGGATACGAGTCGTTGCAAGGGGTGGCCTATGGAGATGTGGACCACGCCTTCCTCCCGTGCTTCGGTGAGCATGCGTGATACGGAGGATCGGGAGAATCCTACTTGTCTGGCTATCTGTGCCTGGTTGAGCCCGTCCTCGTAGTAGAGTTGCGCCACTTTGATGAGCGTTTCGATGTGCTGTCGCGTCTGCGTCGATGCGAGTGAGGTCGTCAGGTCCTTGGACATATGTGCATGTTAGCGCGAATCGTGTTCCTGTGCTTCCGACGGCAATCCGCATGAACCCGCCCGTTGGATGCAGACGGACATTGAGGTGAAACGTTTTGGACGTGCACATTTGTGCAGCATGCCGCCGGAAAGCCAGTATTAACGCGGTTAACATCATGAGTACGCCGGTTCGAAGCGGAACGGCGACGCCCATGGGAGGGCGGAATTCCGAACACGCGCAACGCGCATGACAAGGAAAGAGGAGAGAAATGTCCAGAACCTGGCATTACATCAAAACCCACGTGTACGGGGCGGCGACCATACTCGCCGTGGCCCTGTGCATCATCGGCAGCTGCCTGGCGAACCTCGCACAAACCGACTTCGGCAAAGTCGACAAGGAAAACCTGATCATCGAATCATCCTCCGGTCACCGTCTGGGCATCAACATGCTCAAGCCCGACACCGCCACCGACAAGACACCCGCACCCACCATCGTGTTCTCGCATGGCGGCAACGGCATGAAGGAAAAGTGGGACAACTATCAGATCGAATGGGCGCGGCGTGGTTTCGTCGTCCTGTCCTTCGACCTGTACGGCATGGGTGACTCGGAGATCCTCAACAACACCGACTGGCTTGTCAACGGGCGCGGCCTGTACGACACCGTCAAGTATGCGACCACGCTTCCGTTCGTCGACAAGGACAAGATCGGCGTGTCCGGCCAATCCCGCGGCGGTAACACCATCCATGAGACCATCCTCCTTGACAACGAGGCCAAGACTCCGTTGATCAAGGCAATCCTGTACGTCAGTCGTGACGCCGTCTACAAGGACAACGAAACCCAGGCGTTCGGCTATGTGCCCGGCAAGACCACGTCCGCGCAGGCCGCGTCCAAGAACAATGGCGAATACTTCAACTATTACGGGAACCGTGACGTCGGCATCATCGCCGGCAAGTTCGACCAGTATTCCTTCAAGGAAACCGACAAGACGACCGGCAAGATGCTGCCTAACCCCGATTATCTCAAGCACAACAACGCCAAGTCGTTCCTCAACTTCGGCATCACGCCCGATGCCTCCACGCCGGACGGTGTGAGCGGCAAATGGTATACGAAGACCATCGACGGCAAGGAAGCGGCCCGCGTCATCTACATGGAGAATGGCTTCCACACTTCGCAGCTGTTCCAGCCCAGGTCCACCACGAACGCAGTCGAGTTCATGACCCGCGCGCTCAACGTGGACACCACGCTCAAGAGCACCAACCGCATCTACCCGCTGCGCATGATCGGAAGCACGATCGGCTTCCTCGGCATGTTCCTGTTCGTCGTGTTCTTTGCCCTGTGGCTCTCCCGCATGCCGTTGTTCCGCGGCACGTCCCGCGGCGAAGCCGTCATGCGAGTCGCCGCAGCCCATCCGGGCAGCAAACGCTGGGCTTGGGGCTGCCTCATCGTCACGACTCTGTTCGCGACCGTCAGCACTCTGTCGCTCTACTATCTGGGCGTCGACACGCACATCGGCTCGTTCTTCCGCCAGGGACAGCCGTTGTTCTCCGCCGCGATGCTTGCCATTTCGTCCGTGTTCACCGGTCTGGTGACGTTCGTCTGGTATCACTGCTTCGCCAAGAAGAACGGCATGGATCTTGATGAGATCGACATCAAGACCACGGTCTTCGACCTGTTCAAGACGATCGTGCTGGCGTTGACTGTCACCGGCGGAACCCTGCTGCTGGTGTGGGGCGCGCAGTACTTCTTCAAGACGAACTTTGCGTTCCTGTACTGGTGCATCGTCCCGTTCCCGGCCTACAAGATCATCGAGATGCTCAAGGTCCTGCCGATCTTCCTGATCGGCTATGTGATCTCGTCGATCTTCGTGAACTGCATGAACTACAACACGTCGTACGGCCGGAACAAGATCGTCAACATCCTGGTCCTCGCCGCCGTGACCGCCGCCGTGCCTGCACTGGTGTCCGGCGCCGGCTGGACGTGGTTCATGGTCACGGGTGTCAACGACATGTTCGGCGCCGCTTACACGCGCATCGTCGACAACCTGTTCCTGACGATCTTCCTTTTGTTCGTCACTCCGCTGACGGCGCGAGGCATCTACGCGAAGACCCGCAACCCGTATCTCGGCGGCATCGTCAACGCAATCCTGGCCATGGTCATCACCTGCGTCAACTCGCAGATTGTGTTCCCGGCATGATGTGACTTCGCGAATCCCGAATGATGGTTGTGGCACTGCCCAAGGGCGGTGCCACAACCGTTTCCTATGCAATACAGAGTATGCCCCTCTGATGTTTAGCTTCCTTCCGGTACCTAACGAAAGGAAGCTTTCTTATGTTCTCAGTCCTGTAGATGGGATCATGATTCGTGCGAACAACTTATCCGCCATTCGGACTGCTGCATGGAAAGAGCCGCCATAGGCGAGCCCTTTGGCTTCTTAGGGGATGATAGAACGCATGGTCATGTGGCATCCAGGTCGGGATAATGGCGAGAAGCCATTTGCAGTTCCAGTCACGAAGGTGAATGAGTTCAGCCTGCTGTTCCAGTTCGACGGCCCGGAGTCGGAGATCCAGGAACGTGTGGCGGCCCAGACTCGGCTGCTCCGCCAAGGCAGGGGCTTGTACGAGCGCGGCGGCCTACGCAACTGGCATGAGATGGGCAACACGTGTCATGCGGACGTGGTCGATGGCGACAATCTGGTCGCATCCGTGGCCGTCAGGATGCAGGAACGGACGATCACCGGCATCGGTTGCACGTGTGCACAGGGCGAGGCACCGCGTTGCGTGCATGCGTGCGCCGTGTGCTTCCGCCTGTTCTACCGCAACCGGTATTCATCGAAGCTCAATGGCAAAATCGTCATCTCGTGCGAGGTGTCGGAAATGGTCGACCGTTGTGGCGCCAGGCGATTGGGCGCGTGGGTGTATGGCGAGGATGCCACGCGGGAGACAGCACTCGGATTGGAGCACCTCATCGGCTTGGATGAAGAGTACAGGTACCAGCGTTGGCTGGACGGCACGCATTTCGGAGAAATACTCGGCAACTGCATTCCCTCCGTCGAAGAGGAAATCGGCATGGACACGGACCATTGGCCCGACCCCAAGGCGCCGGACCTGACCGCGGACCTGCCCCACGGATAGTTCACTCTGCTGGAGGCCATGTACGAGAAATCCCATGACTTCGAGAAGCTGGCACGGCTCTATGCCATCTACATCGCCCGGGGCAAGCTTGCCGAGGACGCGCGCTACGTGGACCGGCTGCGCTGGATGCTCTCGGAGACAGGACAAGACGACGAAATCGACGCCTTTCTGAAGGAACTGTTGCAGGAGATCCTCAACCAGCTCATGGCCAGGCCCCGGCTTTCCGATGGCGACGATAGGCATAACAACGCATACGAATGTCTGCTTCGCGAATACGGCACGCATGAGGCGATCCGCGCATATCTCGATGCCGTCGAGCAGATGGGTCACAAAGAGTGACCTTAAACGACAGTCGCCCGCCGACCGTGAACGGTGGCGGGCGACTGCGATGCAATGTCCCTTTGTCTAGGACTATCGCAGCTTGTCACGCGGGGTCTATGCGTCCGAGGCCCCCGATGTCTATTTAGAGGTGCAACACCCCTGTTGGTCCTGCAATTCTAGCAGTTCGTCGGCGAATGCCTCGGCGGGCGTCCGGTAGCCCAGCACGCGCATGGGACGGTTGTCGGCCTCGTCGACGATCTCCTGGAGCTCTCTTGCCATACCGGGTTCGATGATCGTGCGTTTGGGCAGGCAGCGGCGGATGATGCCGTTGCGGTTCTCGTTGCCGCCCCGCCGCCGGGAACCGTAGGGGTCGGCGAAGTACGTGTCCATGCCCGGCTCGTCGCGCAGGCGCGTGTGGCGGGCGAACTCGGTGCCGTTGTCGTGCGTGACGCCGGCGCGCGCGCCGGCCGGCAGCGGCGAGGACATCGCCGGCCGCGCCCCGACGCTTTCCCCGGCGGTCTTGCCGGGGACGATCCTGGCCATGAGGAACCTGGTCTTTCTCTCGACCTCGGTGTGCAGGTTGCATCCGGCGCCGATCACGCTGTCGGCCTCCCAATGGCCGAAACCGCTGCGGTCGCCGGCCTCCGGCGGACGCTCGGAGATGGGAGACCGTCCGGGAATCGGGAAACGCGACGTCCTCCTGCCGCCACGCCTGCGACGCCTCCTGTGGCCGCGTGGAAGGCAGCGCGCCCGGCGTTCACGGCGATGGCGGTCGGCGTAGATCCAACGGTAGACGGTCTGCGGGCACACGCGCATGGCGGAGTCGTCGGGGAACAGGACGCGCAGCCTGCCGCTGATGAGCAGCGGCGACCAGCCGCAACCCGGCCATTCGGCCACCCGCGCCCACAGGCGTTCGCATGACGGGCGGTAGCGCTTGCGCGGTTTGGCGCGCCTGCGGCCGGCCTTGCGCCGGGCGGGGCCGGCGATGTGGCAGCGGCCCGCCCACGGGCCCGTCTTCAGCCGTTTCGGCCGGTACGGCCGTCAGGACTCGTTCTCGTTGGACGGGAACCACGTGTTGCGTTTGATCTCCCTGCTGACCGTCGAGGCGTTGCGGCCGAGCATCAGACCGATCCTGCGGATGCTGGTGCCGTTGCCGATCTCGATCTGGATGACCTGGCGTTCCTCTTCCGACAGGTGCGAATATACTTCTCCCATAGGTGCAACATCCCTTCGGACTGGTTATCTGGACAATCTCCAATCTAACGGGTGTTGCACTTTCATTTAGACAACGGGGCCCCAGCTGACATGACTGATTTGAGGTATGATATACGTATGTCACACCACTGTTATAAGGAGTAATGATGGCTATCAAGGAGAAGACCACGATCAGTCTGGATGCGCAGACCAAGCGTGACGGCATCGCCATACTTGACGCCATGGGGTTGAACCTGAGCACGTTTGCCGAAATGTCTCTCAGACAATTGGTACGCGACGGGCGTCTGCCATTCACGCCAAGCGTCCGCCCTTCATTCGAAAAAGACAACGAGGGATATCCCCTGTTCAAAGCGAACATGGATGATCCCCGCATCGTGACGCCCCAGATACGTGATGGTGCCGTGATCCTGCCGGAGGGTTGGGACGATGATGAAGACTGATCCGCGCCAGTTCGAGATATGGTGGGTGCCGTTCGCTTTTCCCGACAAGCCAGGCAAAGCGAAGAACCGTCCCAGCGTGATCCTCCAATGGGACGACGGCACCCGCATCGCCTTGGTGACCAAGGTCACCGGCAACACCTGGCGCGACGAACCGGGCTATGTGGTGCTGCGTGACTGGCAGGACGCGGGACTGAGCAAGCCCAGCGCCGTGCGATGCTCGCAACTGCTGCGGCTGCCAAGCAGTCTTTTCCTCGACGACGGCCCGACAGGAAGACTTTCGGCATATGATGCCGGCCGCGTCGCCTGGGCGATCAACGAACTCTATCCGGGCCTACTAGCCTGAGAGCAACCGATACCGTCACCATCCCTGTCGAGGTGCTTGCCGCAGCACGGGTCACCGACGTCACTCTTGTCAAGTTTGGCGTGATGGGCTGTTGTCGCGGGCGGATCGTTCCCCGCTAACCGCTAATGCAGTCCGAACCAGCCGCTGCCTCCTGCCTCCCGATAAAAATGAATCCGTCAAATTCTTTCGGGCAGCGAATGCAGATACATGTATAGAGCATCTGTACTATTTTCAAGAATGCTCATTGTCTGCGGCAACGGTTCGGCATACACAGTTTTATAATCCACCTCATCGTACTCTTTCCGAATGGGGAAAGCCAAACGTTCATCGTCAACAGAAAAGTCTGCTTGTACACCCTCTTTATTCCCTCTTGCATCTACACGAATCCATCGGTCAATGGATCTCAGATAAATGGCATTCAAGGCATGGATGCAGTATCCGCTTTCAGGCGTACTGCCTAACGTAAGCCTTTGATAGCATATTCCGGCAGGAATGCCATTTGCCCTTAATAGGGCGGCCAATAAATTAGATTTTGCCCAACAAATACCGACGCCCTCCCTTAATGCGCCTGAGGCTGTTGCCGTGACTCTTTTGTCTTGGACATCCCATGAATGCTTGATTTCATCTCTAACAAAATAGTAGGCGGCTTTTGCCAGTTCGATCTCGCCTTCAGTGGAGTCTTTTAGTTCCTTGGCTTTTCTTTGCACACTCGGTTCATTCCAATCGATATAGTGCGAAAAGGCAAGGTAGCTACTGATATCATCTTGAATATCCAACATATAACACCTCCGAGAATCCCGATTCGTCGCTCTCTTACTTTTTACCCCGTTGCGAGGTTGGTTGTTTCAGCAAGTCCGACATAGCGGCTTCTCACCAAGCTATCTCATTTTCGTGCAGACCGATCTGCCACAACAACGACGACCAGATTGGCCAGCACCATGACAACAAGCGTGGCCACCAACGCAATCAATGCCTCCGATGCCATGTTATTGAAGCTCTTCTCCATGGCCCCGCCAATGATGATTTCAAGGGCGATGAGGAACAGGGCACATGCATCAACGAGGAATATCGGAGCGTACTGCTTGTGAATCCGATTCCATGTGTCTTCGGATGACATTGTTGCCGGCGTTTTGATGCCTACCGAATTCTGCAAAGGCAACGTTCCATTCTTTGCATCACGATAGACCCCGACCAAAAACACGCCGACGACCACGGCCACAACTACTTCGACGATAAGCACGCGTCAAGGATATCTCCCCCCCCCTAGACTAGTAATGGTTTGAATCCCGCCTGCCCACCGATGGCAGGTCGATTACGCGAGGTGACCATATGGCTCCAGTGGAGCGTCATATCGAGGAAACGCTGTATCGCAGTGCCGTGGAACTGATCGAGCGAAGGTATCCGACAGGATGGGGAGGCGCGGCGGCGATGCGACTCGCCGGCAAAGACAACGGTAAACATGACGGAAGCAACGGCTCGGAGGCACTTATCGTCACGAGCGTGGCGATTGAGACACCCAATGCCGCCGCTTCGCTATGCATCGAGGTCGGAGCGATGTGCGAGGCGATGAAGCTTGATCGCCGTGTCACCCACACCATCTGCGTCGTACGCGATGACGAACACGCCCCGTTCACCGTGTTGTCTCCATGCGGCATCTGTCAGGAACGGCTGCGCTATTGGGGCGACGACGTGATGTGCGCCGTGTCCGACAACAATCAGGGAGAGCATCCGTTGTTCGTGCCGCTGCGCGACCTGCAGCCGCACCATTGGACCCAGGTGTACCCACCAGCCGAATTGGAACACTACGAGCGATAAGCCGCCCTTGATTGAAATCCCTACCCCCCTAAGCTATGCAGTAGGCTCCGCCCGCAAGTCACAGTGGTACAATTTTTCAGGTTTGAGACTGTAGCAAGTTGAGTCGCTTTATCAGTAAGTCTGTATTTGGAGGTATCGATGGCCCATCGTCCGCTTATCGGCGTGGTCCCGTTGTGGGACGACACACTGAACAGCCTGTGGATGCTGCCCGGCTATTTCGACGGCATCATCGAAGCCGGCGGCATCCCGGTGATGCTGCCGCTGACCGACGACGAGACCATAATCGGACAGTTGGTCGGCCAATGCGACGGATTCCTGGTCACCGGCGGCCACGACGTGGATCCGGAACGGTATGGCGAGGCGGCCGGCCCCAAGACGGTCAAACTATGCAAGGCCCGCGACCGGATGGAGGAGCGCCTGATCCCCTCCGTCATCGCGGCGGACAAGCCATTGCTGGGCATCTGCCGCGGCATCCAGAGCCTCAACGTCGCCTTGGGCGGCACGCTGTGGCAGGATCTGCCGGACGAGCATCCCAGCCCGGTCGTGCATCATGGCGACAAGCCGCCGTATGACCCGGTGGTCCACGAAGTGTCGATCGCGCCCGATTCGCCGTTGGCCCGTGCGTTGTGGCCGCTGGGAGACAACGGCCCGAGTGAGGCGGAGGCCGATGAGGTCGATTCCTTCGGCAAGCCGTATCATCCGCGCGCCTATACGCTGGGCGTCAACAGCTATCACCATCAGGCGATTCGCACGCTGGGCCAGGGACTGGATCCGATGGCCACCGCGCCGGACGGCATCGTGGAGGCGGTCTGGATGCCGGCCAAGCGTTTCGTCTGGGCCGTCCAATGGCATCCTGAGTTCTCCCACCGCGCCGATAGCAACCAACGCCGCATCCTCAGCGCCTTCATCGACGCCTGCTGACGCAAGCTCCCGCCAATCTCGACGAAACGCCTTCCAAGAAATGGCTTGCCCGCATCCGTAGACCAGAAGATATTCAATCAATGTGCCGAACGGACTCATCGCAACAACAACATCCAGATCACCCACAATGCAGGTGACAAGACCGAGATGAGCGCCCGGCGCCGCAGCTCAAGCCCAAAGTCCGCCCCATTCCTCCTGCGCAGAACGGCCTGATTCCGTTCATCCAGTCTCCGGGAAAACGCCCGCGCCCCGGAACGCGAGAACCCCGCGTCCCTTGCGGGAGCGGGGTCCAAGCGGTATGTCCTTGATTCTGATGTTTCAGATAAGGGGGCCCGAATCAGCGGGCGTAGAATTCGACCACGTACTGGATGTTGACCTGCACCGGAATCTCTTCGACCTCGGGCTTGCGGGTCAGGGTGGCCTTCAGGGAGGCAAGGTTCACGTCGAGGTAACCGGGAACCGCGGGCAGCACATCACGGTGCACGCCTTCGGCGGCGATCTGGAACGGAACCATGGTCTGGCTCTTGGCCTTCACCTGGATGGTCTGGCCGGGCTTGACGCGGTAGGACGGACGGTCCACCACGTTGCCGTCAACGAGGATGTGACGGTGCACCACGAACTGACGGGCCTGGGCGGTGGTGCGGGCGATGCCGGCACGCAGAACCAGGTTGTCGAGACGGGTCTCGAGGTCGGTCAGCATGGCGTTACCGGTCTGGCCGGCGGTACGGGTAGCCTTCTCGTAAGCGGCGCGGAGCTGCTTCTCGGAGATGCCGTACTGAGCGCGCAGACGCTGCTTCTCGCGCATACGCACCGCGTAATCGGATTCGGTGCGGCGACGGTCGCGGCCGTGCTCGCCAGGAGCGTACGGACGCTTTTCGAAAATGCGCTGAGCCTTGGGGGTCAGTGCGATGCCGAGGGCGCGGGACAGGCGCACCTGACGGCGAGAACGCTGAACGTTCGTCATTGGATTATTCCTTCTGTCGTTATCTGAACGGAACGTTTGGTTTCGTATGATTCCAAACGCTGAGTCGGGCCTCTCCAACGCTTCGTCGTGATTGCTCACGAGCGGGTTGGCGTTCTTGCGATCGCCTACCGCCGACCCGTTGACGGGCTATGACTCCAGACGGCATCTACCAGTCGGCAGATACCAGCGGACAATATTACACCGCAGCCATGGACAGCACTCCGGCGTCCATGCGGTATACCTTGTCCGCATACTCCAGCGCATCCGGATCATGCGTGACCATGAGGATCGCCGTACCGTTATCGGCTTGGCTTCTCAGCAGTTGCATCACGATGTCAGTGCTCTCTTGGTCAAGATCGCCGGTCGGTTCGTCCGCGATAAGCAATTTGGGCTGATTCATCAGGGCGCGGGCGATGGAGACACGCCGCATCTCACCGCCGGATAGTTCGCGCGGATAGCTGTCTGCCAAATCGGCGACACCGAGCTGGGTGAGCAGATGCTTGGCGCGCTCGGTAAATAAGTCGGGCTGGCTTGCAGCTGAGTTTGACGGTTTACCGTCAGCATCTGCAATCGGCGCGATGACATCCGGCATAAACGGATTCGGCTCGGTGGAAGACTCAGTACTGTTTTCATCGGATGCGGGACCGTTATCGGCCTCAGATTCGATGCAAGGCTCGGTCTCGGCCATATTGTTCTGTTTTTGCGCGGCTGCATCGTCCTTATTCTCAGCCTCCATGAACGGCAGAGCATCCGGGAACATCGTCGCGGGCAGGACCACATTGTCGAGCACCGTGAGATTGCCGAGCAGGGTCTGGCTTTGGGTCACGAAACCGATGGTTCGGTTGCGCAGTAGGGACAGTTCCTTATCGCTCAGCGCAGTCACTTCGCGCCCATCCACACGCACGGTTCCCGAACTTGGGCGCACCAATCCGGCGACCATATTAATCAGGGTGCTTTTACCGTTACCTGAGCGACCGACGATGGCGACGAATTCCCCGGCGTCAATCGTGAGATCGACGTGACTGACCGCGTCAAACGGCGTGCCGCGACGGACGAACTGGCGGGTCAAATCCACCAATTCCAGCAGATGAGATGCAGTTTCGGTCATGTCACTCCCCTTCTCGCAGGGTCAGATAGGCTTCGGGGCGGCCAAGCCGCCACATGGTCAGCAACGAGCCGACAATGCCGATGGCGGTTGAGCACACAATAGTTATGGCAATGAATCCGATAACGGCGGCCGGTCCGGCTTGCAGATATGGCAATTGCAATTGTTTGCCGATCAGCGAGCTGAATGGGAAGATCACGAGGCTCGCCACGCCTACGCCGATTACACCGCCAATCAGTCCGATAATGGCCGATTCCTTGAGAATGATGACATCCAACATGCCGCGCGTGGCTCCCATAATACGCAGGGACGCGAACTCGCGCTTGCGTTCGTTCACCGAAGAGGCGAATACGGCGAGCAGCACGATCACACCCATCACCCAGATCACGGCCACGAACACCTTGAGGTAGGTGACCAATGCGGTCAGCGAGGTCTTGGTATTGGCGGTGATGCCGCCGGGATACACGTAGCCCAGATCGGCGAATCGGGAGTCAATGCGTTTGATGTTTTCGGCCACGGTTTGCGCCTCATACCCCTGCTTGACCTTGATCATCACGGTGGAGACGGCCTTGCCCGCATATTCCATGGGCATGACCTGCTTGGAGACCTTGGACGATGCGGCGACCATGTCGGGCACAGTGGCCTGGTTGATGAACACCGAATTGTCGAGGCTGGTACCGGTATTGGCCAGCTGAGCGACCACCGGCCATTTACGGCCGTATAGCTCAATGGTGCCATCGGTGGACACATTGACGTTCGCGCCGGCGATCATCTTGCCGTCTTCGAGGGTGCCTTTGAATTGGGAGGCAACCCATGGCTCGATAACGAAATCGGTGGACGGGTCGTAGCCGATGATCTGCAATTTCTCGTCACAGCAGGCGGCGGCCAGTGACGATATGTAGGTTTGTTCGCTGGCTTGTTCGATGCCATCCGCTTGCTTGACCTCAGTGGCGATGTCTCTGGTGAAATAGAACGTGCTGGGGTTGCCGTTGGTCAACAGCGCTTCGGCTTTCTGCGCGGTGTCCTGAGGCACAACCATCAGGTCGGCGCCGAGGCGCTTCTCCATGCTGGTCATACCGGTGTTGAGGTTCATGGTCAGCATGGTGCCGCCGAAGAATGTCAGCGCAAGAATGGTGACGACGGCGAGCAGGGCGCCGGTGCGGAATGGCTTGCGCTTGAGATTTTCAAGCGGCAGGCCGCGCAATGCGATATGCGATGGCACGATGGGGGTCCTTTATTGATTATGGTGCGGTTGCAATAAGCGAGGCCAGGGTCCGGCTCCATTCCTGGGAGCCGGACCCCGGCCATAGAGATCAGCGCTTGGCTGGCCGTGAATCCAGCCAGATGGCGATGGCGGCGAATACGAGAGTGAGTACGCCGAGCACGATAAGCGTGGGCAGCATGACCATGCGGCAGTGCATCATGGCGCCCTTGCAGATGCCGATCAGGAAGGTGGGCACAGCAAGCAGCAGCAACGCGTTAGCGATGGCGGCGATGTTCAGACCAATACGGACCTGGGCGTTGACGAACAAGGCCACGACGCCGAGCACCAGAATCACAACGCCGATACCGGTGGCGGCTTGCTGCGAGTAATGGCAGGCACCCGGCATGTCATGGCCGGTGCAAGCGTGAGCAAAGGTCTGGGGTGCGATGGCAATAAGCGCACCGAACAGAATATTGGGCACGGATGCGAACAGCTTGTTCTTCATAACTTCCTTCCTCTCCCCTGCTACCAGGGGTTCGCGAGCACAACCTCCGCATTATGACCACAGTGTGATGAGGAACACAAGTCTTGTTTTTTATGAAATTATCTGGTATGCGCTTTCAGCTCACAGCTTTTCGATCGGTGCCACGCGGAGCATAAGGCGTTTGACTCCAGCGGAGCCGAAGTCCACGGTGATGACCGAATTGCGGCCCTTGTCCTGCACGTCGGTGACCTTGCCGAGACCATACTGATCGTGGCTGATCATGTCGCCCACGGCAAAGTCAGAGATATTCAGTCCATTATCTTTAGCGAGCTTGGAACTTGGCATGGAAGATCCGGCGGAACCGGACTTCGGCGTGGTGTGGCGCGTAGTGACCTTGCCGCCACGAGTGCCGCCGGACGCCGAACTGGAACGGGAACGAGAACCATATGAAGAGCCGGAACCCGAACCATAGGACGAACCCGAGCGCGAGCGGGAACCGTAGGAGGAGCCGGAACGTGAGCCATACGATGAACCGCCCGAACGGGAGCCATAGGACGAGCCAGACCCATAGCTTGACGAGCCGTAATGAGATCTCGAGCCATACGACGAACCCGAACCGCGAGAGCCGAATGTCGAGGACCCACCGAACGTCGTACCGCCAAAATCGTCATCATCCCAGCCGCCGTAATCGTCGGCGAATCCATCGGATTCCCAGTTGGCGCGCATGCGTTCCACGCCGGCCTCACGACGCTTCCAGTCGATCAGCGAATCCGGAATCTCGTCAAGGAACTGGCTGGGCATCATATCGGCGGCCTGACCCCACTGGGAGCGTACAGCCGCGCGCGTGACGTACAGCCGCCGCTTGGCGCGGGTAATACCCACATAGGCAAGTCGGCGTTCCTCCTGCAGTTCGGTGGTGTCCTCCATCGAACGCGAATGCGGGAACGTGCCCTGTTCCATGCCGGTCAGGAACACCACCGGGTATTCGAGGCCCTTGGCCGTGTGCAAGGTCATCAGCGTCACTTTGCCGGAATCCTCCGCCTCGCCGGGCAGCTGATCGGAATCGGCCACGAGCGCGGTGGTCTCCAGGAATGCGGATAGCGTGGCGTCGGGCGTGTTCTGCTCGAACTCGGCTGCGGTGGACTGCAGCTGGGAGAGGTTTTCCAAACGGGAGGCGTCCTGCGGGTCCACGGACTTTTCCAGCTCTGCACGCAAGCCGGACTTCTCCAGCACTTCGGCCACAATCTCGCTGGGCTTGGCGTCATGTGCTCGCGTGAATTGCGAGAGCTCACCCATCAAATCACGGAAGGCCTTGAGCTGCGTGGCGGTACGTGTGGGCACGTCCTGAATTTCATCCAAATGCATGAGTGCATAGAAGAAGCTGGTGCCACGTTCGCGCGCATAGGCGAGCAGGATGCCCTCGGCACGATCGCCGAGCCCGCGCTTGGGCACGTTCAAAATTCGACGCAGGTTCACGTCATCATCCGGGTTGACCAGCGCCTGCAGGTAGGCCAGCGCGTCCTTGATTTCACGGCGTTCGTAGAACTTGGTGCCGCCGACGAGCTGGTACGGCAGCCCTGCGTTGATTAACGCCTCTTCGAGCGAGCGGGACTGCGCGTTGGCGCGATACATAATCGCCATGTCAGAGTAGGCGATATCTTCTTCGGCGTGCAGTCGGGCGATTTCGGTGGCCACCCACTGGGCCTCCTGCTGGGCGTTATCCGCCGCGTAGCCGACGATTGGCTCGCCTTTGCCGAGTGCTGTCCACAGTTTCTTGGGCTTGCGTCCCTCGTTGTTGCTGATCACCGCGTTGGCCGCGTCCAAAATGGTCTGCGTCGAACGATAGTTCTGTTCGAGCATGATGGTCTTGGCGTTCGGGAAGTCCTGTTCGAAATCCTGGATATTGCGGATGTCGGCGCCGCGGAAGGCATAGATGGACTGGTCGGAATCACCCACGACGGTGATCCAAGCAGGGCCCGCCTTGCCGGCGTTCGGCGCGCCCGGAATGGCCTTCTCCCCTGTGTCCACACCGGCCAGCTCGCGTACGAGCACATACTGGGCGTGGTTGGTGTCCTGATACTCGTCGACCAGAATGTAGCGGAAACGGTGATGGTAGTACTCGGCGACGGCCGGGTCGGTGCGCAGCAGTTCGACCGTGCGCCCAATCAGATCATCGAAGTCGACGGCGTTGGCCAGAGCGAGCCTGTGCTCGTATTCGGCGTATATCACCGCGTAGATGGCTTCAAGGTCGCCCACCGTGCCGAACTGGTAGCCGCGCTGGCCGGGCGTGAAGTCGGGCGCATGGACGGCGAGGTTTTCCTTCCAGCCGGTCAGGTTGTTTTTCAGGTCGGAGATGTGGCCGAGGATCGAACGCGGGGTGTAGCGCTTGATATCGAGGTTGAATTCGGTGGCGATGATTTTGACGAGTCGCTCGGAGTCGGCGGAATCGTAGATGGAGAAGCCGGATTTGAGGCCGATGGATTTGCCGTCGCGGCGCAGGATGCGCACGCAGGCGGAGTGGAAGGTGGAGACCCACATACGCTGGGCCACCGGGCCAATCAGCGAGCCGAGTCGTTCGCGCATCTCGGCGGCGGCCTTGTTGGTGAAGGTGATGGCCAGGATCTGGCTGGGCCATGCGCCGAACTGGCTCAGGATCCATGCGATGCGTCGGGTGAGGACTCGGGTTTTGCCGGAACCGGCGCCGGCTCCGATCAGCAGCGCCTGGCCGCGGTATTGCACGGCTTCGGCCTGCTGCGGGTTCAGGTCGCCTACGAGTTCCTGCGCGCTGCGGGCGATGACTTCCGGCTCGTCGTACACTGTTGCCTCCCTTTGAATCGCGACATTCATGTTTACCACATGCACGGGTCAGCGGCAGCTGAAGAACCGGCTCGGGGGTGGGAGTCTGGCACCCGAATTGTCACGGGCTCCTGGTGTTCCGGCAGCCGACTCATCATGTGGCGAAGAACCGCCGCCGCACCGCCCCTCGCATCGGACAACGTACACTTGCAGATATCCATATCATCCATATCGGTTGTGGCACACGATGACAGGAGGTCCGATGCAGGAACTTGAGGAACGAATCCAGAGCGAGGGAACGGTAAAGGAAGGTGACGTGCTCAAGGTGGACGCGTTCCTGAACCACCAGTGCGACGTACGTCTGTTCGACCGTATGGGAGCCGCGTGGGCCAAGCATTTCGCCGGCAAGCACATCACCAAAATTCTGACCATCGAAGCGTCCGGCATTGGCATCGCATGCGTGGCCGCCCAGCATTTCGGCAATGTGCCGGTGGTGTTCGCCAAGAAAGCGCAGTCCATCAATCTGGACGGCGACCAGTACACCACCACCGTGTATTCCTTCACCAAGCAGAAGGAATTTCCGGTGATCGTGGCCAAGAAGTATCTGAATGCGGGTGACCATGTGCTGCTGATCGACGATTTCCTGGCCAACGGCAAGGCGCTGCGCGGCCTGATTGATCTGTGCAAGGCGGCCGGCGCCACGGTCGAGGGCATTGGTATCGCCGTGGAGAAGGGCTTCCAGGGCGGCGGCGACGCGCTGCGCGCCGATGGTTACGACGTAGATTCGTTGGCCATTGTCGAATCCATGGATCCTGGAACCGGCGAGATCACCTTTAGGCACTGAGGACTATTGCCCGCTCCCGCTGGCGGGAGCTGTCACGACAGCGACTGAGGGTGGTTCATCTTGACCGCAGACCACCCTCAGTCGGCTACGCCGCCAGCTCCCGCCAGCGGGAGCAAACAAAAAGGGAACAGAGAAAAGAGAATCATGTCAGAGAAGAAAACCAAGAATTCCATATCATTTGAGGCATTGTCCTCGCTGGACGCGCCCGTATCCTTCTGGAAGGGCGTTCCGTTCGGCCTGCAGCATGTGATGGCCATGTTCGTGGCCAACCTTGCCCCGATCTTCATCGTCGCATCCGCCGCGAAGATGACGCCGGCCCAGTCGGCCACAATCATTCAGTCCGGTCTGCTGGTGGCAGGTCTCGGTACCTGTCTGCAACTGTATGGCGCGTGGCTCATCGGCTCCCGGCTACCGATGGTCACCGGCATCTCCTTCACCTACGTGGCGGCCGCCGTGGCGATTTGTGCGGACAAGGGCTATGGCGCCGTGGTCGGCGCGGTGATGGTCGGCGGCCTGCTGGAACTCGTGCTGGGCTTGACGGCCAAATATTGGCGTCGGTTCGTGCCGCCAATCGTCTCCGCCATCGTGGTCACCTCCATCGGTTTCTCCCTGCTCAACGTGGGCGCCACGAGCTTCGGCGGCGGCAGCGGCGCCAAGGACTTCGGCAACTGGCAAAATCTGACGCTCGGGCTTATATCATTGGTCGCCTGCTTGGCATTCCAGCTGTTGATGAAGGGCACGGCCAAGCAGCTGTCCGTGCTATTCGGTCTGGTGGTCGGTTACGTGGTGGCCATCTGCATGGGCAAGGTCGATTTCTCCGGTTTCCAGAACCTTGCCATTGTGTCTGTGCCGCAGATCATGCCATTCAAGCCCGAGTTCGACTGGGGTTCGATCATCTCCATCGGCCTGCTCTATGTCGTCTCCTCTGTTGAGGTGCTGGGCGACACCGCCGCGCTGACCAAAGTGGGTCTGAACCGTACGCCGACCGAACGCGAGACTGCTGGCGCCATCGCCGGTGACGGCCTTATCTCCACCGTCTCCGGCCTGTTCGGCTGCCTGCCGCTGACCTCCTTCGCGCAGAACATCGGACTTGTGGCCATGACCAAGGTCGTCAATCGTAAGGTCATTCTTTCCGGTGGCGTAATCCTGATTTTGGCGAGCTTCGTGCCGGCCATCGCCGAGGTGTTCAACTCGCTGCCGCAGGCTGTGCTCGGCGGCTGCACCATCATGATGTTCGGCAATATCATTCTTTCCGGCTTCCAGATGATCGCCGAAGCGGGCTTCACGCAGCGCAACATCACGATTGCGGCGCTCTCGCTGACCATCGGCATCGGCTTCACCCAGGTGAGCGACATCTTCGCGCAGTTCCCGGCCCTGTTCCAGCAGATCTTCGCCTCGAACTGCATCGCCGTGGCGTTCGTGGTGGCCGTGATCCTGAACGCCGTGCTGCCCAGTGAGGAGCATTTCCTCTCCGCGCCCAAGGAGGCACCGGTCGACGCCGAGTGACGACCGACGGATCTTTTCGCATGTGCCCGCAACCATTTCGGTTTGCGGGCACATGTGTTATGCGGGAATCCAGCGGACGAACAAGCATACGGGCTTTTCCGATCGCATTGCTGCGCCATCGCAATCTTCACAAAACCACGTTGCCAATCATATCGTTTTTCGATATATTATTATCGTTATTCGAAATATTCGATGCAAGGGATCGTCTCATGAAGCGTTACATGAACAAGTGGGTCCTTCTTGGATTGAAGGTCATCATCGCGCTGGTCTGGCTGGCCTGCCTCTGGAGCCAGACGTTCGCCGCTCCCATACTGAGCGAGGCGATGGCCGGCCTGTACTCCAGCCAGGTGGCGATGCGCTGGCCATACCTCATCATGGGCATACTGTTTCTGGTATGCGTCGAGATAGCGTTTGCGGCCGTCTGGCGGCTGCTTTCGCTATCCGGCTCCGGCACGGTGTTCACCGCCAAGGCCATGCCCTGCGTGAACTGGGTGCTTGGCTGCGCGGCGATCGCCACTGCGCTGACCGTTCTCGTATCCCTGTGTTTCCTTATCTCCAGCTGGCATGATGCAACCATGCCGGCCATGGATTACTACACCATCGCCTTGGTGCTTGGTGTGGCGGTTCTCGCCGAAATCGGATTCATGCTGCTGATGGTCGTGATGAAAGGCCTGCTGCGCGTCGCCACCGACCAGTCCAGCGAGCTCGAGCAGGTGATCTGATATGACGATTCGCATCAATCTCGACGTCATGATGGCCAAGCGCAAGATCGGGGTCGGCGAGCTTGCCGAACAGATCGGCATCACCCCCGCCAATGTGTCCATTCTGAAGAACGGACGTGCCAAAGCCGTTCGCTTTACCACGCTGGATGCGCTTTGCAAGGCCCTCGACTGCCAGCCCGGCGACATTCTCGAATGGGAGGACAGCGACCGATAACCACCGCATGATTTTTACATAGCTAACTGCTTTCAGAGAGGTACATTCGCCCATTTACGGAATGCTATCTGCTGTCAAAGGAGATAGCTACAAGTTTTATGCTCAGATGCCCGGATGAGCAGTTGCTCAGACATGCAGGCGCGCCACCCATTCGCGTACGAGAGCTACGACGGCTTCGGGTTGGTCGATGTGCGCGTTGTGACCGGCATTGTCTAACGTCACGAAGGTGGCGTTGAGATAGTGCGGCAACAGGGCTTGCTGGTCTTCGTATCCGACGATCTGGTCTTGTTTGCCGGTGACGATGAGCACCGGACCTGCATATGTGCCGAGTGTTTTCTCGGGGTCGTCATCCAGCCAATAGCGTTGATCCAGTCGTTCGCACGCCGAACGGTCACACAACGCCACACCAGGCAAGATGAACCGCTGGTAGCGCCGCCATGCATCGAATGACTGGTTGACGCCCATGGTGATGAAGTCGAACACCTGTTCCTGTGGCAGGGAGTGCGTCAGTCTGGGATTGGGATTCGCAACCACGTGTTCGGCCACATGCCGGCCGGCATGCTGCGGGTCCACAACCGGCGCGATCAGCGCCATGCCGGCCACTCGGCGAGGTTCGCGCGCCAATACTTCGCGGACAAGCGCACCGCCCATCGAGTTGCCGACCATGGCGAATGGGGTTGCTTTGCCGACAAGGCCGTCAATGACCGTTTGCAGCCAATCAGCCATTTCCGGCAGTCCACAGGCATTCTCGGGCAGTGCCGGCGTACGCCCAAAGCCGGGCAGGTCCAGATATATGCGGCGAATCGAATCATTGCCGTCGAATGCTTCATCGAGCATCATCAGCGAACGATGGTCCACACCCATGCCATGCACAAACACGACGGACAATCCATTATCATTGCCCTCGATGGCGTAATACGGCTGCGGCTGTGCCATACGTTCCTCTCTCAAACCGGGACTGGGTGTATTTCACACAATAGCGTCTACGGTTCCTTCGCCGCCGAAACAGTTTCGAACGGCATTCTCGGTTTCAAGGGGCTGATTCTGTTATCCGGGAACATCTACTTCCACTTCGAGGGGCTGGTCGAAGCTCAAACCAAAAGTAGAAACGGCGTAACGACAACGCCATCCCGCCATTTTTATGATCTGTCTACTTAACCATCCGCCCCTTGGAACGGAAGTAGATGTTCTGGAAATGGCGAATCAGCCCCTCGAAGCGGAAATAGACGATTGCAACCCAGATTATCGATCTTGGCCACGCTGAAACACGGACATTGGAACATTCTTCTCGGTTCGGCTTGTGCGAGAGTCAAAGGGCGTGGAGAATTATGGCAAAGTCATCGGTGCTATGAGCATTCATCAGGCAGATATGACACTCTGACTGGTGGTGATCAGATTGACGTGACGATATGACATAGACGCGCAATCAGGCGAAGACCGATAAGGCCAGGAAGGAGGCGAGATGGTTCGGCGAACGCGATACCGGGCTCGTCGCCGCTCGGGCGGCAGATGGGTGCTGGTGTTTATCGTCGCTTGCGTCATCGTCGCGATTCTGGCCGCGCTCATCTATCTGCCACGCATTTTCTTTTCCTCCGGCACCCCTTCCCGAGCCTCCGACGACGCCTATTGTTCGGCGAAACTAGCCGACGGCCCAAGCTATTCCCTCATGCCGGAACAGGCCCAGAACGCGGAGCTCATCGCCAACATCGCCATCAATCGCGGACTGCCGGATCATGCGGCGACGGTGGCCATCGCCACGGCCATGCAGGAATCGCGAATCACGAACCTTTCCTATGGCGATCTGGATTCCATCGGACTCTTCCAACAGCGGCCGAGCCAAGGTTGGGGAACCGTGGAACAGGTGTCCGACATGACGTATGCCACGAACATCTTCTACGACCATCTGATGCAGGTGCCGGACTGGGAGACGATTCCTATCGAGGACGCGGCCCAGGAAGTGCAGCGTTCAGGATACCCGGATCTGTACGCCACATGGGACGCCATGGCGCACGCTTGGGCTGCGGGACTGACCGGTGAATTCGGAGCGACTATTTCATGCGCGCTGGAGCCGGCAACATCGTCGGATGCCGATGGGCTTATCGCTGCGCTTCCTGTTGCCTATCCGAGTGTTACCGCCGCTACTGCGCCTGCAACTGCCGAGGGAAACGGTAATAATTCATCAGACGGTACGACAATCACCGTAGCTCTGCCCGACGGCCTGTCCGCAGACGACCACAATCGCCTATGCTGGCAAGTTACGGGCTGGCTGGTCACGCACGCACGCCAATACGGCATCGACGCATTGCATGCGAACGGCATGGACTGGAATCGCAAAGACGGTGTTTGGACAGGAAACGAAACCGTCGAGCAGACCATCACCGTCACATTGGTCTAATCAGGCAATCAAACGTCTAACTTTTGACGAATCCGGCACTCCCCTATTCAGCAATAAACCACTAAGATAAAAGCACATTACAGGCCTATTCAAAAGAAATGGGGAATCTATGAGCAAGGCGTTGATTGTGGTGGATGTGCAGCCGACATTTTGCGAGGGCGGTGAACTGGGTGTTGAGGGTGGCAACGCAGTCGCCGAGCGCATCGCCGATTATGTGAATGCGCATCGTGGCGAATACGCGTATATCGCCACCACGCAGGATTGGCATATCGAGCCAGGCGCGCACTGGTCGGCTGAGCCAGATTTCGTGGATACATGGCCGAAGCATGGCGCGGCCGGTACGTCGAACGCCGAACTGCATCCGGCGATCAAGGCGCTGGGCGTCGAGCATCATTTCAAGAAGGGCCAGTATTCGGCGGCATATTCCGGGTTTGAGGGTATCGAGGACAATACTGACCGCATCCAGACCCGTGAGGAGGTCTCGGCTGAACAGGCCGCCGGCAAGACACTAGCCGACGCGCTGAAGACGGCCGGCGTGAGTCGCGTGGATGTGGTGGGCATCGCCGAATCGCATTGCGTCAAGGACACCGCGCTCGATGCCAGGAAGCTCGGTTTCGAGGTCACCGTGTTCGAGGACCTGACCGTACCGGTCAGCGAGGAGCTCGGTGTCGCGGCCCGCAAACAGATGACGGCGGCCGGCATCGCGCTGGTCGAGTCGCGCTGATCGATTCGGATATACCCGCAGCGAACGCATAGCTGTTTCCACATATTCAGGACTTACACTGCCGCATAGTCGATGTGTAAGGAAGGCGATTATGGTTACGATGCTGCTGACTTCGATGTTCCATAACGTCTCGCCCACCGTGCATGAAATCGAGCCGCGGCCACAGGGCAAACGGGTCGTCTTCATTCCAACGGCGAGCGCTGTGGAACCGTGGGGACCGGCTCATGCGGCATTGAGCAAACACGCGCTACAACGGCTCGGCTTCGAGGTCGAACAACTGGATGTGGAAAACATGCCGAGCGACTCCGCCGAGGACATCACCCACAAAATCACCGAGGCTGATTGCATCTATGTGGGCGGCGGCAACACGTTCTTTCTCCTGCAGGAGTTGCGCCGCACCGGTGCCGACCGGGCCATCATCAATCAGGTGCGCGCCGGCACGCCGTATATCGGCGAGTCCGCAGGCTCGGTCATCACGGCGCCCAACATCGGCTACATCAAGCTCATGGATCGCACGGACAAAGCCCCCGATCTCACCGATTACGCAGGATTGGGCTTGGCCGATTTCCACGTGGTCCCCCACCATCATGCAGCGGCCATGGGTCACGCCGCACAACGCATTCTCGACCGGTATGGCGCTAATCTCAGTCTCAAGCCTCTTACCAACCGGCAGGCCCTGCTCGTCAAGGATGGCAGAACCCGGTTGCTGCGATGATGCGGGTCGTCGGCCCGTCGCCCATTCGGCATCGCCGTGGTGTGTCCGGCCTGATATGCCTATCGAGCGGCATCAATCACACAGCAATGTGGCTGGGAACCTCGCCGAACGTCAACACCTGCGTACATCAGCACGGCAAAATCTGCCGAAAAACGCCCGGCGCACGAGATGCCAGCCGGCCCCATCCGTCACCTCAGTGCCGTACCGGGCCAGGCATGGCCTTGAGCAACGGGATGAATCCGGCGCACAGTACCAGGGCAACGACGGCGAGTATCTGCCAGTGGGCGGAGCCGAGCCAGCCGCCCCACGTGCCGACAGCACCGCCGATCGCATACGCGAACCTGGCACGGCCGCTGAATTTGGCCAGGTCACCACCGCTCAGCAGCAGTTGTCGCGATACGATCACGCCATGCGCCAGCAGGCCATAGCCGAGGTTGTTGATGAGCCATCCGACGCACACCGCGGCAAACTCGGGAACCAGTACGGCGGCAAGGGAAATCGCCGTGGCGATTGCCCCGATGGCGGACACGGCGCGCATGCCGAGTTTTGCGGAGAGCCGCATGTAGACAAACGATCCGATGATGCTGCCCACGCCGCCGAATGCGTAGACCACGGTCAGCATATCGCTGCCGTACCGGGAGCCGATGCCCAGCAACGCATAGCTTGCCCACAGCGACGGAATCAGCGCAAGCAGCAGCGATGCGATCAGCAGTCTGACCCGGGTCAAGCGGGTGACCGGAGTGCGCTGCGGCGCGTGTGACGTGTCGGCCGCCGTGGATTCGTCGGTGGAGCCGTCGCCGTCATCGCCGCCCGCACCATCGTTGCCGAATCCCGGCATGAACTCGCGGGTGCGGAATCGCGTCAGCGCGCAGGCAAATGACAGTGCCGACGAGGTGAGCAGCATGGCCATGATGGAGGCGTTGGCCAAGGCCGATCCGGCAACCTGGCCCAGCAACGTACCGGCCACGCTGGCAATCACGGCGACGTAGCCGCTGTACTTGACGAGCATGTCATCGTCGTCGCCGGCCGCATCCACCTCGAACACTTCGGAGGCCACGTCGATGACCTGCCCGGTCATCAGCAGCAGGCATGACAGGGCCAGCAGCAGCCACTTCCAATACGTCCAACCGTTGGGCACCAGCGCGACCGCCAGGCACAGTACGCCTTCCACGCCCTCCGTGGTCGCAAGCGAACGGAACGAGCCGAACCGCTGCACGATCCATGCGGATATCGGAGAAGCGAAGTCGATGACCAGATTGAACGTCTTGCGGAACGCGATCACCCATGCCGGCAGTCCGACGATCAGAATCGAAGGAATCACCGACCCCTCGAAAATCGCGTTGGACAGCATCGAAAACGTCATACCCACCAACGCCCATCGCAACGCCCTGCTCAATACCGATAATCCGCGCATACCCTAATTCCTCGTCCTTGCTAGTGTAACGGAATTATGACTTCTCAATCGTCCCCCCGCTGTCTAAATGAAAGTGCAACACCCTTTCACTGGTTATCTGGACAATCTCCAATCTAAAGGGTGTTGCACTTTCATTTAGACAGCGGCCCCCATATCCGCATGTCACTGCTGCTATCATAATGAGCCAGTAGACGCCTTTAAGCGTTCTGACAGCCATGGAATCGAAAATCGCTATGCACATCACAGAACAGCACTGCCAAGGCAAGAGGTCTGACCAGTCGCTCAATGAGGACGGGCTGATCATCACCGATGGTTTCGCGGCAGTGGTGGATGGAGTGACCAGCAAAAGAGTGCACCACCTTGCCGGCCTTGTTCTTGGCCGCGTCCAGCACCGGGGTGATGTCAGCGGCCCATTTTCACGCACCGAACGTCCGGCGAGCATGTCGTTGCTGCCCACGCACACGATCAGCACGTCCGGCCGGTCGTTGATATCGCCAATCATCCGGTAGCGCACGCGCCGGGCGGTCGCGCCGAGCTTGCCGACCGTACGCCAGGCCACCGGCCGACCGGTACGCTTGGCGACGCGCGCGGCAAGCAGCGGCATGATGCCTTTCGACTGGCCGTCCACGCCACCCAACATAGTCCGCCCGCCTCGGCCGGCCGATCTCGTCAGTGAACACGCGGAATCGAACCCTACATCGACGTTCGTTTCGTCTGGTTTGGCCCATGAATTCTGGATGAATTGGGGTGAACCGGCGGGGCTGGAGGCGAGCGGGCGGCGGATTATGGGGCACAATGGTGTCAAGGAGGCCGCCATGGTCGATGACTATACTGCCAAAATGACTGAGCTGATCGAACTCATGCGTCTGATCGGCAACGATACGCAGCAGTGCGAGGTCAAGGAATGCAAGCGCAAGATCTCCTCGACCATCACCGATACGCTGTCCGCGTTCTCCAACGGCTCCGGCGGCTGGATCATCCTTGGCCTGTCCGAAAAGAACGGGTTCACGCCGGTCGAGGGATTCGACGCGCGCGCCATGCAGGAGGCGCTGAGCCAGGCGTGCGAGAAGATGACGCCGGTGGTGCGGCCCGTGATCGTCACCTGCCCGTTCGAAGGCGCGAATCTGGTGTTCGCGCGCATCGACGAGATGCTGCCGCGCGACAAGCCCTGCTTCACCACCGCGCTCGGACCGCACGGCGGCTCGTTCATCCGCACCGGCGACGGCGACCGGCGCATGACCTCCTATGAGGTCGACCGGCTCATCGAGGAGCATCTGCAGCCCACGTACGATTTGGATATCGTGCCCGGCGCCACGACCGATGACCTCGACCCGCAGCTTGTTGCCGGATTGTTGGCGCGCGTGCGCGAACAGCATCCGCGCGTGTTCGCCGACCGGGACGGCATCGATGTGCTGCTGGATCTGCAGGTGTTGCGCCATGATGATTCCGACGAGTCGGAGGTCGGCGGAATACTGCGTCCCACCTTGGCCGGACTGCTGGCGTTGGGCCACTATCCGCAGAAGTTCTATCCGCGGCTCGGCATTTCGATAGCCGTGTTTCCGGGGACGAGCCGGGACGATGTGTTCCGGGGCGACGAACGATTGGTCGCCTCGAAGTCGGTGGTCGGTTCGATTCCGGTGATGATCGACGATGCGGTCGACTCGCTGATGCGTTGGATTGGCGCGAAGAAGCCCGATTATCCACCGCTCGTGTTGCGAGAGGCGATTGCGAACGCGCTCACCCACCGTGATTATTCGCCCGATGCGCGCGGCACGCAGGTGCATATCAGCGTGTTCACCGATCGCATCGAGATCACCAATCCGGGTGGCCTGTACGGCATGGTGACGCATGACGTGCTGGCGAGCCCGCATCCGGTGACGGGCGCGCCGTTCGTTTCCACCCGAAACCAGTTCCTGTTCACGCTGCTGGAGTCCACGCCGTATCCGGGCGGCGGGTTTGTGAATCCGGAAGGCGGCGACGGCTACCAGCGTATCGCCGCCGCGTTGCGCGAGGCCGGCATCGAGCCGGCGACCACGCGCAACGACATCAACACGTTCACGATGACCATCACCAAGCAACGCACGATGGAGAACAGTTCGCCGGGCGACGTGGTCAAGGCGATTATGACCGTACTGGAGCGGCATTCGGCGATGAGCGTCAAGGAGATCATGCGCGAACTGCAGTTGACGCCGCTGGCCGCCACATCCGGTATGCGCGAGCTGATGAAGGAAGGGCGGGTCGCCCGAGTCAAGTTCGCCGACGACTCGGTACAGCGGTATCGGTTGAAAGGCTGATTTCTCACTCGGCCAGCTGCGTGGTGGCAGGCGCGGCCAGGGCGGGGCGGGAGCGGCGGAACCGGCCGGCGGCCAGGCCGATGCAGATGAACATCACGCCGAACAGTGCGACCAATCCCAGCGAGCCGGCCCAGCCGGCGACGCTTATGCCGGTTTCCTCCGCCGTGCCGAAGCCGAGCGCATTGTCGATTGCTCGGCAATACCACCAGCCAGGCAGGAACTTGGCCATAGTCACCATCACGGCGGGCATCATGTCGATCGGCAACGCAACTCCCGACGTGAACATGATGAGCAGGCCGAAGATATTGGCGAATCCATTGGCAGCCGCCTCCGAAAACCCGAATTCGCTGAGCATGAATCCACAGGCGACGGTCATCAGCGCATATACGCAGGTTGCGCAGAACGTCATCAACACTCCTTCGGCGCTCAATGTCAACGGATCAAGTCCTGCCGCGACCATCAGACCGATCGCCAGCACCAGATAACCGACGCATACGACGAGCGCGAATCCGCCCAACGTCAGCAACCGCTGGAGTCCCATCGACGACATACGTTGCGGGGATGCGGTGAGACGACGGCGAACCTCCCCGGTGGTGAATGTGCCCAGAATCATTGATCCGCAGACGGTCATCGCCAAAAACAGCGGATGCAGCGCGGTTTTCATGGTGTTGCCGAATCCGCTGGCCGCCATGTCCGAAGCACTTTCCGCGTCCGCGCTTGCCGTGTCGATCACAGCGACCTTATGGTTCGCGTCCATGTCACTCGCCGATGCGGCAGCCGCTTTCGATGCCTCGAACAGATCGCCGACGCTGGGTTTCTCAATCTGACCGGCCGGCAGCATATCAAGCATGTCCTGATTCGAGAATTCACCAAACCCGCCCATGCCATCTTCAGACGAATCACCCGCAGTGTCTCCAATGTCGATGCCGGCCATAGCTGCGAGCGCCGCACTATCGACCGTCGTATGCGAGCCAATCAGTGCCGTACGCGTGAGTGAAAGGAACCCGATGACGTTCATCCGGGCCATCGAGCCTGCGCCGGACGTATAGCTGGTGACCGTGTCCACGCTTGGTGGATTCTCGCCTGTCGCCGCGGCATCAATGAAATCGTCGGCGAAACCATCGGGGATGATGACGATCAGATCCACCCAGTTCGAGGCGACGGCTTGTTGCAGAGTTTCACTAGCATCGTCAACGTTCACCAGTTCGCTGGAATCCGACAGGTATGTGCGCATCGATGACGCGATGCCGCCCCTGTCCGAGTCTCGATCGATGACGGCGACACGCATTTTGGCCGGCTCGAATGCCGCGGCTGCGGAATCGGATGTGCCAGACAGCATCGACCAGCTGATAGACAGCATCATGATGCCCACGAACACGAGGTAAATCAACAGGTAGGCCCTGTGCGAGAACAGTACACGCAATGTGGCTTTACAGGTGTTCATAGCGTTGCCTCCTCAGCATTGCGATGCCAGCCAAGAGGAATACCGCGCTCATCGCCAGCAAAATGGCACAAGTGGTGATGAACGGCTGGTAGCTGTCGTAGTACAAAATGTCGTAAAACAGGTTCGTCACCTGTTGCGCGGGGTTGATGGTGCCGAGGATGGGCGCGTTGCGTGCTATCCAGTCACTGATCTGCATGGCGAAGCCGCCGTACAGTCCGGTGAACAGCGACAATATGCAGGCGATTCCGCTCGACAAACCGTATTTCGTGTCGTAGGAAAGCTTCGGTACCGCGCCGAGCAGGGTGCCTGCTGAGCTGGTCATGAACGAGGCGATGATGACCGCGAAAATCGCTGCCGGTTCGCGTCCGCCGAGCGAGACGTTGCAGGCGAGCCGGATATAGGCCAATGCGATGGACAGGGCGACCGACGAGCACAGCCAGCAGGAGAGGAAGCCCGCGACGAGCTGTTTGGCCCGGCTCAGCGGCGCTACGGTCCGCCGTATGCCCAGCGCGGACAGGTTCGCCTGTGCGGCGGCGACTGTGCTGATGGAGTATCCCATGGCCATCATGCAGGACATGGCCAGCAGCGCGTAATAGTATCGGGCGATCGCGTCAGGCTGGAAATGCGTGAGCGTCGTCTCATGGGTCATGTCGACGTTCTGCCCGACGCTGTTCCAGAAGTTCCGGCTGAGCGCGGCCTGTGGATTGTCGGCGATGGTCTGCCGGGTGACGGCGTCGGTGCGGTTGTACAGGTCGATGACGCCGCGCAGGGCCGCGAGGCTAATGTCCAGTCCACTGCTTTGCGTGGAGTCTTTGGCTGTGACGGCGGTTTCCCGGCTCACGGTCATCGCCAATCGGCCGTTATTGTCGGCGGTCAGATAGCCGTTGGCAGTGCCGTCGGCGAGCCGTTGTTCGGCCTCCTTCACGGTGCCGACTGTGGTGATGGTCAGCAGCTTTTGGTCGATTCCGGCGTAGGTCGTGTCGTCTGAGGCCGATTCCGTTTCCCCGGCCAGCGCGTCTACGAAGGTGCGGGCACCGTCCGCCTGCTGCCAACGGGTGTCTTCGATGACGGCCATCGGCACCGGCTTGAGTTCATATGCTTCGGCCAGCCCGCCGAACAGTCCGTTGAACATGGTCGCCAGCACGATCGGGAACACGGTCATCCAGAACAACGCCGACCGGTTGCGCAAGTTCGCTTTCAATGCGACCAGAAATGTGGTCCACATGATGTCTCCTTACCTGCTCCCGCTGACGGGAGCTGTCGGCGAAGCCGACTGAGGGTGGTTGTTGCAAGGCCACCCCCACTCGCTTCGCGGGAGCCCCGCTAGCGGGGGCAAGATTGTTAGTCCCTTAGCGCCTTGCCGGTGAGTTCCAGGAATACGTCATTGAGGGTGGGCGGGCGACTGGTCAGGTGGCCGATGTTGGCGCCGGAGCGTTTCACCGCGTCGAGCACGTCGGTCAGGTTGTGTTCGCCGCGACGGCATCGCACGTCGAGTTCCTTGCCGTCGTAGGTGGCTTCGATCACGCACGGCAGCGCACGGACCTCGGCCATCGCCGAATCCGCCAGATCGAGCGTTTCGATGGTGATGCGCTCGCCCGTGTCGATCATGTTCTTGAGCTCGTCGGCGGTTCCGAGCGCCAGGTGCCGGCCGTGGTCCATGATGAGGATGCGGTCGCAGATCTGCTCGACCTCCTCCATGTAGTGGCTGGTGTAGATCAC
>SKEX01000295.1_pt1 | contig 46488 bp, 36 predicted proteins | sample 4841451 | NCBI WGS metagenome assembly SKEX01 (sample SAMN11008798, study PRJNA524170) | human gut metagenome | isolation source: fecal sample from pouch patient p38, | place: Israel: Tel-Aviv | reverse complement strand
GTCGGATTCCATCGAATCCGACCGGCCCTTCCATATGCCCTGAAAAGAATCAGACCTGCATCTGCATGGCCTGCGAGCGACGTGCACGCATCGCGCGCCGCTTGAGCGCGCGCCGCTCGTCTTCGCTCAGACCGCCCCAAACGCCGTAGTCCTGATTGGTGTCGAGCGCGCATTTCAGACACGCGTCAATCACCTTGCAGGTACGGCAAACGGCCTTGGCTTCTTCGATTTGCTGATAGGCGGCACCGGTGTTGCCGACCGGGAAAAACAGTTCCGGATCCTTATCCCGGCACGCGGCCTTGGCTCGCCAATCGAAAGCACTGCTCATGTAATCGCCTTCCTCTTGCCATAAGTGGCGTTCTATCCGTTATTTAGATAACCACGAATCGGATGATTTTTCAAGACTTTTTCGCAAAAGAAACCAAGTTTTTTTAGAATCCTTGGAATTCCGCGCATTGCACGGGACATGCCCGTGCTTGTTGGATGAAGACCCCACGCCCGGCAATGGCATAGTCATCGACGCCGAAACCGTCGAGAACCGCGCTGGGAATCCCCATCATCACATCGGTGGCTCTCTCTCCGCAAGGAAACGCAACACGTGTGAGGCAACGTTCAAGTAGGGTGCTTTGCGGCTTTTCCACAGCTGCGATTACCGTGACGGACGGATCGGCGAGTGCGGTCTTGAGCTTATCGGCTTCGGGCATGGCTGCGAAAGGGGAGAGCAATTCGTCGGCGTCATCCACGAACCATATGGTGCGTTCGTGCTGCGGCGATGTTCTGCCGTCGTCGGTGGTCCATTCGCTGTTCGTCTTGCGTGTGAACCGGATGGTGCAGCGACCGGATTCATAGAGACGGCTGGCGCAGCAGAGCAGCAGATTGGTTTTGCCGCTTCCGCATGCGCCAATCACGGCGATGTTGCCGTGTCCTACGTCAAGGAATGCGGTGGAGATGAGTACACCGTCGTCGCTCAAAGCAAAAGGCACATGGTGCCATGCCTCTCGCTGTGGCGCCGTCAAATCGTCTTTGCCTGCATGTGGTGCGAGCGGCGCGGAGAACAAAGGGGAGGGATTGGTGGTGCCGCTGAATGCCGATGCGGTGTTGATGGCATGCACCAAGGAATCAATGTCATGGACCGCGCTGCAGCGGAAAGGAACAGTGCGTTGACCGTCATGACAGTAAGCGGCACCGGGGAAGGCCGGTGGAATCAAAGCTGCATCCTTGGTGCCGATCAGTTCATTCGATTGCATTTGGTCGGTGACGCGTAGGCAGATGCTCAGCGATATGTTGGCCTTCATATCGGCATGGACCTGACCCATGGGATTTTGCGTGCATACGATGAGATGCATACCCAAAGAGCGTCCGAGCGACGCCAATCGATTGAGTCGCTGCATATAGTCGGGTAGACGGTCGCGCAATGCATGGAATTCGTCAATGACCACCACGAGCCGTGCAGGGGGATGGGAAAGCTGGTCGAATCTGGAAACGCGTTCGGCACTTACCAAGGCCTCCCTGCGTGCCAATTCTTGTTCTATGGCGTTCAGCGCACGGACGGCATGGGCGAGGTCAAGATCGCAGACGTTGCCCACGGTATGCGGCAGACGCTCCAAAGCGTTGAAGGTCGATCCTCCTTTGAAATCCAGAAAGACGAAATGGAGGGTTTGAGGACTATGCCGAATCGCCAATGCCATGCACCAACTGATCAGCAGTTCGGATTTCCCCGAGCCTGTGGTCCCCGCGACCATGGCATGTGGTCCGGATGATGCCAGATCTATATGGAATATGCCATGTTCTGACATGCCGATGCCGTTCGTTGGGGAACGGACAAGCCAATTACGCACGATGGTGCGCCATATGAGCGGGTCGTTGTCCAGGCCATGCAGATGCTCAAAACTTATGGACGGCATGTCGGCGAAAAGCTGAGCATGGTCGATTTCGTTTCCGTTATGATGCGTTGGAACCGGCGAATCGCTTCCAGTAATGGTGTTGCTGTTCGTTTCTTCATGCCTGACGCGCATGATCATGGTGATGAGCATCAATGCGCTGCCGAGCAGACTCGGAGCGAGCATCGCCGCATAGAGCCAATGACGTTGCATGCACATGACAATCAGCATGATGAGCTGCGCCAGCAAAGGCGCGCTCCAACTCAATACAGTGAGATGTTGTTCGCTTATACGGTGAGGGGCCTTTTTGTTCATACGGCCAGCATGGGCAAGAGCGGCGGCATGCCGCAAGCCAATATGAGGGTTGTGGTCGGAGAATGTGGGTTATCCACATCCTCCGGCGTGTCGTCAGTTTTGCTGTTCGGCCAGCGTGCCCACGGTTCCTGCGGAATGCGTGCCGTGTGAGAGTTCGGAGAAAAGCTGGATGTTCTTCGCGTCATCCAGCAGAACGCACGATCCGACCCCATCGACGTAATAGTCCGGATCGGTCCAATACACGCTTCCCGAAATGCCATCCTTGCCTGAGGCGCTTTTGAAAGCCAACGCCATCCGAAGCAGAGAGGAAGTCGATGCTTTCTCATCCACGGTTACGGAGCTCAACGCCGCTGCGGCGACCTTTTTGGTCTTGTTGAAATTCGTGAGCGTCTGTTTGGAAGCGCCCTTCTTGACGATGGCGTTGATCACCTGGCGCTGACGTGCGGCACGGCCGAAATCGCCTTGCACATCGGCATATCGCATACGGGAGAACGCCAAAGCGGTGTTGCCGTCCACGGTGTGGCATCCGGCGGTCCAGTTCATACCCGAATAAGGGTCATTCACATTCTGGTCGTAGCATAGGTCCACGCCTCCCAAGGCATCGACCACTTTGACGAGTCCGCCGAAGCGGACCATTGCCACATGGTTGATTTTCTGGCCGGTGATGTCCTCCACCTCATTGACCAACTGTTTGCGGCTGTACAGCTGCGCCACGGCGTTGATCTTCATATAGCTCCCATCGATTTCCACCAGGGAATCGCGAGGAATGGAAATCAGCGAGGACGATCCTGTTTTCGGCTTGGTGAGTACAAGAATGGTGTCGGTTCTGAAACCTTCGACGTCACCGGCATCTCCGATGGTGCCCTCACGTTCGTCGGAGCCAAGAATAAGCCAGCTTTCGCCGGCGGTGTCCGCTTTGGATGTCAGCCAGGTCTGTTTGTTGAGCTGGTCATCGACCCAGTTCCAAGCGGAGAATACCCCTATTCCCAGTGCGAGAATCAGTACAAGGAAAATGGAAAGGACGATACGTCCGACGCGAGGTCTTCTTTTTGGCACGGAAGCCGTCGCTGGAGAGGATGGAACAGATCGGAGCGCCGTGGAGACGGAGGATGACCCCCGGAACTGCTGCGTTGGATTGGCCGTGCGGGTATGTTCTGGAGCGAAGGACACCGGAGATGATGAAGGGTTTCTTCTTGTCTCGCTCGTTGCCCGTGCCGCAGGCTGGAAGCTTTGCGGAACCGAGGAAGAAGGACGCGCCGTGCGTTTGGCCGGTTTTACGGATGATGCATGGTCGGAACGTTTCGCCGGTGCGAAACTCGCTGGCTGGCTCGGTGCGCTTTGCGAGCGGGAGGAATCCGTGGACGGCATGGTTTTTTTGCGTCCTGATGACGGAATGAAACTTGGTGGCACGCTCGTAGGCTCTTTTGCTCCTTTGCCTTCACTCATGGTTCCTCCAAAAAGATTCGTCCCTGTGTCATACGTTGAAAGGGGACGTGATTGCGTGGTCTACGTCAGTTCTTTGCCGGAACGGCACATACGGTCGCATTAAGGTATCGATCCGCAAGCCCGATGTACTGGCCCGTGGTCGCGTCATGAATGGAGCCGTCATCCGGGTCGACGGTGCCGCCAGTGCTCGGATCGACCAACGTGCCGTCGGATTTGGTGATCAGTCCCGTGACGGGATCGGGAGTCTCGGCAGTGGTGTCCGACTGGTTGCTGTCGGTCGTGCCGGAATCGTCGGAGCTGGCTGAATTATCTGAACTGGTGTCGGAGGAGTCGCCCGAGTTTGAATCGGCGGTATCGAAAATCGGCTTGCCCGCTCGCATCTTCTCCCAGAGATTGTCGGCTTCGTCGGTCCAGACGGAACGGTTGGGGTCGGACGGTGCTGGGACCACGGGGACGGTCTGGGTCTGCAGGTTGGTCATGGTGAAATTCTTCAGGCTCATGGCAAGTCCCGCCAAAGCCGCGGTATCAGCCATGCCTTGGGATATGTTGAGCGATTTCAGCGCGGATTTCGCCAGCTGGTACAGCTGCGCGGTATCAGTGAACAGATTCTTGCTGAGCGCCTCGCTCATCAGCTGCTTGATGAGATACTGCTGACGTGTGGTACGCGAGGTGTCGGATCCGTCTCCTATGCCGTGACGGATCCGGGCGTACTGCGTCGCCGCAACGCCGTCAAGATGGTGCATGCCCTTGTCGAGATTGAGTCCGGTGTACGGGTCGTTGACGTTCTGCGGAATGCACAGGTCCACGCCGCCGACTGAATCAATCATCTTGACCAGGCCGGCGAAGTCCACGACGATGAAGTTCTGAATATTCAACCCGGTGAGACTGTTCACGGCGTTCAGCGTGCAGCTGGCCGCCGAGGAGAGATCTCCGCCGGTTTTGTAGGCACCTGCGAAGATGGAATTGAACATGACGTTATACTGTGCGGGAATCGTGCCCTTCGACGTTTCGCACTGAGGCACGTCCACCAGGGAATCTCGTGGAATGGAGACCAGGTTGATTTCCTTGCGGTCGGCGGAGATCTGCACAATCATGGCGGTGTCGGCCTGATGGTTGCCGATGACGTCATCGAAACTGCCTCCGATGGCTTGGTTCTCCGCGCCGTCACGGGAATCCTGTCCGATCAGCACGAACTCGATCGGCTTGCCGGAGTTCGGATCGATGATGGATGCGTCCGTATTCAGGGAACCCTGGCCGATCACGCCGACCGAATTGTTCTTGATGATGCCATTGACGTCCATCCAAGTAGCGGCAGCTGCAGTGCCGACGAACACCAGAGTCGCGGCGATTGCCGCGGCGACTGCGGTCCTGACGTGATGCTGCACGCGATATCCCAGGCTGTGACGTGGTTTCGCATCCTGAAGACCATTGATGTTAGGAAGCTTATTGCCGGTTGATGACGTTGCCACGGTGTTGCCTTCCTGATTGAGATGCGCGTTTGACGCAATGCTTTTAGAACCTACCACTATCCAAATGGGCAATTATAGGGTTAATGGCCGATTTTCACCGATTCTGCGACTGTAGACCCCAGATTGGGCTGAACTTTAGCATGGATTTTCTGAAATATAGGCATTGACACGGGGAAACTTGACAAAATTACATTGCGTGTGTGTAATTTGAAGCGGTGTGAAAGTATGCGCATAAAAGGTGCGCACACAATTATGGGAGGACTCATGTGGGGCGTGACTGATGAGTCTTCTGAGAATCCGCTTGCTGAACTGTGGGGTTTGTTCAAGCGGGATGATGACGTGTCTTGGCAGCACAAAGCGCTGTGCTCGCAGACCGATCCCGAAGCATTCTTCCCGGAAAAAGGCGGTTCCACCAGGGATGCGAAGAGGGTTTGCGCCCAGTGTGAAGTCCGTGAACAGTGCCTGGAATGGGCCATCGACCATGATGAGCGTTTCGGTATCTGGGGCGGTATGAGCGAGCGTGAGCGTCGTCGCTACAAAAAAGAGCACAAGGAACGGGCTTGAAGGCATGGTGCGTCCCGTGCGTACACTTAAATTATGACTTCTAACGCCAGCAGCGATATCCAGACAATCGTGACCGATGTGCTGAACAGCAGACCGTATACGCATCGGCAGGACGTCGATATGTCCGTGGCTGCGGTGATCACCGCGCAGCATGACCTTCGATTCCTCGCTTCTACCGTTGGAGCGGTGCTTGCGCAGCGCATGCTTCCAGGAATGATCGTTATCGCCGATTGCACGGGGCAGATCGAGCAGCCCATGCAGATGACCTTCGATGTCATTCACTCATCACAGGATGTGCTTACGGAAGTGCCGGAAGCCAAAACGGTGAGGGTCATTCTGGTGGGAGTGAAGCAGGCGGCGTCCTTCATGGACGCTGTAACGCGTGCGATGGATCAGATCGGCATTGATGCCGGCATCCGCGCGTTGTGGACCTTGCATGACGATTCGCGGCCGGCGGATGACCGGTGCTTCGAGACGTTGCTGGATGCGTGGAGAAACACGCCGACAGCCGCGCTGCTCGGTGCCAAGCAGTTGGATTGGCAGGCGAAGAACCTGCACAATGTGGGTTTGTATGCCGGGCACCATGATGTCGTTTCCTTGGTGGTCGACGGCGAGCCTGACCAGGAGCAATATGACGGGCGTCAGGATGTGCTGTCGGTCTCCCTATCGGGCGCGTTGGTGCCGTTGGCTACGTTGCGTGCGTTCGAAGGGGCTGACCCCTGGTTCGGCACCTTCGCGGAATCCACGGACCTGTGCCGCCGCATATGTCTTGGCGGTGGGCGTGTCGTAGTGGTTCCCCAGGCTCGCATCGCCCACAGAAGAGCCCGATTCGAAGGAATCCGTTCCAAGAACGGGCGCCCTGTGGAAGACGAGGACGGTCGCATCGATCCGTATCTTGCCGTACGCGAGGCGAATACCAAATACGCGTACACTGACATGCACCGTTCATGGTGGCCGTTGCTTTGGCTGTGGTCCATCATCCAGTCGTTGGGATTGGCCGTGCTTTGCTTGGCGCGCAAACAGCCGTATCATGCATGCTGCGAGCTGGCGATGCCGTGGCGTGCGCTGCTGCGTCTGCGGGGTGCTTGGCGCGCCCGTGCGCGGTTACGCAGGCAAAGCAAGGTCACGCTTAAATCGCTATCCACGCTGTCTGCGAATCATCGGCAGGTCAGGGAATGGCTCGACCGTCGCCGTGCGTTGCGCGACCAGAGGGATGTCGTGCTGCTCAGTCCTCTTGAGAAGGACCATCTGCGTAAACGGTTGCTGCGTAGATGGGGATTGGCCTTCGGCGCGGCGCTGATTGCCGGCATATGGATAGTCGTGCTGTATTGGGACGTGCTTCGTTCCGTATGTTCGGGTGCGTCGATGTATTCCGCACAGCTGTTGCCCACGGGCGCGAGCTTCACCCAGTTGCTTCATACCGCGACCACGTCATGGTCGTATGCCTCAGGCACGGGCATCAGTGCGCCTAACGCGCCATGGCTGTTGGTGCTTGCGCTGGCGTCGGTGCTCACTGGTGGACATGTTGCCGGAGCTGTCGGACTGATGTTCTTCCTTGCAGCCCCGCTCACGGTGTTTTCCTTCTGGGCGCTGGCCGGCATCTTCACCCGCTCGGATGCGGTGCGCTGCGTGGTCGCGTTGGCGTGGTTCGCGTTGGCGTTGTCCATGGGACTTTATGATGACGCGGATGTCACGATGCTGACGGTCATGGTGTTTCTTCCGGCCGCTTTCGCCTTCTCGTTCCGTGCGGTCGGCATGTATCGGACGGAGGATCTGGTCAATCCCCACGCGTCGGTCCAGGCGGCGGCGGTTGCGGCGCTGTGTTTCATTCCGGTCGTCGCCGCGCAGCCGCAGTTGTTGCTGCCGCTGATGCTCACCTTCCTGGGATTCCTGCTGTTCGTCCGCTCCCATAAGCCCGCGTTGCTTCTGATTCCGCTTCCGGCGGCGTTCGTATGCGCGCCGACGTTGGTCAATGCCGTTCGTTTCACTTCCGACGGTACATGGCGTCAGCTGTTCGGCAGCGTCATGCTGCCCTCCTCCGCGCATGATGGCAAACCGGTCGTCGCGAATCTGTCCGATCTGTTGCTGCGGGTGTTCGGCATCGGCGCCGACGGTGGTGCATGGCGGTATGTGGCGGTTTCCATACTGGCGTTGATCGTATTGCTGGCCGCGGTGTCATTGGTGTTGCCTTTCGTGCTGCGCGTATCCCGTATGATGTGGGTCGCCGTGTTCGCGGGATTGGCGACGGCCTTGCTGTCCGCGGCGATTGCGGTGGCCGTCGATGTGGATGGTCCGGTCTCCGGTTCCATGCTTCCGGGAACCACATATGCGATGATGGGCTTGCTCGCCTGCATCTGCATGATGTCGGGCGGCGCGGTTCGACGTTTCGTCATGCTGAGACAGCATGAGAAGACCGGCGCCGTCGAAATCGAAGGACGCGGCTCGACGGCAGTGTCGATTGCCTCGCATGTGGGTCGTGCCGTATTGGTTTGCCTGCTGGCCGTCTCCGTCGTGGCCTGTGCGGGATTCAACTATGTCGAATGCGATCACAGCCAGGTAAAGACCAGCGATGCTGGACTGCCGATGGTGGCGACCGATTTCCTTGGGCAGGATGATGCACGTCGCGTGCTTGCCTTGCGTGCCGATAGCGCCGAGTCGGTCAGCTACAGTGTGATGCGTACCGGTCGTGGCGACTTGATTGACAGCTCTCCCGCGCAACGCGTCGAAGTGGTTTCGGGACGTTCCGACGGGTCCAGCAGAACCATTGCGCAGGATTGCGCCCAGTTGCTGGCCAATGCCGATTCCGATGCCATCAACGAGCTTGGCAAGTTGGGTTTCGGCGGCATTTACGTTATCAAGCAGAACGGCGACAAAGCGCAGCGAGAGGCCTCGAACCAGCTCAATTCGAACATTGGAGCCTCCGACGGGACACAGAATGTCGTCAGTCTGGATAATGGCACGTATTATCGTTTGACGGTTCAGGATCTATCCAAGCAGCATATCGATCGAAGCGGGCTTGATAAGGCCGGCTCAAGTGTGTGGCGTCGTTCATGGCTGTGGTGCATGGGCGTCGTTCTTGTAGCGTATTGCCTGGTGGCGCTTCCGCGCATTCGTCGTCAGGGTCTGGAGGAAGCATGAGCAGACATTCTCGTCCCAATACGCCTTTGCGTATTGCGCTTGCCGTAATCTCGGTGTTGCTCATCGTGGTCCTGATGGCCGTGACGCTCATATACCGGCCATCATGGCTGCATGTGGACACGCCCACGGTGGAACGCTCCTCGGTGGGTCGTACCGTCAGCCCCCGGCAGCGGCAGACGTACTGCCCGTCTCGCATGACCATTGCCGATACCGATGCCTATGGAGATAGCGAATACCAGGCATCCAACGGCAATATCGCGTCTTCCGCGAGATACGCCGCCTTCGGTTCGGTGTTCCATTCATCCGTCGCCTCGATGGGAGCCGACATGACGGCATCCGTGTCGATGCTGGACAAAAAAGACGACTCGTCCGATGGCATCTTTGTGGCTTCCGGCAATGTCGATGACGGCTCCCGATTGCAAGACACGCGTCTGCTGACGGCTTCGAACGGTACCGGCGCGGTTTCCTCAGTGATGTCATGGGCCACGGACGGTGATTTGAAGGGCGTATCAGCAGCCTCCTGCGTCGTGCCGGCGCTGAAACAGGCGTTCCTGCTTTCCGGTACGAAGACCGGCTTGACGCAACAGCTTGTTGTGGCCAATCCCTCCGCCAAGGACACATCGGTGACCATCAGAATCTGGGGCTCCGACAAATCCGGCGCGCTGGCGCTCTCCACCGGATCGACGCTGACCGTGGCCTCAGGCAAGGAAACGGTACTGAATCTTTCCGCAGCTGCTTCCGGCCAAGACGCGCTGTATGCCACGGTGACTGGAACGGACACTCCTGTGGCCGCAATCGTCCGCACCGTCTCCATGGACGGATTGACCCCAAGGGGATCGGATTATGCGCTTCCGAATAACGCTTTCGCGAAATCTCTGGCCCTCTACGGCTTGAATGGCGGAGACCATGCGACACTGTACCTGTATACGTCCCGCAAAACGGATGTCACCGTATCCTGGATCGACTCCAAGGGGGCGCAGCAGACCAATCAGCAGGAGCTGAAGGCGAACCGCGCGTCCGCCATCGATCTTGGAGACGTTCCAAAATCCGCTACCGGCATCGCCATAGCCGCTTCCGAACCGGTGTCTGCCACGGCGAAGATTTCAGACGATGGCCCCGATGGACAATCCGATTTCGCCCTAGTCAATGCGTCCGCTCCGGCGAAGATCTCCGCCATCGCGGTTCCTGACCAATCCACCGCGACGGTAGGCTTCGTCAACACCGCGGATGAGGATCGGACAGCGATCATGACGGCTTACGACACGGACGGCAAACAAGTGGACAGGCGTGAAATCGCCATCCGTCCCTCGGCTTCGACGTCGGTGCGCATCGCCGATATTAATGATGGCGATGTCGCCGCCATCCGTTTGAAGGATCCCGCCCAAGCCGTGGTCTGGAATCTTCGTGTCGGACAGAAAGATGTGTCCGGTGCGAAACTCGCCGGACTTGCCATCATCGGCGCCGTCGATTTGAAGGAGGCCAGAGAGCAGATCTGGGCGAATCAGGATATGACTGTTGTCCGTTGAAAGTCACATGCCCCAATCAGGATCTATTTCTTCCGGACGGCGTCCGTAGATTTCCGCCAGACGTGAGACCACCTCGTCCCTGATTGCGAATTGCAGGTCCATACGGTTACGGGCATGCGATTGCAGCGGCATGCGATACAGCACGATACGGGGTGGAATGCCGTGTCCGGCGGGGAATGACTGCGATCCAAGATGCGGAACGTCCTCCCAAGGCGCGGGATCGGATGGCGGAACATCCTCCACAGCGAATTGGACCGGAGCTATGAGCTCAGGCCATGCCCCGTTGAGTCTGCGGATTTGCGCCACCAGCATATCGTCGAACATACCGCTTCTGGTACGGTACCGGGGCAGTCTGGTACCAAACATGGGCGTACGCGTGCCACGTCCATGGCGGTTGCGGTATATCGGGGTCTCCCAAGGCATCTGTTGCATGGTTTCTACCTTATCAGGGCTTATTCGAAACATGCGATACCATGGTATGGGCTGCTCGACAAGGGGAGAAATGATCATGGCGGATATTTCCGTACCTTATTGGAACATCGTTGATGTCAACATGTTGTGCGAAGGCGCGCGGCTGATTGGGTTTGACCTCGACAACACGTTGGCGCGGTCCAAGAAACCTATGAAAGCGGACATGGCCGAATGCTTCTCTGCATTGACATCATTGATTGACGTCGCGGTGATCACCGGCGGCAAATACTCGTTGCTGCAAAGTCAGGTGGTGGACAGGCTGTCCGACCATGCCGACAAGTCGAAACTTCACCTCATGCCGACCAGCGGAACCCGCTACTACCGGTGGGACGGGCAACGGTGGGGGAAAGTGTTCTCCCACGATCTAAGCGACGAGGACCGTGCCAAGGCGAAGGAATCGCTGGAACGGAATGCTCGTGAGCAGGGCATTTGGGCCACTCATGTCTGGGGCGAGCGCATCGAGGACAGAGGCAGTCAGATCACCTTTTCCGCATTGGGGCAGCTTGCCCCTGTCGAGGCCAAGGAGGCATGGGACCCCACCAACGAGAAGAAGAACCGATTGGCCTGTGCGGTTGCTGCCGAACTACCGAATCTTGAAGTAAGACCTGGAGGCTCCAGCAGTGTTGATATCTCACAGCGTGGCGTCGATAAGTCGTTCGCCGTCCGTGAACTCGCGGATATTCTCGATATCGAGGTCGGTCAGATCGTGTTCATCGGAGACCGGATGGAACCCAACGGCAATGATTATCCCGCGGCGAAGGCCGGCACAAGGGCTGTCAAAGTGAACGGTCCCGCGGATACCGTGAAATTATGCGGCGAGATCATTGCCAGATTGTCCCGATGACGGAGCCGGTGTGAATCTGATGGCGGGCTCATTCGCGCATATGGCGAATCTGTTGTTCCCACGAGGCTGTGCGGGATGCGACAAGCCTGATGACGTGTTGTGCGATGCCTGTCTTGCGTCATTCGACTGCGAACTGTCCCAGCCATTGGAAACGGCTGAGATGGGTCGATGGTTCGCGTGCGGATGGTATCGGGGTGCCGCCAGACAGTCGATTCTGGCATGGAAAGACCACGGAGACGAGGAATGCGACCGTCCGTTCTCGGATGCGTTGTGCAGGCTTGCGGAACGCGCCGGTGTGATTGATGCCATGGATGGCGTTCGTGAGATCTGCGATACCATACTGGTCGTTCCCGCGCCGTCGTCGATTGCTTCCATGCGTCAGCGCGGACGACGGCACATGATGCCGCTGGCAAAACGGTTGTCGGCGTTTCTACGGTGCCGGACAGGTTTCCGCGTACAGGTATGCGATGCGTTGACGAACAAAGGAATCAAAGGCAAATCCGTCGAGACCAAGGGCACGGAACAGAGGGCGCAACGCCTTAAGGGGCATGTCATGGTTCGTCCGGGCGTCACCCTTCAAAACAAGGCGGTGATTCTGGTGGATGACATCGTCACCTCTGGAGCCACCATGCGTCGTTGTGTTGACGCTCTAACTTCACAGGGAGCTTTGGTCATTACCGTGCTGGCGTTGGCACACACTCCGGCCGGCAGACCTTTGGCGGCGTAAATCGTCACTCGTCATCGGAAATGTGATATTTCGGCAAAGTGATTTCGAAATCGGCGCCGCGCGGATCATCCACCACTCGTACCGTGCCGCCATGCAACTGCGCCGCCCATCGGGCGATTGACAGTCCAAGACCGGTTCCTCCCGATTCGGTACCCGGTCCCGTCTTGCCTTTGACGAATCGACGGAAGATATCGGACCGCGCTTCTTGGGGAATCTGCGAGCCGAAGTTGACGACATTCGTCACAATCGTGCCGAAATCCTTGTTTTCATGCGCTTCGATGAGCACCGCGGTATTGTCTGCGGAGTGTTTGAGCGCATTGGCGATGATATTGGTGAACAACTGGCGCAGACGATCCTGATCGCCTTCCATTTCGATGTCGTCGGGCACGTGGATTTCGATATTGTGGGCATGCCCGGCATCGGCGATTTCCAACGGTTCCACGGTTTCGTCGATGAAATCCGCGAAATTGAATTTATCGATCTGCAGGCTCGCCGCACCGGCTTCCATGCGGGACAAATCAAGCAGAAACGCGATCAGATCCGACAAACGGTGCGTTTGGTTGAGAATGCTTTCCAGATTCGATGGGGTCGGTTCCACAACGCCGTCGGCCATGTTCTCGACCATGGCCTGCAACGCGGATACAGGCGTACGTAGCTCGTGGCTCACATTGGCCACCATGTCCCGTCTCATCTGGTCGGCATGCTGCAGTTCCTCCGCCATCTCATTGAAAGACAAAGCCAGCTGTCCGACCTCGTCGCGGCTGTTGGCATCGACATGCACCCGGACGGTGTAGTCGCCGTCCGCCATAGCCTCCGCGGCATCCCGCATCTCGCGCAGGGGAGAGGTGAGTCCCCTAGAGAAGAAATAGGTGATGCCCAAAGCCACGGCAAGGGTGATCGGCATGGCTATCCACAGGCTCAATCCGACTTTGAGCAGGAACCAAGCCATGATGAACGCGATGATGGTGGAAATGGTGATCAGCACGCTCAATTCCATTTTGAGCGAAGAGAACAAACCAATAGGGCGTTCGGTATCCAACGGATTGACCGAACGCCCTGGTTTTGAATCAGTGGTATGCATACCACCAAATCTTAGCGCATCATACTATTCTTCCGGCGGTTCGAACGCGTAGCCTACGCCATGCACGGTTCGAATGGTCTTCGAACCCAGCTTGTGACGTAGCGCCTTGACATGCGAATCCACAGTACGGGTGCCGGACGCATCCACCCAATCCCACACTTCCTCGAGCAGCTTCTCGCGAGTGAGCACGGACTTCGGTTTGCGGGCCAAAGTGGCCAGCAAATCAAATTCCGTTGGGGTCAAATGCACCTGCTCCCCATTGACGGTGACGATACGCTGGGCCGGATCGATGACCAGAGAGCCGAAATCAAGCAGTTTCTCGTTTTCGGAGTTCTTGGCGATGACCTTCGCCCTGTCCACACGACGAAGCAGCGCCTTGCACCGGGCGATGAGCTCGCGCATGGAGAACGGCTTGGTCATGTAATCGTCGGCTCCGGCACCAAGACCGATGACCTTGTCGGCCTCGTCGTCTCGCGCCGTCAGAATCAGCACAGGCACAGGACGTTCAGCCACGATGCGCTTGGTGGCCTCAAGACCATCCATCACGGGCAGCATGATATCCATGATGACCAGATCCGGACGGAGCGTGGAAGCGGCCTGGACGGCGCTGGCGCCGTCGGAAGCCACGCGCGCGGTCCAACCCTCCGCAGTGATGCGCTGCGCGATGGCGGTGGCCAAGGTCGGTTCATCCTCGACCACCAGAACGGTACGTGGAATTACTGTGGATTGTGCTGATGAATTGAGCATAGCGTTCCGCCTTTCTCAGAGTTCCGGCTTCAAGAATACTGCTCCCAGTGCCGGAACGGTGATTTTCGCGGACCAATCACGGGAATGATACTCACCCTTGACCGCCTTGAAGGTGCCGTTGTGAATATCGGAACCGCCGTACTTCTTATCGTCCGTGGTCAGCACTTCGGTCCACTTGCCGCCCTTGGTGAGCGGAACCTGGTAATCCTCCCATGCCTCGCCCGAGAAGTTCACGACAACGACCATCTGCTCGCCATCCTTGCCGATACGCACGAAGCTGAGCGTGTTATGGTCGGCGTCATCGCTGGTCAGCCATTGGAATCCGGCAGGATCGAAGTCCTGGCTCCACAATGCGGGAGACGCCTTGTACAGGGTGTTCAGGTCGGCGACGAGCTTCTGCACGCCACGGTGGTCAGGCCAATTGAGCACATCCCAATCCACCGAACCGTCATGATCCCATTCGCCGTACTGCGCCACCTCATTGCCCATGAAGGAGAGCTTCTTGCCCGGATGGGCCCACTGATAGGCGAACAGCGCGCGCACGCCGGCATAGCGCTGCCAGTCATCGCCCGGCATCTTGCCGAACAGCGAGCCCTTGCCGTACACGACCTCGTCGTGGCTGATCGGCAGCACATAATGCTCCGAGTATGCGTACACCATGGAGAAGGTGATCTCGTTGTGGTGCCACTTACGGTTGATCGGCTCCTCGTGCAGATACTGCAGGGTGTCGTGCATCCAACCCATGTTCCACTTGAGGCCGAAGCCCAAACCGCCGGCATCGGTCGGTGCGGTGATGCCGGGATACGCGGTGGATTCCTCGGCGATCATCATGATGCCCGGATTGTTCTTGTACGCGGTCGCCGTGGCTTCCTTGAGGAAGTCGATGGCCTCGAGGTTCTCTCGTCCACCGTAGATGTTCGGATGCCACTGGCCCGGCTTGCGGCTGTAATCCAAGTACAGCATCGAGGAGACCGCGTCCACGCGCAGCGCGTCGATATGGTACTCGTCCAGCCAGAAGCAGGCGTTGGCCACCAGGAAGTTGCGCACTTCGCGGCGTCCGAAATTGAACACGTAGGTGCCCCAATCCGGATGCTCGCCACGGGTCGGGTCCGGATCCTCGTACAGAGGCGTGCCATCGAATCTGCCAAGGGCGAACGCGTCCTTCGGGAAATGCGCCGGAACCCAGTCCATGATCACGCCGATGCCGGCCTCGTGCATCTTCTCGACGAGATACTTGAAGTCGTCAGGGCCGCCAAGGCGCGAATCAATCGCGTAATAGCCGGTTACCTGATAACCCCACGAGCCGGAGAAGGGATGCTCGGCCAGCGGCATGAATTCCACATGGGTGAAACCTTCCTTCTGGACGTAGGGGACCAGCTTGTCGGCCAGTTCGCGATAGTTCTTCACATCCTTGCGCCAGCTAGAGGCATGGACCTCGTAGATGCTGACCGGACCGTTGTGCGGGTCGGTCTTGGCTCGCTGGTCCATCCAGTTCTCGTCATGCCACGCATGGACGGAGTCGACGACGATGGAACCGGTGCGCGGCGGAATCTCATGCGAACGCTCCATCGGATCGGCCTTCATGACCCATTCGTTGTTGGCGTTGAGGATCTCGTACTTGTAAATCGTTCCCGTTTCGACACCAGGAATGAACAGCTCCCAGACTCCAGAGGAGCCCAGTTCACGCATGGCGTGGGTGCGTCCGTTCCAGCCGTTGAAATCTCCCACCACACGTACCGCATGGGCATTCGGAGCCCACACGGTGAATGCGGTGCCCACCAGCTGTTCGCCCTTGACGCCGTCATTGGAGCCCAACGGATCGTCATAGCGCAGCACGCGCGCTCCCAAAGCCTCCCAAAGGCGCTCATGGCGTCCCTCGCCAAACAGGTACATGTCCAAATCGCCGATGGTGGGCAGATAACGGTACGGGTCGTCGGACACCACGGTGGAACCGTCTTCATATTCGGTGCTGATGCGATAATCGGGCACGCCGAAGCCGTCATCGGTCTTGATGGCCGGAATGAGTGCCATGAAAACGCCATTGTGTTCATGCACCGCCTGGGTCCGGGCATTTTCGGTGATGATCGTCACGGATTTCGCCAACGGACGAAGCACGCGGATCGTGACGACATCCTCATGCTCGTCGGGACCGAGATGCCCGCCGAGCACCTCGTGTGGATTGTAGAACGTACCGTTGCTTACTGCATCCAGGTCGCCCTGTGCAACAGGAACGGCAACGCTATCTTCTTTGATCTTGGATTCTGTAGCCATGGGAAAAGTGTAAGCATGAAATGCTTGAAAATTGGCCCGTGTCGCGTCTTTTTTGGTTTTTTGGCGGATTTTTAGGCAAGTCCAACCCTGATGGCACAATAATTCGGGTTTTGTGTAAGCTTTTCACGGAGGATTCATGGGTTACAAGGTCGGCGACATGGTCGTCTATCCGCGTCACGGCGCAGCGAAGGTGGAGGCCATCACCGAGCGAACGGTCAAGGGTGTGACCCGAGAATATCTGCAGCTGTCGGTGCTGTCGTCCGACGGGCTGGTCATCAATGTTCCGGTGGAGAACGCCAAGAAAGTGGGCGTCCGAGACATCGTCGGCGCCAAGGAGGTCGCGAAGGTCTTCGAGATTCTGCGTACTCCGATCATCGAAAAGGAAATGAACTGGTCCCGCCGGTACAAGCTGAACGTCGAGAAGATCGCCACCGGCGATGTGAACAAAATCGCCGAAGTCGTGCGAGATCTCGCCCAGCGTGATGTCGACGAGCATGGGCTGTCCGCCGGTGAGAAGCGCATGCTCACCAAGGCTCGCAGCATCCTGACTTCCGAGATCGCGTTGTCGGAGCATCTTGATGAGAATGAGGCCCAGCGTCTGCTTGACGTGAACCTTGGTTATGAACCGCCGCGCCCTGGCGACGAGGATCATCACACCGAAGCTCCTGAAGAGGCGGCCATGGACACTTTGGCGCGCGTTGAGGCGGAGAACAAGAAGTCCAAGAAGAAGTAAGGGAATTCCTATGCGTATCGGCCAGGGATTTGACGCCCATCGATTCGCGTCCCATGATGCAGGCAAGCCGTTATGGCTTGCCTGTTTGCGTTGGGACGGTGACGGCATCGAAGGTGATTCGGACGGTGATGTCGCAGCCCATGCGTTGATTGACGCGTTGCTTTCCGCAGCCGGATTGGGTGATATAGGCATGCTTTTCGGAGTCGGTTCCGATTCCGCCGGTGCCGGCAAACACGGCGACGAAATACTCCGCGCGACGGTTGCGTATTTGCGTGCGCATGGCATGAGGCCGGTGAGCGCAAGCGTGGTCGTCGTGGCCAATCGTCCGAAAATCGGCAAGCGCCGTGACGAGGCGCAACAGGCGTTGAGCCATGCCATCGGCTGTGAAGTGTCGCTGACGGCCACCACTACCGACGGCATGGGATTCACCGGCTCGGGCGAGGGCATCGCAGCCATCGCCAACGCCTTGGTGGAACCGATCGGTTGATATTCTCGCTACCTGCGGCGTGCCGATTCGATTATTTTGGCGACAATCCAGAACAGTGTGGAAATCGTCACGATGATGAAGCTTGGGGGAGCGGGGAACATGGCGGAAACCAACAGCCCACCCCAAATGGAGATCAAACAGATCACGGTGGAGACGACCATCGCGGCGAACGGGGACCGTGAGATGATGTTCGCAGTCGCGGCGGGCGTGACCACAAGAGCGAATATCAGCAACGTGCCCACGGCGGGCACCGCGATGGTGATCACACCGGCCATAATGGCCATGAAGCAGATGTTCATGAGATTCACCGGCACGCCTTTTGCCTGCGCCACCTGTTCATCAAGCGAGCTGAACAGCAGCGGTCGATAGATAACGGCCAAAACGGCCAGCAACAACACGTCGAAAACCGCAAACCCGACGATCTGCCCGTCCGTGATCGTCAGGATGGAGCCGAAAAGAATCGATTGCATCTGCTGCGAGGCGGAACTGGACAAGCGTGCGAAAAACAGACCCATGCCTGTGGCGAACGCCAATACGGTTCCTGTGGCGATTTCGCGTTGCGATGCCTTTTTGCCCAATGCGCCGATCACCAATGCTCCGCCGAGAGCGAACACGCCGAGACCGGCACTGACCGGCAGACTCAACAGCACGGCTCCGGTCGCTCCTGGCAGTCCGATGTGCGCCAGCGCATGCGCGGCGAACGTGGAATGACGGGCGATGGTGAAGTAACCCATCACTCCAGCGGCCAAGGCGATGCACAGGCCGGCGAGGAAAGCGTTTGTCATGAATGGCACGGTCAGCGTGCCCATCCAATCCGGATCGAAGGAGAAAGCGGTTTCGTTCATGATCATACCTCCTGCGAAATGCGGTTGTGTCGGTGGAATCTTGCGATTTCCTCCGGCGCGTGGGCGTCGACGTCAATGTCATCAGGCTCATCCTCGCTTGGAGTGACGAACATATCTCCTTGGGGAGTGGTGACCACCTGCACCGTGGTGCCATATAGATGGGTGAGCAGCTTCGAATCCAGCACCTCGTTCATCTTCGCATAATGCGGATGCCCGTCGAGCAGATATACGGCACCGGTGAGAATCGGCAGAAGCATGTTCAAATCGTGCGCCACTACTTGAATGGACATGCCGAGTTCTCGGTTGAGTTTGGCGAGCACGTGCACCGTGGCACGTTGGCTGGCCAGATCAAGATTGGCGAGCGGTTCATCCAACATGAGCAGTTGGGGGTCCGACACCAGCGCCTGCGCGATGGCGACGCGTTGCCGCAGGCCTCCCGAGAGCTCCGACAGCCGGTATCTCGCCTTGTCCTGCATGTCGACGAATTCCAGCGCATTGCGTACTTTGTCTTTTTGCAGGCGGGTGATGGGATGAATGCCGAACCTTGCCCCGGTCAGGCCAAGCAGCACCGACTGTTCGGCGGTGATGTTCGATTCGATGTCGGATGCGTAGCTCTGCGGCACATACCCTATACGGTGATTCATGGCGCCGGCCGGCTTGCCGAGTACGGTTATGCCGCCGTGGGCGATGGGAATCAATCCGAGTTCGGCCTTCATCATGGTGGTTTTCCCGGTTCCGTTGGTGCCGACGATGGCTGTCACCGAGCCTTGCGGGATACGGAAGGTGCCATGCTGCCAGATGATGTGTCCGCCGCGTGAGACCCCTGCGTCATCGAATTCGATACAGAATGATGCCTTGTCGTGCATGGCTCGCTCCCTTGATAAGTCAACGATAGTATTCTCACAAACGGTGTTGACAATCATTCTCAATAAGAAGCATGCATGGACGATGAAAAGTCTCATGATGAATCCGCCTGGATCGTAACTGTTGCTGGGAAAAAGAATTCGCCGATGTCGGGGAATTGCTCGACATCGGCGAATCGGGGGAGGGAGGATGACCGTGGCTTTATTTACCAGGATCCGTCTGCCCTGTGTTGTCCGGCGTTGCGGCGTCGGAATCGGAGTCGGGATTGTCGCTCGACGGCTGCTCGCCATTCGATTCAGAGGGAGAGACGTCCGAATCTGATGATGTCGCATCATCTTTGGAGGAAACCGCCTCATTCATTTGCTTGATGAGCTGCGCGATCCATGAGATCAGGCTTTTGCTGTCGGCCGGCATCTGTTCCGTGACGTCGATGACCGGCACATCGGATTTGTGTGCGGTGCCGGTCAGAATATTTGTGGCATCCTCCGCCTTCTGAACATTGTTGATCAGCATATCCACTTGATGACCCTCCAGAATCTTCTGGAAGTCCTGGAGTTCCTTGGACGAGGGCTGAGAGCCTTCCGAGATGGACTGCGTGTAGCTTTCGGGAGTCTTATCGGATAGGCCCATGTCGCTGAGCAGATAATATGCGACCGGCTCGGTGGCTGCGTAGGAGACGTTCTTATGCGTATCGGAGAACTCTTTCATGCTTCTCTCGATTACCGTCTCGCGTCTGTTCCACGCCTTGAGTTTGTTTGTGAAATATTTCCTTTGCTTGGGCATGATGCGGCTGTAGGTGTCGGCAAGCTCCTTCGCCATGGCGTTGCGTGCGTCGCTGGAGAACCAGAGATGGGGATTGTCTCCCTCAACGGCTCCGACCATTTGCGCAGCCGAAACGGAAACGGTGTCTCTTTCCAGGTTTTTTGTGGCCCAGGAGTCGTATCCCGCTCCGTTGGACACGACGACCTGTGCCTTCTGCAGGGTGTCGACGGCAGTGGTCTTCGGTTCGAACGTGTGGGCGTCCTCTGTTGTGGAGGACAGAATCGAGGTGACTTTGACGTGCACGCCGCCGATCTGCTCCGCCAAAGCCCCCCACTGGTTGACCGACGCCACCACGTTGATCGGGGTGGTCTGCTCCTTTGGTGCGTCGGGTGCCGTTGGTTGATCGGGCTCCGAAGAAGCGCCAAAGCAGGAAGCGGTGCCCAGCACAGTGCACAATGTGATTCCCGCGGCAAGGATGCGGAAAAATGGACGCTGGTGAGAGCGCATGTCGATTGCCTTCCTCTTGGGTTGTCCGTCGTTTCGGTCGTGTCCATCTCATATAGCACATGCGCGACTTACGACTGAAACCAAGATAGCCTACGATACTTGCAAATGCCAATACGACAAGCGACTTAGCGAGGAAGTGGACCACATGGGAACAAGGATTGATGGCAAAAAGGTGGCGGCACGGACCAAGGCGGACCTCGCCAAACGCGTGGAACTGCTGAAGGCGAGGGGAATCCAACCTGGATTGGGTACCATTTTGGTCGGATCAGACCCCGGCTCCGTGAAATATGTCGCCGGCAAACATGCCGATTGCGCCGAAATCGGCGTGAATTCCATCAAGCGCGAGCTGCCTGAGAATGCGACGTTCGATCAGGTCGCCGATGCGGTCCGCCGGCTCAATGCGGATCCCGCCTGTACCGGATATATCGTGCAGCTGCCCTTGCCAAGGGGAATCGACGAGAACGCCATCATCGATCTGATCGATCCCAAGAAGGACGCCGACGGGATGCATCCGTATAATCTCGGCGAACTTGTGCTGCATGCCCGAGGAGACATCACCACGCCGTTGCCATGCACGCCTCGCGGCGTGATCGAGCTGTTGCGCGCCTACGACATCGATTTGGACGGCAAGGAGGTGTGCGTGCTGGGCCGTGGCATCACCATCGGCCGCACCATCGGTCTGTTGTTGACTCGTAAGGCGGTCAACGCCACCGTCACGCTGTGCCATACGGGAACCAAGGATGTGCGTGACCACATGCGACGGGCCGATGTGATCGTCGCAGCCATGGGAGTGGCTGGTTTCGTCAAGCCGGAAGACATCAAGGAAGGGTCGATTCTCGTCGACGTCGGAGTATCCCGCGTGTTCGACGAGGAATCCGGCCGATACAAGGTCAAGGGTGATGTCGATAAAGCCTGTTACGAGAAGGCTTTTGCATACACGCCGAATCCTGGAGGCGTAGGGCCGATGACGCGTGCCATGCTGCTGCAGAATGTTGTGGAGATGGCCGAACGTCAGTTGTGAGTTTCGCGATAGTGCTTTCGGGCGTGTCGTGACATGCGACACGCCCGATTTTTGTGCATGGCTTCTTGTAAACTTTCGCCTTGTGTGTATTTGCGCACACGTATAACTGAAGAACGATTTTATCCATCCACTATTTTGTAAGAAACCACATTAATGGCAGAGAACAATAACGAAGTCGCCAAGGTCGCCATCAACGACATCGGCACCGAAGAGGACTTCATCAAGGCAGTCGATTCCACCATCAAGAACTTCGATGATGGTGATCTGGTCGAAGGTACCGTCGTCAAGGTCGATCATGACGAGGTCCTGCTCGACATCGGCTACAAGACCGAGGGCGTCATCCCCTCCCGCGAGCTTTCCATCAAGAAGGACGTTGATCCTGACGAAGTCGTCGAGGTCGGCGACACCATTGAGGCCCTTGTCGTCACCAAGGAAGACAAGGAAGGCCGTCTGATTCTGTCCAAGAAGCGTGCGCAGTACGAGCGCGCTTGGGGCGACATCGAGAAGATCAAGGAAGCCGATGGCGTTGTCGAAGGCACTGTCATCGAAGCTGTCAAGGGTGGCCTCATCGTCGACATCGGTCTGCGTGGCTTCCTGCCGGCATCTCTCGTCGAGATGCGTCGTGTCCGCGATCTGTCCCCGTACATCGGCCAGAAGATCAAGGCCAAGATCCTCGAGCTCGACAAGAACCGCAACAACGTGGTCCTCTCCCGTCGCCAGTACCTCGAGGAGACCCAGTCCGAAGTGCGCGAGACCTTCCTGTCCCAGCTTAAGAAGGGCCAGATCCGTGAAGGCGTCGTGTCCTCCATCGTCAACTTCGGCGCATTCGTCGATCTGGGCGGTGTTGACGGCCTGATCCACGTTTCCGAGCTGTCTTGGAAGCACATCGATCACCCGTCCGAGGTCGTCAAGGTCGGAGACAAGGTCACCGTCGAGGTGCTTGACGTTGATCTCGATCGTGAGCGCATCTCCCTGTCCCTCAAGGCCACCCAGGAAGATCCGTGGCAGCGCTTCGCCCGCACCCACGTTCCTGGCCAGATCGTCAAGGGCAAGGTCACCAAGATCGTTCAGTTCGGTGTCTTCATCTCCGTCGAAGACGGCATCGAAGGCCTCGTGCATATCTCCGAGCTGGCCAACCGCCACGTGGAGAACCCGGAGACCGTCGTCAAGCCGGGCGAGGAAGTCTTCGTCAAGGTGATTGACGTCGATCTCGACCGTCGCCGCATCTCCCTGTCCCTCAAGCAGGCCAACGACTCCGTTGATCCGGCTTCCGAGGACTTCGATCCGGCTCTGTACGGCATGCCGGCAGAGTACGACGAGCAAGGCAACTACAAGTATCCGGAAGGCTTCGACCCGGCAACCAACGAGTGGATCGCTGGTTACGAGAAGCAGCGTGAGGAGTGGGAGTCCCAGTACGCCACCGCTCACGATCTGTGGGAGCAGCACAAGGAATTCGTTGCCAAGGAACTCGAGAACGCCGAGGCTTCCGCAGCCGAAGACGGCCAGGCTCCGAAGGAAGAGAAGGTCGAAGAGGTGTCCAACTACTCCTCCGACAACACCTCCAACGGCACCCTCGCCGATTCCGACCAGCTCGCCGCTCTGCGCGACCAGCTGCTCGGTAAGTGAGTTTCGACGAATCAAAATAAACTGATTCGCGTAAACCGCTGATAAATGGCCCCGCACCTGATGGTGTGGGGCCATTTGCGTATGTTGCGAGTCCGTCAAACATTACAATGGCGGTTGTGATGATTCGAATTGGGTTGACCGGAGGCATCGCCGCCGGCAAAAGCACCGTCGCTACGCATCTGCGTGAACTGGGCGCGACGCTTGTCGATTATGATGTGCTCGCCCGAAAAGTCGTGGAACCCGGAAGCGTGGGCCTGCAACGAATCGTGGAACATTTCGGGCCGGATGCGATGAACGCGCAAGGTGGTCTTAATCGGCGATGGATGTCCGAACACGTCTTCTCCGATCCGAATGCCGAATCCGAACGTAGAATCCTTGACGATATCGAACATCCGTTGATCTACGATCTTGCATTGTCGGAGGAACGGCAGGCGGTCGAAAAGAATCCGGATGCCGTGGTCGTACATGATATTCCGCTTTTGGCGGAAGTAATCGATGACATACCCATGTGTTTCGACCATATCGTAACAGTCGAAGCACCGGAACAGACGCGTGTGGAACGTATGATGCGCACCCGTGGCATGAGTGAGGCACAGGCGAAGGCACGTATCGCGCATCAGCCCACGCGTGCGGCACGAGAATCCATAGCCGATGCGGTGATTGACTCATCCCAGGATGTAGAACACATGTTCGACTGTGTTGATAGGCTGATGGAACAGTGGCGTAAGGAAGCGAGACGGAACCATGGGATTCAACATTGAACGAGTGAACAAGCCGTTTGTGGTCAAATCTCCATATAAGCCTTCAGGCGACCAGCCGAAGGCCATCGAGGAGCTGGCCACGCGCATCGAGAATGGCGAGAACGACGTGGTGCTCATGGGCGCCACCGGCACCGGCAAAACCGCCACTACAGCGTGGCTGATCGAACGTCTGCAGCGACCGACGCTTATCATCGAGCCGAACAAGACGCTCGCCGCGCAGTTGTGCGCCGAATTCCGCGAACTCATGCCGGACAATGCGGTGAGCTACTTCGTTTCCTACTACGACTACTACCAGCCGGAAGCGTACATTCCCCAGACCGACACCTACATCGAGAAGGATTCCAACATCAACGACGATGTGGAGCGATTGCGCCACGCCGCCACCGCGAACCTTCTGACCCGTCGCGATTGCGTGGTCGTGGCCACCGTCTCCTGCATCTACGGTTTGGGAACGCCGGAAGAATACGCTGGCCGTATGCTGTTCCTCCAGGAAGGCCAGCAGATCGACCGTGACGATTTACTGCGCAAATTCGTGGACATGCAATACAAGCGCAACGACATCGCCTTCACGCGAGGCACATTCCGCGTGCGCGGCGACACCGTTGAGATCATCCCCGTATACGAGGAACTGGCCATCCGCATCGAATTCTTCGGCGACGAAATCGACCGCATCTCCACTCTGCATCCGCTGACCGGCGACGTGATCGCGCACGAATCGCAGGTGCACATCTTCCCGGCCTCGCATTACGTTGCCGGACCGGAACGTATGGAACGGGCGCTCAAAACCATCCAACACGAACTTGACGAGCGTACCGCCGAATTGCATAAGCAAGGCAAGGAACTTGAAGCGCAGCGTCTCACCATGCGCACCACATACGATCTGGAAATGCTATCGCAGGTCGGCACATGCTCCGGCGTGGAGAACTATTCGCGGCATTTCGACGGACGCGCGCCGGGCACGCCTCCGCACACGCTGCTTGACTTTTTCCCCGATGATTTCCTGCTCGTCATCGACGAATCACATGTCACCGTGCCGCAGATCGGTGCCATGTACGAAGGCGACGCGAGCCGCGAACGCACGCTGGTCGAACACGGTTTCCGCCTGCCGTCGGCAATGGACAATCGACCGCTCAAATGGCCGGAGTTCCAGGAACGCGTCGGTCAGACGGTGTACCTGTCGGCAACGCCCGGCGATTACGAACTCGGTTTGAGCGACGGTGTGGTCGAACAGATCATACGTCCGACCGGACTAGTCGATCCGCAGATCGACGTGCGGCCGGTGGAAGGGCAGATCGATGACCTGCTCGCCGAAATCAAAGACCGCGTGGCAAGGAACGAACGTGCGCTGGTCACCACGCTCACTAAGAAAATGGCCGAGGATCTGACCGACTATCTGCTGGAACGCGGCATCAAAGTCGAATATCTGCATTCCGATGTGGACACCTTGCGTCGTGTCGAACTGCTGCGTGAACTGCGTGAAGGCAAGATCGACGTCATCGTCGGCATCAACCTGCTACGAGAGGGCCTCGATCTGCCGGAAGTGTCATTGGTCGCAATCCTCGACGCGGATAAGGAAGGCTTCCTGCGTTCCTACCGTTCGCTCATCCAGACCATCGGCCGTGCGGCGCGAAACGTGTCCGGCACCGTCGTCATGTATGCGGACGACATCACCGAAGCCATGCGCAAGGCCATCGACGAGACCAACCGCCGCCGTGACATCCAGATCGCCTACAATAAGGAACATGGCATCGATCCGAAGCCGCTCATCAAGAAGATCTCCGATGTCAACGACATGCTCGCCAAGGAGGACGTCGACACCCAGACATTGCTCGGTACCGGATACCGAAACGCGGACAAAGCCGGCAATTCGCATCTCGGCGTGCCACATACCAGCAAGGAGGAATCCGGCAGGCGGCACGAGGAGATTCTCAAGGCCGGATTGCCCGCGCAGGATCTAGCTGATCTCATTCGACAACTGTCCGAGCAGATGCATACCGCCGCAGAACAACTGCAATTCGAGCTTGCGGCTCGTCTGCGTGACGAGATCCGTGACCTGAAAAAGGAACTTCGGCAGATGACGGAGGCGAGCAAATAGTTCTCGATCGGTCATACGGCATCCGTACCATAGTGGATTATGGCTGAAACACCACTTGTTTTTGAAATCGCCACGTTTGCGGTGCTTGCCGTCTTCTTCGTGGTGGACCTGTTCATCATCGGGCGCAAGCCGCATGTGCCGTCCACCAAGGAATGCGTGCAGCATATCGCGTTCTTCGTGGTCATGGCGTTGATCTTCGGCGGGCTCATGTGGTTCTTCGCCGGCTCGAAGCCTGCCATCGAGTTCTACTCAGGTTGGCTGACCGAATATTCGCTGAGCATAGACAACCTGTTCGTGTTTGTCATTATCATGTCGAATTTCGCGGTGCCGAAGGAACTACAGAAATTCGTGCTGTCAGTCGGCATCACCGTCGCGCTCGTACTGCGAGGCATGTTCATTTTGGTGGGCGCTGCCATCATCTCGCGCTTCACTTGGGTGTTCTTCCTATTCGGCGCGTTCCTCATCGTCACGGCCATCAAACTCGTCACCGGGGGAGACGAGGACGAGGAATACCATGAGAACGCGTTGATTCACGCACTGCGCAAGGTCATCAAGATCACCGATGAATACGACGGCGAAAAGCTGCGTACTATCAAGAACGGTGTGAAGCATTGGACCCCGATGCTCATCGTGTTCCTGACCATCGGCACCACCGACGTGATGTTCGCTTTCGATTCGATCCCCGCCATTTTCGGTCTGACCAAAGATCCGTTCATCGTGTTCACGTCCAACGTGTTCGCATTGCTCGGTCTGCAGCAGCTGTACTTCCTGCTCGGAGAGCTGCTTGACAAGCTCGTCTATCTTCCGCTGGGCCTGTCCGTGGTGCTGGGCTTCATCGGCGTCAAACTCATCATGGAGGCCCTGCATGGCAATTCGCTGCCGTTCCTCAATGGCGGCCAGCCGATTTCCTGGGTTCCGGAAGTGCCCACATGGCTGTCGCTTGTCGTGATCGTTCTTGCGATTGGTGGCGCGGCTTTGGCAAGTGTTATTAAGATGCGCACCATGAAAGCGAACGAAAAGTGACAGTCCGGCAAACGTTGGGAGAATAGAGCTTTTCTATTCTCCTACGAAATTGTGAGCGCTCACAACACACCTAGTTCTGAGGTGGAAGTGGGCGCTTTTTGCTAGTAAGCTATGCCATTGGAAACAGGGTCGTCAGATCCAAAATCAATATCAACAAGAATAGGCAGGCATTCATGCGTAAAGCCAAGATCGTAGATACCATCGGTCCCGCTACCGAGTCCCTGGAAGGCATCACCAGCCTTGTCGAAGCAGGTATGGACGTCGCTCGTCTGAACCGCTCCCACGGCACTCCGGAAGACCACCTCAAGGTCTACAACAACCTCCGTGCCGCCGCCAAGGCCACTGGCCGCAACGTCGCAGCCCTGGTTGACCTGCAGGGGCCGAAGATCCGCTGCGGTTGGTTCAAGAAGAACGCCGACGGCGAGGACAAGGTCCAGCTGACCGAAGGCCAGGAGTTCGTCATCACCACTGATGACATCGAAGGCGACGAGCACATCACCTCCACCACCTTCAAGGGTCTCCCGGGCGACTGCCATGCAGGCGATCCGATCCTCATCGACGACGGCAAGGTCCGCCTCGAGGTCACCAAGGTCGAAGGCAACAACGTGTACACCAAGGTTGTCGTTGCCGGACCGGTCTCCAGCCACAAGGGCATCAACCTTCCGGGCGTCGCCGTGTCTCTGCCGGCTCTGACCGAGAAGGACGAAGAGGATCTGCGCTGGGCCATCCGCACCGGCGCCGACATCATTGCCATGTCCTTCGTGCGCTTCGCCACCGACATCGATCGCGCCCATGAGATCATGGACGAGGAAGGCCGCCGTATCCCGGTCGTCGCCAAGATCGAGAAGCCGCAGGCCCTCGAGAACCTCGAGGAGATCGTCAAGGCGTTCGACGGCATCATGGTCGCACGTGGCGATATGGCCGTCGAGTGCCCGCTGGAAGAGGTCCCGCTGGCCACCAAGCGCTGCATCGAGCTGGCTCGTCAGTACGCCAAGCCGGTCATCGTGGCCACCGAAGTCCTCGGCTCCATGGTCAGCTCCCCGGTCCCGACCCGTGCAGAGGCATCCGACTGCGCCAACGCCGTCCTCGACGGTGCCGACGCCACCATGACCTCCAACGAGACCGCCGTCGGCAAGTACCCGGCAGTCACCGTGAACACCATGAGCCGCATCTCCACCTTCGCCACCGAGCATGGTTTCGACCGCATCCCGGAGCTGAAGAACCTGGATATGTCCTCCACCGGTGCCGTCTCTTCCGCCGCCGTCGACCTGGCCGACAAGCTCAACGCCAAGGCCATCGTCGCCTACACCCAGACCGGTTCCACCGTACACCGCGTGTCCCGTGAACGTCCGGCCACCCCGATCTACGGCATCACCAACAATGAGCACACCTTCCACTGGCTGGCCCTGTCTTGGGGCACCGAGTCCTTCCTGGTCGACGAGGATTACCATGACAAGTCCCGCAAGGACCTCATGGTTTTCACCGACAAGGTCCTCAAGGACGCCGGCAAGGTCTCCGATGGCGACAAGATCGTCGTGCTGAGCTCCGCCCAGGGCGAACACCAGCCGGGTCGCACCGATTCCATCTACGTCCACACCGTTGGTGCCTGCGACTGAGATTTGAATCGTCGCGTTAAACGCTGATTCCATAATCCTCCCATTGGTTCCCGATGGGAGGATTATTGTTTTTACGCGATGTCCCCGAATGATGACAACGCCGAGATTTGGCGCAAATCGCAATCATGTGGTATTCTTCCAGAGTTGCGTGCAAGCCCTCGTATCCCAATTGGTAGAGGAAGCAGCCTCAAAATCTGCGCAGTGTGGGTTCGAGTCCCACCGAGGGCACGTAAGAAATCAATATCAATCCAGGCCCGGGTTGGGGCATGTTAGGCCGGCTTTGGGTGTGACAGTGGAAAGAGACCGACATGGCTGCAGAGAAGACCACGGAACCGGACGAAGTACTCACTGATGAGGAGCTCCAAGCTGCTGCGGCTCCCGAGCCGGATTCTGCCAATAATAACGAGGCACACAAGCGCACCGTCGTCGTTGCCGAAGACGAATCCGTGAACCGCATGGATTTGGTCGCCATGCTTGAGGATAACGGCTATGAGGTCGTCGGAGAGGCCGCCAACGGTGAGGAAGCCGTTGAACTGACCCGTAAGTTCCGCCCGAGCGTGGTGTGCATGGATGTCAAGATGCCTCGCATGGATGGCATCGAGGCCGCTGGCATCATCTGTGATGAGAACATCGCTCCGGTCGTCATGCTGACGGCATTCTCCCAGTCTGATTTGGTCAAAAAGGCCACGGGCGCTGGCGCCATGGCGTATGTCACCAAGCCGTATGAGGAATCCAAGCTGCTGCCGGCTTTGGAAGTCGCCATGGGCCGTTTCGCCGAAATCAACGATCTGCTTGACAATGTCGAACGTAGCGAGTCCAAACTGCAGGAAACCGAGGAACAGCTGAAGAAGGCCGAAGAGCAGCTGAAGAAGGCCGAAGAAACGCTGGAGGAGCGCAAGCTCGTCGACCGCGCCAAGGGCCTGCTGATGGATAAGGCGGACTTCTCCGAACAGGGCGCTTTCCGTTGGATTCAGAAGACCTCCATGGACCAGCGCATTCCGAAGAAGCGTCTGGCCATGGCCATCATCGCCAAGTATGGCGAACAGAAGTCGGAAGCAGAGGATGAGCGCTAACACACCAACTGTGGAAGACACTTCACGCGGAACGCTATTGGTCGTTGACGGCCATTCTTTGGCGTTCCGCGCTTTTTTTGCCTTACCCGTAGAGAATTTCAGTACATCATCAGGTCAGGCCACCAACGCGGTCTGGGGATTCGCCACCATGCTTTCGCAGGTGATCGATGCCGAACATCCAGACCATCTTGCCGTCGCATTCGATGTGAAGGGCGGCACGTTCCGCAACCAGATGCTGCCGCAGTACAAAGGAACTCGCGACGCGGCCCCCGAGGAACTGCTCAGCCAGCTGCCATTAATCCAGCAGATGCTGACGGCCTTGGGCGTCACATACATCGAAAAACCCGGTTACGAAGGTGACGATGTGATCGGCACGCTCGCCAGCATGGGCGACCAGGCAGGCTACCGCACATTGGTGCTGTCCGGCGACCGTGATGCTTTCCAGCTGATCAACGACGACATCACCGTGCTGTATCCCGGCCACCATTTCAAAGACCTCAAACATATGACCCCGGATGCCGTGCAGGAGAAATATCATGTCTCTCCCGCGCAATACCCGGATCTGGCCGCCTTGCGCGGAGAAACCGCTGACAACATCCCCGGCGTTCCCGGAGTCGGCGACGGATTCGCGGCCAAATGGATCAACCAGTACGGCGGACTTGAGCAGATCATCGAACACGCCGACGAGATCAGCGGCAAAAAAGGCGAAGCCCTGCGCGAAAACATCGAACAGGTCAAACTGAACCGTTCCGTGAACGCTTTGGTTCGTGACCTTGATCTTGGCGTGTCGGTATCCGACCTGACATTTGGACAAGTCGACGCTGGTCAACTCGACGATCTATTCACCAAGCTCGAATTCGGTGTTCGGACCAAGAATCGCGTGCTCAAAACGTTCAATGCGGACAAACCATCCGGGGACGTGCACGAATCCAGCAAGCTCGGGCTGCCACATGTCGAAGACGTCAACGATCCGCATGTGGTGGAGACATGGGTCCAAAACCATTTCCCCGTGGTGCAGGAACATCTGCACGAACGCCATGAACGCTCCTCCAACGACATTCCGGAATTCGGCTTCGAAATCGATTCTTCGACCCGTTGCACGGACAAGGTGAAACAGTCCTGGACGCTTTACGCCGAAGGCACGAGCAAACCCGGAGAAGCCTCTCTTTCGGCATTGATGATCGCCGTGCACGGCGAAGCCATTCGCATCGACGTATTCAGTCCGGATATGGTGCAATGCCTGCAAAGGCTGTTCGACCGCTATCACCATTCCATGGTCGTGCACGGTTACAAAGAACATGCGCATCTGCTGGGCAGCATCGGCGTGGAACTTCCGGAACCATTGTTCGACACCAAGCTCGCCGGATATCTTGCCCACCCGGATTTCCACGCGGACACGCTGGAACAGGCTGCGGCCCATTTCCTTGATCTGCACATCGAAGCACAAGCCGAAGCCGCGACACAGGGGACCTTGGACTTCGACGAGCCTGAGGAAAACGATTCCAAGAACGACGAGCTGATACTCACCCGCACCGCAATCGTGGGGCTTTTGGCCGAATATTTGGCCGGTGTGCTGGATAAGCGCGAACAATTCGGTCTCCTCAAATCCATTGAGCTTCCGGTCTCTCAGGTCCTGCATGGCATGGAACAGGTCGGCGCCCAAGTGGATATGACACGTCTGGTGCAGATGCGCGACCAACTTGCCGCCGACGCTGCCCAGGCACAGGAAACGGCGTGGCAGTTCGCGGGGGAGCAGGTGAACCTGCAAAGCCCCAAACAGCTGCAGAAGATCCTGTTCGAAGACATGGGATTGAAACCGACGAAAAAAACCAAGTCCGGTTCATACACCACCAATGCCGCGGCATTGCAGACCTTGCGTGACCGCTCGTACGATAACGACCGCGCATGCCAGTTCCTTGACGCGTTGCTGATGCATCGTGAAAAGAACAAGCTCAAGCAGATCGTGCAGACGTTGATCGACGCCACAAACCGTCATGACGGTCGCATCCACACCACTTTCGAACAGACGGTGGCAGCCACCGGACGATTGAGCTCCGTCGATCCAAACCTGCAGAACATTCCGAACCGGGATCCCGCAGGTCGTGAGATTCGATCCGCGTTCGTGCCGGGAGAGGGCTTCGAATCGTTGCTGAGCTCCGACTACTCGCAGGTCGAACTGCGCATCATGGCCGACCTTTCCGGTGATGAGGCGTTGATAGAGGCCTTCCGCTCCGGCAAGGACTTCCATAAGTATGTGGCCAGCTTGGTCTACGGCATTCCCGTTGACGACATCACGTCCGATCAGCGTAGCCACGTCAAGGCGATGAGCTATGGACTTGCCTACGGTCTGAGCACGTATGGACTTGCCCAGCAGCTCAAGATCAAGCCCAAAGAAGCCGAATCGCTGAAAAACCAGTATTTCGCCACTTTTGGCAAAGTCCATGAATACCTTGAATCGCTTGTCTCGTCCGCACGCGAAAAAGGATATACCGAAACCATTTTCGGAAGGCGCAGGTATTTCCCCGGTCTCAAATCGCCGAACCGTGCCGTGAAGGACGCGGCCGAACGCGCCGCGTTGAACGCGCCTATCCAAGGCTCGGCGGCGGACATCATGAAAATCGCCATGATTCGTGCGTATGACGCACTGCAGGAAGCGAACCTTGGAAGTCGCCTCATACTGCAGATTCATGATGAACTTGTGGTGGAGATCGCGCCCGGTGAGGAGAAGCAGGCCACCGCGCTGGTGAAGGATGCCATGGAGCATGCCGTCACCATGGCCGTTCCGTTGGACGTATCGACGGGCATCGGTTCCGATTGGCAATTGGCGGCCCACTGATCCGTTCCCGTCGAATAATCGAAGGCTGATTAAAAAAGAAAGAAGGAAGATTGTGGCAACGCTGAAGCAGGTCGTGGATGTGCTTGAAACGCTGTATCCGCTGCGATACGCGGAACAATGGGATGAGCCGGGACTCATCGTGGGAGACCTTCGCCACGACGTGCGCAACATCGCGTTCGCGGCGGACCCATCCATGGCGGTGATCGACCAGGCTATCGCCGGAGGCATCGACCTGCTGATCTGCCACCATCCGCTGTTCTTCCGTTCCGTGCATGCGGTCTCCGGACTAGGATTCCGTGGTGAGATCGTCCGGAAGCTCAACCTCGCCGGTTGCGCGCTGTGGGTTGGGCACACCAATGCCGATGCCTCCTACCGAGGAGTCGGCATGGCCGCCGCCGACGCGTTCGGCCTGATCGAACAGCGTCCGCTGGTACCCATCGAAGATCCGAAAGCCGAACATCCGGTCGGATTGGGCCGTGTCGGCCGGTTGCAGGAGCCGATCGCATTGCGTGATTTCGCCCGTCGTGTGGCCGACGCGCTGCCATACACCGAACTTGGCGTGCAGGTGTGCGGCGACCTTGACGCGACGATCGGCACGGTGGCGGTATTGCCGGGCTCGGGCGATTCCCTGTTCGATGAAGTGCGTGCCACAGGCGTCGATGTGTATGTGACCAGCGATCTGCGCCATCATCCGGTGACCGATGCCATCGAGCAGGCGCGCTATGAGGCGTCCATGCGTGCCGCGGACATCGAACTCGGCCGAGGCGACGCCACTGTTCGTCCGATGTTCGTCAACACGCCACACAGCGCCATCGAATCCATATGGTTCCAATACGCCATGGGCGATGTGCCTCGTGCCGTATCTGAGGCGACCGGAGACATCCCCACCGTCCGCTGGATTTCCATGAACACCGATCCCTGGAATCTGGTACTGCCGTCCTGCGGGCAGGAACGCTGAATGACCAGCATGGATATGTCGCTGAACGAATCCAGCGATGGCGTGGACATGACCAGACCGGCCACAGTACTCAGCAGAGAGCACGTGTATCAAGGCGCGATTTTCGGCGTGGAGGACATGCGTATCGCGTTGCAGACACGAGACGGCGGACAAACCGTGATCCGCAGACAGGTGATGCGGCACGCGCCCTGTGTGGTCATGCTGGTGCATGACTGCGCGCAGGATTTGTACTTGGTCGAACGAGAATACCGTGTCGGCTGCGACGCCTTCGCCTACGGTCTGCCGGCAGGACTCATCGATGACGGGGAAGACGTCGATGCGGCCGCATTGCGTGAGCTGCGCGAAGAGACCGGCGTCGAGCCAATCGACGAAAACAGTTGCGATATCGACCATGTCGGGCAATTCTATTCATCCGAAGGCATGACCGACGAACTGGCCAACATCATGGTGGTGCACCTGCGCCACTGGCAGGCCGTCGAACGGCATTTCGACGCCGACGAGCATGTCGAATCTGCTTGGATCCCGTGGAAGCAGCTACGAGACACGCACATCACGGCCTCCAATTCGGAGATCGCCATTTTGCATGAGCAAATTCGCAGAATGCGGCAACAATAGCGGCCTGCAGGTTTCGAATTGTAAAAACAATCGCCGGAATAAACGAAATAACGAATTCAACTCGCAAAACGTGCGATACTTGAATTATGCAAATCAGACCTGGATCGATGTATCCACTCGGTGCGAGCTACGACGGCGCCGGCGTGAATTTCGCCCTCTTCTCTCAAGTGGCCCAGAAAGTCGAGCTTTGTCTTTTCGATGAGGAAGACCGTGAGACCCGAGTGGAAATGACGGAGCAGAACTCCTACGTATGGCATAACTATCTGCCGGGAATACAACCCGGGCAACGGTACGGCTATCGTGTGTACGGTCCGTATGATCCAGCAAAGGGCCTGCGGTGCAACCCGAACAAGTTGCTGCTCGACCCGTACGCCAAAGCCATCGAGGGAAACATCGACGGTGACGAAAGCCTCTATTCGTATTGGTTCAAAAGCCCTGAGGACGTCACCAGCATGAATACGCTGGATTCCGCGCCGCATACCATGAAATCGGCCGTGGTCAATCCGTATTTCGACTGGGGCAACGACCAACATCCGAACATCTCCTACCATGATTCGGTAATCTACGAAGCCCATGTGCGTGGCATGACCAATCTCAACCTGGACGTGCCGCCGGACATCCGTGGAACCTACGCGGGCCTCGCATATCCATCGGTCATCGAATATCTGAGGAAGCTCGGCGTCACCGCCATCGAACTTATGCCGATCCACCAGTTCGTCGACGACAGCTTCCTGCAGGAAAAAGGCCTGAGCAACTACTGGGGCTACAACACCATCGGCTTCTTCGCGCCTCATAACGCGTACTCAAGCTCCGGACAACGCGGCGAGCAGGTCAACGAATTCAAATCCATGGTCAAGGCCTACCATCGCGCCGGCATGGAAGTGATCCTCGACGTGGTGTACAACCACACCGCCGAAGGCAACAACCTCGGCCCGACCCTAAGCTTCAAAGGCATCGACAACGGTGCCTACTACCGTCTGGTCGACAACGACCGACGCCACTACTTCGACACGACCGGCACCGGCAACTCCCTGCTGATGCGCTCGCCGCACGCGCTGCAGCTCATCACGGACAGCCTGCGCTACTGGGTCACCGAAATGCATGTCGATGGTTTCCGATTCGATCTTGCGGCCACGCTGGCCCGCCAATTCCAGGAAGTCGACAAGCTGTCCGCCTTCTTCGACATCGTCGAACAGGATCCGGTCATCTCCCGTGTCAAGCTCATCGCCGAACCTTGGGATTTGGGTTCCGGCGGCTATCAGGTGGGCGGCTTCCCGTCCAGCTGGTCCGAATGGAACGGCCGCTACCGTGATTGCGTGCGTGACTTCTGGCGTTCGCAACCATCGACGCTACCGGAATTCGCCAGCCGTCTGATGGGCAGCTCCGACCTGTATCAGATGAACGGCCGCCGTCCGGTGGCTTCCGTGAACTTCATCACCGCACATGATGGCTTCACCATGAACGATTTGGTGAGCTACAACGAGAAGCATAACGATGCCAACGGCGAAGGCAATAGGGATGGCGAAAGCAACAACCGTTCCTGGAACTGCGGTGTCGAAGGCCCGACCACCATCAAGGACGTCAACGACCTGCGGCAACAGCAGATGCGCAACATGTTCGCGACGCTGCTGTGCAGTCAGGGCATTCCGATGATCTGCGGCGGCGATGAGGTGGCACGCACGCAGCAGGGCAACAACAATGCCTATTGCCAGGACAACGCCATTTCATGGACCAATTGGGATCTTGACGATAGTCAGAAGGATCTGCTTGAGTTCGTTTCGAAGCTGATTCATCTGCGACTCGAGCACCCGGTGCTCCACCGTCGTCGTTTCTTCACCGGCCGCGAGCCAGGAGACCCGGACGATAAGATTCCGCAGGTCGAATGGATGGACCACACCGGTTCCATCATGGACATGGAAGATTGGTCCAATACCCACGCGTTCTCGGTGATGATCTATCTGAACGGTTCCGATATTCCGGAAGCCGACTGGTATGGCAACCAGATGGTGGACAATAACTTCATCCTGATTTTCAACGCGCATTACGAGCCGATTATGTTCACCTTGCCGGACGAGCGGTATGGCAAGAAATGGCGTCTGGTCGTCGACACGCATAATCCGAAGGGTCCGGAACTCAACTATGAGGCCGGCTTCGCGATCACGGCGCAGTCGAGAAGCTTCCTGTTGCTGATGAGCGATAGAAAGCCCACCACAAAGAACTACGATTTCTGATAGCCATGAGAACAGGCGAGGTGCCATCCGTACGGGTGACACCTCGCCATATTGTTTGTGGACTGTGCTCGTGAACCGTTACGAGAATTAGACTTCCGACGAGAGTCGGGAAACGGTTCCAGGAACGGTTTCGCTGACCTCCGCAAGATCCTCGACGGATTCTGACCGCTTGGTTTGCGCCAGAATAAGCTGCGTCTGCACACGATCGGATTCGATGGCCGCAATCTGCCGTGAAAAGATGATGAACCAGCCCAGAAACATCATGCCGGCAAGAGCCTCGACGTTCGTCAACGTGTTACGCCCCGCCAACCACTGGAACCCGGCAAGAGCCCCGATCACGATAGCTAGGTCTGAAATCACATATACTACTTTTGAAAGCTGCGGGGCCAGACAAGGCAGCGCGATCATCAGCACGCTCATCAGGCAGGGAAGACCGCGGGCGAATACGTTGTGCAGAATCGGATGCGGCGTGTAACGGAACATGCCGATGCCGATGAAGGCGATGCCTGCGAGCGTCAGCATGGTCGATAGCAGAAGAATCCGCGCCTTGAAGTGTTTGGGAGCTTCTTTTTCATCGCTTGCAGACAGATACTGCATCTGCAGACGGTGCGTGGTGATGAGCTCCGAAATCGCGAAATAGCTGATGATGACGATGCAGACGCCGGCCAACATCAATGTCGAATTGAACATACGAGCAGCAAAAGTGGTTCGATCGCCCAATTGGGAGAAATTGTTGTTGTACCAGTATGGATCATCGGACGTCAATCCTGCGATGCTGACACCGGAAACCACGAAGAACGGCAACAAGGATGCGATGGTCTTGGCATTCATGAGTTCCGCCTGTACGAACGTGACATAGCCTACGACCCCCGAGATCGCGGCGCAGAGTGCAGTCAGATAGCCTTTTAACGTGCGCAACCCCATCATGTTGCTGGCAATGGAAAGCAGCATGAACGCCGTGACGAAAATGGTCGACGCGTAGACCACGGACAAAGCGAGTATCTCGAAGATACGGCGAATAGGAATGGTCCAGCCATGTTTCAACGTCATCGACCTGGAGTTGCGCGCATACCCCAAGGTGAACGAGATGACTCCACATCCCGCGGTGATTCCGGCACACACGGTGAACAGGCGTTGGGTGACACGCCAGATGGCGGGAGCGAATTGCAGATATAGGTCCATGGCGATCCATGCAAGAGTGGCGCATGCCATGAAGGAAATGATGCCTGAAGCCTCGGCTTGCTGATGACGTCCCATGCGCGTTCCCTCCAGTATTTGCCATTCTAGCCTGTCGTTGTCCTACCATACGCTACAATAGAAACTCGTGTTCACCTGCCACGTGCGGTAGTGCATGAACGGGCTGTAGCGCAGTTTGGTAGCGCGTCTGCTTTGGGAGCAGAATGTCGCAGGTTCAAATCCTGTCAGCCCGACCAGAAGCCCGGAATCCCAATGATTTCAACATCTTGGATTCCGGGCTTTTCCATTCTTGGGCACAATGGGACACAATGACCGCGCAACCTCCACAGCCACTACAACCCCTTACCAGCACACACCACCCACACAACACAGGAACACACACTGGTATGGTGACAACCATGAAGCGCATCGTAACCGGAATTCTCGCACACGTCGACGCAGGCAAAACCACACTCTCCGAAGCCGTCCTCTACACCACCGGCCAACTGCGCAAACCCGGCCGCGTAGACCACGGCGACGCCTTCCTCGACACCAACGCCATGGAACGCGCACGCGGCATCACCATCTTCACCGAACCCGCCATCATCCACACCACCAACACCACCATCACCCTCCTCGACACCCCCGGCCACGTCGACTTCTCCGCCGAAACCGAACGCACCCTACGCGTCCTCGACTACGCCATCCTCGTCATCTCCGGCACCGACGGCATCCAAGGCCACACCGAAACCCTCTGGAGACTCCTCGCACGCTACCACGTACCCACCATCCTCTTCATCAACAAAATGGACGCCCCCGGCGCCAACAAAACACACATCCTCAGCCAACTCAAACACCGATTCAACGACGCCTGCATCGACTTCACCACCACGACCAACGAAACCACCAACACCCCAGCACTCGCCGGTGTGATGGAAGAAATCGCCATGCAAACGGAACATGCCATGAACGAATACCTCGAAACCGAACAGGTAAGCGTCACCACCATCCAAACCATGATCGAACACCGTGAACTCTTCCCCTGCTTCTTCGGCTCGGCACTCAAAATGGAAGGCATCAACGAATTCATCAACGGCTTCGAAACATACGCCCAAGAACCCAACCACACCAAAGAATTCGGTGCCCGCGTGTACAAGATCTCACACGATGCACAGGGCAACCGCCTCACATGGCTGAAAGTGACCGGAGGAGAGCTCCACGCAAAAGCCCTGCTGAACGGCGGCAATGATGAAACCACATGGAGCGAGAAAGCCGACCAGGTACGCGTGTATTCCGGCGCAAAATACACCACAGTCGAATCCGTCCCCGCAGGCGCAGTATGCGCAGTGACAGGCCTAACCCACACCTTCCCCGGCGAAGGACTCGGCATCGACCAATCCGCCGAAAACCCCATCCTGAAACCGGTACTCACCTACACACTGCTGCCAGGCAGCAACGACACCCACAAATGCCTGATGGCCCTACGCGAACTGGAAGACGAGGACCCACTACTGCACGTCGTCTGGCATGCACGACTACAGGAAATACACCTACAACTCATGGGCGCGGTACAGTTGGAAATTATCCAACAAATGATGCACGACCGCTTCGGACTGGACGTGGAATTCGGCCCAGGCGCAATCCTATATAAGGAAACCATCACAGCACCCGTTGAAGGCGCCGGACATTTCGAACCACTACGCCACTACGCGGAAGCACACGTACTCCTCGAACCACTACCAGAAGGCAGCGGCATGCAATACGCCACCACATGCAGCGAAGACATACTCGACCGCAACTGGCAACGCCTGATCATCTCCCACTTCAAAGAAAAAGAACACCTGGGCGTACTCACAGGCTCCCCAATCACTGACATCAGACTCACACTCCTGGTCGGGCGCTCGCACCTGAAACACACGGAAGGCGGTGATTTCCGCCAGGCAACGTACCGCGCGATCCGCCAAGGGCTGATGGAAGCGCGTGCCGGCGGGCCTAACGATGCCAGCGCGTTCGACATCGCACAACGATTCGCCGGCGATGACACTGATCACGATACGGACGATGCCAATACGAAGAAGAACACGAACGGCGATACCCCCACAGGGGAGAACGCCACGACGGAAGCCATGCCATGCCGCATCACAGGCATGGGCAATTGCAGACTGCTGGAACCCTGGTACCGATTCCGCCTGGAAATTCCGCAGGACATGCTCGGCTGTGCCATGAGCGATATTCAACGCATGAGCGGCGATTTCGACACGCCACAACCCACCGGTGCGAGCGGCAGCGAATACGCCGTACTCAACGGCACCGCACCAGTCAGCGAGATGCAGGACTACGCCATGGACGTGAACGCATACACCCACGGGCGCGGGCACCTCAGCTGCGTATTCGCAGGATACAAGCCCTGCCATAACACCGAAGAAGTAATGAAACACACGAACTACAACCCGGAATCCGACTTGGAAAACACACCGGACTCGGTATTCTGCGCACATGGCGCAGGCTACCCGGTGAAATGGTACAAAGTACCCGAATTCATGCACCTGGACTACGCATGGAACGGCATGCAGACGCAATGAGAGCGCCGAAGCAGCAGAATAAGCCAGCGGCCGGCGCGGGCAAACAATCCAACACGATGCCACGCAACAGCCGCACGGTCTATCACCGGCATTGCATGGCCACAGAATGATTCCGTAGGTGGTTTACATGTTCCGTAGGTGGTTGAGATCGGTAATCCGCAACAGAAACAGCTGAAATTAAGCCCTTTTCTGAATGCGATATTACGGCCAACCACCTACGGAAGCGAAAAACCACCTACGGAACCAGCAGAACAAGGCTGCGAACCAATCCCAAAGACCAAGCAATATCATCCTCGACGCCCAACCACCTATGACGCAGAAGCCCCACATCGCAAAACGCAAGAAAACCCTGCAAACCATCCAAACCACAGCTGACTAGTGAGCAAACAAGAGAAATTATCGCAAGCAGGCAATAATGTGAACAGCTATACACCGCTACCGCGCACATCACCCCATGACACCGCCGAAAACCATGGAACACGAAATCACGGCACGCGAATACCGCACAACAAGGAACAACACACCATGAGCGACAGCAACACCACAATCTGGCCCGCACCCACGACCCGCCAGCCACTCGACGCCACAGTCGAAATCCCCGGCAGCAAATCCCTATCGAACCGCTACCTCATCCTCGCAGCTCTCGGCACACAACCAGTACGACTGGTGGGACTGCTGCGCTCGCGAGACACCGAACTGATGATGAATGCGCTGCGTACGCTCGGTGTGCGCTGTGATGTTGACGAGCAATCCGCCACTACGGTGACGGTAACGCCACCGGCAAACGGTCGCTTCCATGGCAATACGAAGGTGTTCTGCGGACTGGCGGGCACGGTGATGCGTTTTGTGCCGGGGCTTGCGATGTTCGCCGACGGCCCCGTCGAATTTGACGGTGATGAACAGGCATACGCCCGACCGATGAAGCCGGTTTTGGATGGTCTTGCACAACTGGGTGCCGTCATCGAATACCACGGCGAGAATGGGCGTTTGCCGTTCACCATAACGCCTCCGACGCCGGTGGAGGAACGTACCTCGCCAAGCGTGGTGAAGATCGATTCCTCCGGTTCCTCCCAGTTCATTTCCGGCCTGCTGCTCATCGGCTCGCGCATACCGGGTGGTCTTGAGCTTCGCCATACGGGGGAGAAAACACCAAGCCTGCCGCATATTCGCATGACCGTGGCGGACCTACAGGGAGCGGGCGTGGATGCTATTGCTGACGAGCAGGTGCACGTCTGGCAGGTGAAGCCGGGAACGGTGCAATTGCCGGAGTCCGTAACGGTGGAGCCGGATCTGTCGAACGCGGCGCCTTTCCTGGGAGCGGCGCTTATCGCAGGCGGCAGTGTGCGTGTCCCGAACTGGCCTCAAAGTACCACGCAGCCTGGTGGGTTGCTGCCGGGGTACTTGGAACGCATGGGGGCTGAAGTGACATTCCCCGAATCAGACGGCATCCGCTACTGCAAGGTCAGCGGTGACGGCAATATCAACGGGCTCGGCGACTTCGACCTGACTGCGGCCGGCGAAATCGCGCCGTCGCTTGCGGCGATCCTGGTGTTCGCCGACAAACCGACCAACATGATCGGCATCGGCCATTTGCGCGGGCATGAGACGAACCGCCTGGAGGCACTGGTCAACGAGATCACGCGCGTGGGGGGCAAGGCTCATGAGTTGACGGACGGCATCGCCATCGAACCGGTGGAGAGCGGCGCATTGCATAGCGCAGAGATGGAGACCTACGCCGACCATCGCATGGCCACGTTCGCGGCGATGCTTGGTCTGCGCATCGAAGGCGTAACGGTGCGCAACGTGGAGACCACACGCAAGACGCTGCCCGATTTCGTGGGCATGTGGACCGGCATGTTGGGCTGATAATGTTCGAGCCAGTCGACGGTCTTTTGACGGTCTGAATGGTATCCGATATGAAATGGCCTCTCTGGGCGAACCACCCAGAGAGGCCATTTCATATGCGACTAACGGATGTTAAGGAAACCGTCACTCCCACTCTTTCATGTTCGTTTGTCGTGGCGCCATTCCGATTGGGTCTAGTTTGGTTGTCGGTTTTGTCCACCTTGCCGCCGAATCCCTCCGCGTGTCCTCGCGTAGGCGTTTGGGACAAGCCCTGGGACAAATTCGCAAACTATTTCGAAACCGCGAGCCCGCAGTTTCATTTTTGTCCCGGGGACAAAACGGGTTGGTTTTGAGGCCCTGAAACGTCCGAGATGGATGATAGAATGGCTGATTTTCCTCTTTGGCGCCTGTTTAGCGAAGTGAATCGTAGCCAGCGGCTTTGCCGCCTAGCATTTCCGCAGGTCAAATGGGATGCACAAGAGCGATGACTGAAAGAATCGTCGCGGGTGGCTTTGTTTTCGCCCTTATGAGCCGGCTCTAAGCGCCTTAGGAACCGAGCGGGAAATCCGAGTTAGAGGATCCCGATCGTCGCCTTATTTCAGGCTGATCGCAAATCAGTTGGCAACCGAAAGCCAAGGTATAGAGACGGGCCGCGCCTATGCGCACATATTTCGGTACGTTTCGTGCGGCATCGGCCATAACAAAACAAACCGCCGAACGATTCAGATTGCAGACGGCCAACTCGACGCGATAAATCCGGCCTGTCGTCTTCCCAACACCCGCCTCCGTGCCATCAGTGCCCCGCGAAATGGTGAGTTTTCCAGCGCTTTTTCGGCTGCCATTGCTCCGATTCGGCGTGCTCAGCCTCCGCTCGATCTTACGCATGTTTTTTTGGGAGGGCATGAGTCGTCGCCCGCCACGGCGGCTTATATAGCCTCTCGGCATGGAGGGAAACGCCATGGTCACGCTCAACGTCTACGCCGACATCGAGCCGATGTCCAAGATCCAGAGCATGCTGCGCGTGGCGCCTGCCTTGCGTGGGAAGTCGAGTAGGCGGTCGCCGTAATATTCGTATTGCTGACGTCGCGCCTCGATTTCGGTGGGGATACCGTCGGTGAGCGATTTCGTTAGGGTGTCGAAGCGGTCGAGGATATCGACGACCTTCCGCTGGGTGGCGATGGATGGGGCGGGAATCTCGACTCTCGCTAAGTCCACAGGCGCGACTTCGATTACCTTTGCCCCTTTCGCCGCCTTTCGTTTGGATATCTGAAAGTACTGAGCAGTAGCTAAATATGCTAGGTGTCTCGGGATAATGCTTTCAGTCGCATACGCGCAAGAGTGTCCGCTGATTGCAACCGGCTGTTCGCCTTCCCACGCCAATGGTGTGCAGACATCTTCGATATTCTCGCTCGTATGGCAAAAATCACGTCTCCAGGGTTTGCCTTTTTCGATTTAGCGTATTGCTCTTCAGATCGTCGTGGTGTGCTCGTAGCCGCGCTCCACGAAGAGCCGCTCGGCAACGTCGAGAATCTTCTCGACCGTCTCCTCCGGGTACTTATTGCGTGCCACGGGCGCCTCCGTCCTTATTATCGCGATAAACATACTATGAGTGGCGTGCGGGTCGAGAAGGGCTGGCGCCAAAAGAGCCCAACGGCCGTTATGGCTTCGTTAGAAACGCGCCCTACCGTGGATGGTGAACCCGAAAGGTAAGGCGCGCGGGTACGGCGACTCGGCCCGCGCCCGGGAGAGAAAGGACGAACCCATGGGTTACATGCTCGAGACGCGCGGGCTCACCAAGCGCTTCGGCCGCGGCGACCAGGCGCAGGACGCCGTGGCCGACGTGAGCCTTCATATCCGCGAGGGCGAGGTGTACGGGCTGCTCGGCCCCAACGGCGCCGGCAAGTCGACAACGCTCAAGATGATCTGCGGGATGCTGCGGCCGACGGCCGGGGAGATTCTCTTTGCCGGGCACGCCTGGCGCCGCGAGGACCTCTACGCAATCGGCAGCCTCATCGAGGAGGCGCCGCTCTACCCCAACCTCACCGCGCGCGAGAACCTGCGCGTGCGTACCACGCTGCTGGGCCTTCCCGAGAGCCGCGTAGATGAGGTGCTCGCCGCCGTGGACCTCGCGGACACCGGGAAGAAGCGCGCTGGGCGCTTCTCGATGGGCATGCGGCAGCGTCTGGGGCTCGCGCTGGCGCTGATCGCCCGGCCACGCCTGCTCGTGCTCGACGAGCCCACCAACGGCCTCGACCCCATCGGCATCGAGGAGCTGCGCGACCAGATCCGCGGCTTCGCGGTGGCGGGTACGACGGTGATCGTCTCGAGCCACATCCTCTCCGAGGTGCAGCAGATGGCTGACACCATCGGCATCATCTACGGGGGGCGCCTCGCCTACGAGGATGCGCTTCGGCCCGGGCAGGACCTCGAGGAACTCTTCATGAGCGTCTGCCGGGAGGGGCGTCGAGCGCGCGGGGAGGTGGCGGCATGACGGGCGAGAAAGGCGGCCTGCTCGCGGGCCTGCGCGCCGAGGCCCTGAAGTCGCGCCACGCGGCACCGGTTCGCCTGGCCGTGCTCATGGCGCTGCCGATGCCGCTGCTCGGCGCGATGCCCTACCGGGGCGTGCAGATCTTCAGCGCGTGGAACTACTGGTACGCGCTCTTCCTGCCCGTGGCTCTCTCGCTCGTGGTGGCGTGCGTCGCGCGGGCGGACGCGCGCACGCGGATGCGGGGGCTTCTGGGCCTGGGCTTCCCGCTTAGGCGCGCCTGGTGGGCCAAGGCGCTCTGGTGCCTCGCGCTCTGCGCGCTCTCGAACCTCGTGGTCTTCGGCATCTACCTCGCGGGATCGGCGTTCTCCTCGCAGGGCCTCACGGTCGCGGGCACGCTCACGATGCTCCTCTGCGCGCTCGTCAACACGGTGACCGCGGCGTGGATGATCCCCGCAGGGCTCTTCCTCACGGCGCGGCTCGGCATGCTCGCGGGCATCTTCTGCCCGCTCGCCGCGCAGCTCGTGGGTGGGTTCGCCTGGTCGCTGGTGCCGCTGCCGCAGCTCTTTCCGCCGTCGGCGAGCATGGTCATCCCTACGAGCTTCATTCCCGTGCTGCCGAGCGGCGAGCCACTCGCGGCGGACATGGCGCTCGGCGGGGCGCTCGCGGCGGACGGCATGCTCACACTGGCGGGCCTTGCGGTCTGCGCGCTCGCGTTCGCCGCGCTCACGGCGGCGGGCGCGGCCTGGTTCGCGCGCTCCGAGGAGAGGTGATGGCCGTGACACGACTCTCCGACCCGACGCCGCGCATGACTCTCTCGCGGGCCCTGCTCTCCGAGGCCCTGCGCCTGGCGCGCTCCCCGCTCGCAGTGGTGCACCTCGTCTGCGGCCTGGCAGCCGGTCTTGCCTGCGGCGAGTACTTCTCCGTAGCCCGATGGGACCCGGCGCTGGGCGCGGACGCCTACGCCCAGTTCCTCGGCGCCCTCATGCCGCTCATGTCCGCCATCGTCTGCGGGCTCGCCGTGGACGAGGAGCGCGCTGCCGGGCGCCTCGCCAACCTCACGGCGGTCCCCTCGCGCGGGCGCGCCGTCGCGGCGAAGCTACTCGCCCTTGCGGCGCTCGGCGCGGGCGCGCTGGCCGTGGCGCTCGGCGTGTTCGGAGTCGTGCTCGCCGTCGCCGGGCGCCTGCCGCTCGGGCCCGCTCCGCTTGCGGCCTCCTGGGCGGGCATCGTGCTGGGCAGCCTGCCCCTCTACGCGCTGGGGCTCGGCGTGGCCCTGCGCCTCGGCCGCAACGCCGCCATCGGCGCCGGCGCGGCGGGGATGCTCCTCGCGTTCTTCTCAGTGGGCGGACTTGCGCACGGCCTCATGACCGGCGAGCTCACCGGTGCCCTGGCGACGCCCCTGAGCTGGGTGCCGCTCGCCTGGCCTGCGCGCCTAGGGTCGCTCGGGGTGGAGGCCTTCATCGACGCCGCACGCGCGGCGGGCCCTCTCCTCACGACTGCGCTCGCTAGCCTCGTGCTCACCCTGGCAGCCGCCGCCGTCCTTCTCGCCTGGTTCTGTCGATTCGAGGACGGGAGGGCAGATGCGTAGGGTGCCGCTCGCAGCCATGCTCGCCATTCTCTCCGCAGCGCTCGTCCTGGGTGGGAATGCCCTTCTCGACGCCGGCTGGGGGTCGGCGCTGCGCTCGATCGCCGACCGCGTGCTGCCCAACCCTGAGATCGCCATGTGGGCGCCCGCGCCCGAGCCCGGCAGCCACGCGAGCTCCTACGCCGTGTTTGTGTTCAATTAATTGTTGCGGGTTTAGTCACGATGATTTTTCGGGTTTAGGCAGAGCATGCCGACCACGGAATGGTCTTAACTGGATGGTGCT
>SKEX01000181.1_pt3 | contig 52197 bp, 50 predicted proteins | sample 4841451 | NCBI WGS metagenome assembly SKEX01 (sample SAMN11008798, study PRJNA524170) | human gut metagenome | isolation source: fecal sample from pouch patient p38, | place: Israel: Tel-Aviv | reverse complement strand
ATCTGACATCTCGTTTGCCAGGTTTCTGTAATGTTTATCGGAAATGATCGTGCGCAGTCCCTTCACTGCACATAATTCAGGATTCTTGTGTGCAGTCACAAGAAGGCCGGTACTCTGTCGCAGATATGCCGGGAGACCATGCGAACGTGCAAGACCTCCTGTCAGATAAATCCCTGATTTTAAAATCTCACTCCGGACATCCGGCGGTGTACGCTCGATCATGGACTGGATCGCTCTTACAATCTCCGAAAGAGAATCTTTCATTGCAGCCCGAACCAGACCATCCGAGATCTGCCTGGCCCCTGGAACTCCCATTGCCAGATCTCTTCCCGCCACTGTCAGCTTCCTGCGGTTTGTGTTTTTTAAAATACCGCACTGCCATCTGAGCTGTTCTGCTGTAATCCGTCCGATCAGAAACTCCTTATTGTGCCGCACACTGGCCACGATTGCTTCATCTAAAGCCGCACCTCCGACAGGCAGCAGACGGCTCAGCACCGTTTTTCCGCCCGAAAGAACCGAAAGCTCAGTTGTCTCACCGCCAAAATTGACCACAAATACGCCTTTTGCCGAAAAGACATCCAGTCCCATCCCCACTGCATCCGCAATTGCACGATCGACGATCCGGACTGTTTTTGCCCGTGCAGCTGAATGATGCACCAGATCATAAAACGCTTTCTTTTCCACTTCTGTCACATCCGTTGGCGCTGCGATCACATACTCTGCTCCGTTTGGGTATCTCCCTTCCCGCTTCAGCAATGCGCACAGAAGATACTGCATCTCATGAAAGCGGGCAATCACGCCGTGATGCATGGGAAATACCACCTGAATATTCTCAGGTGCCTTCTCATACATTGCATAGGCCGCATTTCCGACCGAAAAAATATCTTTTTCATCCCGGATTGCAATCACATTTTTGGCACTGCGGATCCGGTCTCTTCTCTTATCATATATCTTGATCTCATATGTGCCCAGATCCAGGCCATATATATTTCTGAACATGCGTCTTGTCCCCTTATTGCAGTTCTTATCGTACCAGTCCCTTTTCTCTGAGACTGACATAACAATTATCCCCGATCACGATATGATCTAACAGTTCCACACCGATCAGCCGCCCCGCCTCCTGAATCCGTCTGGTGATCAGCACATCCTCTTTACTCGGTGTCGGATCTCCACTCGGATGGTTATGCAAAAGCACAATGGACACTGCATTCTTCTGCAGTGCCTCCACAAACAGCTCCCTCGGTGAAATCACTGCTGAATTCACGGTTCCCTTCGAGATATCCGTCTCCCCGATCAGTCTGGATTTTGTATTCAAAAGCAGCAGTTTCATCTGTTCCTGATTTGCATGTCTTAAATCTTCCATATAATATCTGGCAATGGACGCCGGGTTTGAAAAATTCAGTCCCTCCTGTGCGGTTGCTTTTGCAAGACGTCTGCTAAGCTCCGCCAGACACAAAATCTGGATAGCCTTTACCTTCCCGATTCCTTTGATCTGCATCAGCTGTTCGTACGTCCACTGGTGAAGATTCAGCACACCCTTCTGCGAAAATACAGGATGTAAGATCTTATCCGCCAGTTGAAGCGCATTCTCTCCTCTGGTACCTGTACGTAGCAAAACAGCAAGTAATTCGCTGTCCGTCAAATTACTTGCTCCGAACTGCTCACATCTTTCATAAGGGCGCTCTTCACATGCCATTTCTTTCATATTTGCTTTTTTCATAAAAATATGAATGATAACACAATACAGTGATTTATTTTAGCACAATTTAAAAATCATGTATAGGTCTGACCTCTTAAATTTTTATGAAGATTCTATGACCCGATCTTGTTATATTTTTTCAGCACCGCCTCTGCCACTTTCATTCCATCCATGGCAGCCGAGGTGATTCCTCCTGCAAATCCCGCGCCTTCTCCGCATGGGAAAATCCCCTTGATCTCACTCTCCATATTCTCATCTCTTGGAATTTTCACTGGAGAAGACGTACGGCTTTCTACACCTGACAAAAGCGTATCTCCATCTGAGAATCCTGTGATCTTATGTTCAAACTGCCGCATTCCCTCCTCAATGGATTCTGCCAGCACTTGCGGGAAAATTCCACGCACATCTCCAAACGCATATGCCCCTTTCATCTGAGGCTCTACGTTTCCAAACGAAGTGCTGATCTGATTTTTGCAGAAATCTTCCAGTCTCTGAACCGGGATTTTTCCGCCTCCCGCTCGAAAGGCACGTTCTTCGAGCTTTCGCTGAAATTCCATTCCTGCAAGCGGATGTTCACTTCCGTAATCTTCCGGAGTCACCGTCACGATAATGGCGCTGTTCGCATTTTCTCCTGCTCTTGCATAATAACTCATTCCGTTGACAGCCAAACGTCCTTCTTCGGAGGATGCATTGACTACATATCCTCCCGGACACATGCAGAAAGAGTATACGCCTCTTCCATTTTCCAGTTTTGCTGTCACTTTATAAGGCGCTGCAGGAAGTCCCGGCACAGACTCTGCTCCATATTGAGAGACATTGATCATTTTCTGCGGATGCTCGGCGCGCACACCTACCGCAAATGATTTTGCCTGCATTGGCAGGTTCCTTTCATAGAGCATCTCAAATGTATCTCTTGCACTGTGTCCCACTGCAAAGATCACGGTATCGGTCTCCAGCTCTTCCTCCTGATTGACCTGCACTCCGGCAAGCGATGTTTCATCAAGAACGATATCCGTCACCTGACTGTGAAACCGTACTTCTCCTCCGGCTTCACAGATTGCAAGCCGCATATTTTTTACCACTCGGATCAGAATATCCGTTCCGATGTGGGGCTTCTGTTCGTATAAAATCTCCGGCGGTGCCCCGAATCTTACAAAGGTTTCCAACACAAAACGATTTCGCCCGGATGTATCTTTGACCAATGTGTTGAGCTTTCCATCCGAAAAAGTTCCGGCGCCTCCCTCTCCGAACTGTACATTCGACATTGGATTTAAAATCCCGCTTTTCCAGAATTCCTCTACATCACGCTGTCTTTCCTCTACACAGGCGCCCCGCTCCAGAAGGATTGGTCTGCATCCTGCCAAGGCAAGGATCCATGCACAAAACAGACCTGCCGGGCCGCTTCCTACAACAACCGGACGCTTTTTCGGTGTTTCTCCTTCCAGTTTTGGCATCTGATAGTACACATCCTGTGTCTTCTGCACATTCTTTGGATGTTTTTTGAGTACCTCTTTTTCTTTTTTCACCTGTACATCGATACTGTATACATAGTACAGTTCTGGCTTTTTCCGCGCATCTATGGACTGTCTGCGGATTTCAAATTTCTGCAGCTCTTCCGGACGGATCTTCAATTCCCGTACCAGTTTTTTCTTTAGCTGTTCTTCGCTGTGTCCTACTTTTAATTTTAACTGATTAATTCGTAACATCTGCTGCCTCTCTTCCTGCGATCCATCCGCTGGACCATGCCCACTGCAGATTATATCCGCCGCAGATCCCATCCACATCCAGTATCTCTCCGGCAAAATAAACGCCCGGTACATAACTTGACTCCAGGGTATCTTCCTTCACTTCTTCTGTAGAGACTCCGCCGCAGCATACCTGAGCCTGTTCAAACGAATTTGTCCCTTCCACATTCACCTCAAACTGCTGAATCAGACGGGCAAGCGTTCTTAGTTCTTCCTCAGAATATGTTCCCACCGGCTTTTCTTTGGAAATGCGACTACATTTGACCCACAGAGCAATCATTTTTTTGTGAAACAGCCCGGTTAAGAATTCTTCTGCCGTCTTTTGCGGCCGAAGTCTCGCACGCTCTGCCAGAAATGCTGTAAACTCTTCCTCAGACATCTGAGGCATAAAATTTAAGACCGCTGTTACTTCCTGTTTGTTGTAAAGCGCCTTTGCTGCAAAACGACTGACCTGAAATACCGGAATCCCGGAAATACCATACTGAGTCAGCTGAATTTCTCCAGTATCCCGACAAACACAGTCCCCATCCACATATAAAGATACACATCCCTGTATGCGCACTCCGGCGATACTCTGAAAGAATTTTCCCTTGCATTTAAGCTGTACCAACGCCGGAAGTACCGGGACAATCCGATGTCCCATTTTTTTTGCGATCGCATATCCGGAACCGTCAGAACCTGTAACAGGAGCCGCCTTGGATCCTGCTGCCAGGATCACCCGGTCTGCGGTCACATTCCCATTTCCGGTTCGGATGACAAACCGGTTCTTTTTCGGAATGATTTCCAGAACTTCTGTCTCTGTGTGCACTTCCACACAAAGCCGCTCCATCTCCATGCGAAGGGAATCTAAAACCGCACCGGCCTGATCCGAGTTCGGATAGAGATATCCGTTTCTGTTTTTCGCATATACACCGATGTTCTGGAAAAACTCCACTGTCTTTTTCTCATCAAACTGTGTGATGACCCGCCACGGAAACTTAGGATCATCACTGCGATAACACTGAGGCGTTTGTACAAGATTTGTAAAATTGCATCTTCCGTTCCCGGTGGAAAGGATCTTCTTCCCCACTCGGTCTTTATGCTCCAGCACAACTGTATGTGCGCCGTGCTCTGCTGCCGAAATAGCCGCCATCATCCCGGCTGCTCCTGCGCCGATCACAACAACTTTTCTCATGGTCTCTCCTTTTGATTTTATTTTAATTGTTCCAGTTCAATCACTCCTGCATCGATCATATTCTGCAGTGATTTTAAAATTCCAAGCTTTGCATGCGGCCAGGTCAGTCCGCCCTGAAAATAAACTGCATACGGTGGTTTGATCGGTCCATCTGCACTTAATTCAATAGAAGAACCCTGCACGAACGCACCTGCCGCCATGATCACATCACTGTCATATCCCGGCATTGCCCACGGTTCCGGACTGACATAGCTGTCCACAGGCGCCGCCGCCTGAATTCCCTTACAGAATGCGATCACACCCTCTGCACTGCCAAGCTCCACGGCCTGGATAATATCATGTCTGGACTCTGTTCCGTTCGGAATCACTCCATATCCCAGTCTTTCATAAATATTTGCCGCAAACACCGCACCTTTTACCGCACTGTTGACTACAGTCGGCGCCAGGAAAAATCCCTGATAGAACGACTGCATGACACCGAGAGATGCTCCCACCTCTTTTCCGAGTCCCGGAGAAGTCAGACGGTATCCGCAGTTCTCGATCAGATCTTCTCTTCCCGCAATATAGCCCCCGATCGGCGCCAGACCGCCTCCAGGATTTTTGATCAGGGAACCAACGATCATGTCCGCTCCCACATCACTTGGTTCAATCTTCTCTACAAATTCTCCATAACAGTTGTCCACCATACAGATCACATCCGGCTTGATCTCCTTGATAAAGGCGATCAGCTCTCCGATCTTCTCCACGGAATAGCTTGGTCTTGTCTGATATCCCTTGGATCGCTGGATCGTCACCAGTTTCGTCCGCTCATTGATTGCCTCCCTGATTGCAGGATAATCAAAATAACCGTCTTCCAAAAGCTCCACCTGACGGTATGTGATCCCATACTCTGCCAGAGAACCTTTTGACGGGCGAATCCCGATCACTTCCTCCAGCGTATCATATGGTTTTCCCACCGGAGAGAGCAGTTCGTCTCCCGGACGTAAGTTTGCTGCAAGGGCAAGGGCAAGGGCGTGCGTTCCACAGGTAATCTGCGGACGAACCAATGCCGCTTCTGTATGGAATGTACTGGCGTATACCTGCTCCAGTGTGTCTCTTCCCATATCGTTGTAGCCATACCCGCTGGCGTAGTTGAAACACCCCTCACTGACCTTATTTTCCTGCATGGCATGGAGCACCTTTAACTGATTGTACTCTGCCACTTCATCCATCTGTGAGAACCGTTCCTTTAATCCCGCCTCTATTGTCTGTCCAAACTCGTAAACTTCCTTCGAAATCCCCAGCTTCTCATACATCGTCTCTGTCATACACTCTCTCATTTTATTTCCTCTTCTTTCTGTGGAAAGATCTCCCGAACCTTTAATTCTTTCAGAATTCTCTCCAGTATCTTTTCTTCCTGATATCCATATTCCTGCTTGTTGATCCAGATCACATCCCGTTCCCGTTTAAACCAGGTGATCTGACGTTTTGCAAAATGTCTGGTATCTCTTTTGATAATTTCTTTTGCCTCTTCCAGCGTACATTCCCCGTCCAGATAAGCAAAAATCTCTTTGTATCCCAGCCCCTGCATGGACACCATCCCTCTTGTATAGCCACGTTCTTGAAGCGCCGTAACTTCTTCTACAAGTCCCTCCTCAAACATAGCATCCACTCTTTTGTTGATTCGCTCATAAAGATTGACCCGGTCATCATTCAACACAAAATAGGCAGAATTATAGGCAGATTCTTTTCCCCGTTCTTTGGCATTGTGTTCGGAAATCTTTTCACCGGTCTGATGATAGAATTCCAGGGCACGGATCACACGTTTTACATTGTTGGCATGAATTTCAAGCGCCGCCTTTTCATCCACCTGCCGCAGCATCTGATGCAGCTTTTCTGCACCTTCTTCCTGTGCCAGTTCTTCCAGCTCTTTCCGGTAGGAATGATCCTCCTCATTGTCTTCAAACGAAATGTCATACAACAGAGCCTGGATATAAAACCCAGTTCCACCTACAACAATGGGGATATGTCCTCTCTGATAGATCCCATCCAGCGCTTCTTTTGCCATCTGCTGGAATTTCACCACATGGAACTCTTCCTCCGGCTCCAGCACATCGATCAGATGGTGCGAGATCCCTTGCATCTCTTTTGACCGAATCTTTGCAGATCCGATATCCATATGCCGGTAGACCTGCATGGAATCTGCGGAAATGATTTCTCCGCCAATCGCTTTGGCAAGTCCGATTGAAGCAGCGGTTTTTCCAACCGCTGTAGGACCGGTCAATATAATCAATGGTTTCTTCATCTATACAATCCTCTTAAATTTCTTTTCCAGTTCCCGCTGTGTCATTGCGATGATCGTCGGACGTCCATGCGGGCAGTGATATGGATTCTCCAGCAATAACAGTTCCCCGATCAGTGCGTCTGCCTCCTGCGCGGAAAGCCGGTTATTGCCTTTCACCGCTGCTTTACATGACATAGATGCCACTTTCTCATCAATAAGCTCCGGTGTCATGGAGGTGCTGATCCCATCTGCCAGATCGTCCAGCATTTCCAACAGCAGCTCTTTTTTGGCGATTCCAAACAAATTGTCCGGAATGGCGCGCACTGCATATTCCTCTCCGCCAAACGGTTCGATCTCAAATCCGATCCTTGTAAACCGGTCCATATTTTCATTCAGCACCTGCGCCTCCTGCATAGACAGGCTCAGGATGATCGGCGGACTTAAATACTGAGCGGTAAATTCTCTGTTCTTCATCTCTTTTAACGTGCGTTCATATAACACCCGCTCATGAGCAGCATGTTGATCAATGATATACAGACTGTTCTCAAATTCCACCAGCCAGTATGTCTCAAATACCTGCCCGATCAGCTTATACTCTGCTTTCTTCTCCCGTTTCAGAAGATGCTCCTCAAACAAATTTAACTGCTCTGCTTTTTCTTCTGTTACAGGCTTCGTTTCATAGACAGGTGTTTCCCGGATCAATTCCGGCTGTTCTTCTGCCTGCTTTTGCGGCTGCTTCTCCACTTCCTTTGCACGGGCAAGTGCATCTTTGATCCTCTCCGCCTGAGCCTGCGGCCGGAAGATCTGCTCTTTTTTTGCGACTTCTGCCGAAGAATTGCGCTGATGATAGGAAAGAACTCTCTCCTTCATCTTCTTCATGAAATATGCTTCGTCATGGGGTTCTTCTTTTTCTTCTGGCTTTTTCTCCATTGGCTGCGGTGCTGTTTTGGGCTTTAATAAAAACGGACTTTCACTCTTTGGCTGTGAAATTACTTTTGGAGCCGGCGCCTCCACCTGGGGAATGAGTTCCGGCTCCAGAAGGGTTCTGTGAACCCCCTCATACACAATATTATAGACATCCTGCTGCCTCTGAAACCGCATTTCCATTTTGGTCGGATGCACATTTACATCAATTTTCTCACCATCCACCTGAAAGTGGATGACTACGAACGGAAACTTGTGCTGCATGAGAAAGTCCTTGTATGCATCTTCGATTGCTTTGGAGAGCATCGCATTTTTCACATACCGCCCGTTTACAAAATAATTTTCAAAATTCCGGTTTCCTCTGGTGATCACCGGTTTTCCAAGATATCCTTTCATCACCAGACCATCCATGGAATAATCCAGTTCGATCAGATTTGCCGCGGCCTCTCTCCCGTAAATGCTGTAGATTACATCCTTTAATTTTCCATTTCCAGATGTCCGCATTTTTGTCTGTCCGTTATTGATAAAAGTAAATGCAACCTCCGGGTGAGAAAGTGCAAGGCGCATGAGCAGATCCTGTACATGCCCGGCCTCTGTCATCGGTGTTTTTAGAAACTTCCGTCTGGCAGGCACATTATAAAACAACTGCCGCACAAGGAAGGTCGTCCCGTCCGGTGCCCCGGCATCCTCCAGACTCTGCTCCACTCCGCCTTCGATCACATAGCGGGTTCCAAATGTATCCTCCTTCGTCTTGGTGATCAGCTCCGTCCTGGTCACCGCAGAGATACTGGAAAGTGCTTCTCCCCGAAATCCGAGTGATGCAATATGTGCCAGATCTTCCACTTTGCGGATCTTGCTCGTGGAATGACGCAAAAATGCATTGCGGATATCTTCCCGTTCAATCCCGCTTCCATTGTCCGTGACGCGGATCAAAGAAATCCCTCCATCCTGAATCTCCACGGTAACGGAGGCAGCTTTTGCATCAATGGAATTTTCTACGAGTTCTTTGACGATCGACGCTGGCCGCTCAATCACTTCACCTGCGGCGATCTTATCTATTGTAATCTGATCTAAAACCTGAATCTGCGGCATCTGTGTTCTCCTTTACTTTCTACCAGCGGTTCTTTAGTTTATTCTGCAGACGATAAATGGTATTGAGTGCATCGACAGGCGTCAGATTTCCCACATCAATGCTCTTTAATTCTTCCAGAACGTCATCGTCTTTTACCGTATCAAACAATGACATCTGCGCCATATCCACCTCGTCATATTTTTTCGTCTTCTGTTTTTTCTTCTGCTCTTTTTCTCTGGATGCGATCTCACTGACTCTGGTCGTAATATCCTCATCACTCAGCTCTTCCACGATCTCTTTTGCGCGTGTGATCACAACATCCGGAACTCCCGCCAACTTTGCCACCTGGATTCCATAGCTCTTATCCGCTCCGCCTTTTACGATCTTGCGAAGGAACACAATATCGTCTCCCTTTTCCTTTACCGCAATACAGTAATTGTTGACATTGTGAATCTTGCCCTCCAGCTCTGTCAGCTCATGGTAGTGTGTCGCAAAAAGTGTCTTCGCACCAAGCAGTTTGTTGTCGCTGATATACTCCACGACTGCCCAGGCAATGGACAATCCGTCAAAGGTACTGGTTCCTCTTCCGATCTCATCCAGGATCAGAAGGCTCTTAGATGTGGCATTTCTGAGAATATTGGCAACCTCTGTCATCTCTACCATAAAGGTACTCTGTCCGGATGCCAGATCATCGGATGCCCCCACACGGGTGAAAATGCGATCCACCAGACCGATATTAGCACTGGATGCCGGAACAAAAGATCCAAGCTGTGCCATTAAAACGATCAGCGCCGCCTGTCTCATATACGTAGACTTTCCAGCCATATTCGGTCCCGTGATAATGGAAATCCGCTGTTTTTTATCATCCAGATAGGTATCGTTGCTGATAAACATATCGTTTGGGATCATCTTTTCCACCACAGGATGCCGTCCGTCCTTGATATCGATCACACCTTGTTCATTGATCTTCGGGCGCACATAATTGCTGCGTTCTGCCACCAGAGCAAGCGATGCAAACACATCCACTTTTGCGATCGCTTTCGCAGTCGTCTGGATGCGCTCCACCTGGGCAGCGATCTGATTGCGGACATCACAATAAATCTCATATTCCAGCGCATACAGTTTGTCTTCTGCACCAAGAATGGTATCTTCCAGTTCTTTTAATTCCGGGATAATGTAACGCTCTGCGTTGGCAAGTGTCTGTTTCCTCGTATAATAATCCGGAACCATATCCTTAAATGAATTCGTCACTTCCAGATAATATCCAAACACTTTGTTGTACTTGATCTTCAGATTTTTGATCCCGGTCTTTTCCCGTTCTTCTGATTCCAGCTTTGCAAGCCAGTCCTTTCCTTCTGATTTTGCGCGGCGCAGAATATCCACCTCTTCGCTATAGCCATCCCGGATAATCCCGCCTTCTTTCATCGCAAGAGGCGGCTCTTCTGCAATCGCTTCTTTGATCAGCGCAGAAATATCCTCCAGCGGATCCAGTTCTTCTTTTATCTCCTCCAAAAGAGGGGCACGCAGATCCTCCATAATACAGCAGATCGGCGGAAGCATCGTCAGAGAGCTTCCAAATGCAGTCAGATCCCTCGGGTTCGCAGAACCATATGTAATCTTCGTCACCAGACGCTCCAGATCATAAACCGGTGAGAGATATTCCCGGATCTCTTCTCTGCAGATCGCCTGCTCTTTCAATTCCTCCACAGCATCCAGCCGCCGAAGGATTTCTTTTTTCTCAATCAGCGGCTGCTCCACGTACTTTCGCAGCATACGCGCACCCATTGCTGTTTTTGTCTTATCAAGCACCCAGAGAAGAGAGCCTCTCTTCTGCTTTTCGCGCAGCGTTTCACACAGTTCCAGGTTTCTTCTTGTGGAACTGTCCAGCATCATATATTTTCCTGTCGTATATGCCGTAATATGTGTCAGCTGAGCCAGGGAATTTTTCTGAGTTTCGTATAAATACTGCAGAAGCGCCCCGGCACTGATGATCCCACAGTCATAATCTTCGAGCCCAAGCCCGGCAAAAGATGCTACTTTGAAATGCTCCAGCAGTTTCTGTCTGCAGACCGCATCATCAAAATACCACGAATCCAGAGAGTAGATTGTAATTCCCAGGCGGTCTTTTAAATCATCCAGATCCATGCCGCTCATATAATAAGACTCGTTACAGATGATCTCAGACGGCATAAAACGATAGATCTCATCCAAAAGCTTTGCACTTTCCTCCAGCTCTGTTACAAAATAATCTCCGGTCGTTACATCCGCGATGGAAAGCCCATACCGGTCTGCAATGTAAACAATACACATGATATAATTGTTCTTTGTCTCATCCAGTGCCTGGGTGTCCAGATTCGTCCCCGGTGTCACGATCCGTACAACCTCACGCTTTACGATTCCTTTCGCCTGTTTTGGATCTTCCACCTGTTCGCAGATCGCCACTTTATACCCTTTGGACACCAGCTTGTTCAGATATCCTTCCACTGCATGATATGGAACTCCGCACATGGGAGCTTTTTCTTCCTGCCCGCAGTTTTTTCCGGTCAGTGTAATCTCCAGTTCTCTGGATGCAGTCAGGGCATCCTCAAAAAACATTTCATAAAAATCGCCTAATCTATAAAATAAGATGCAGTCCTGATACTGTTTTTTTGTCTCAATATACTGCTGCATCATTGGTGTTAATTCTGCCACACGTTTTTCTCCTTTGTGTATTTTTTCCTTTGCCATTATAGCATCTTTGGAAATTCAGTTCAATGTACCAGATCCAATTTTGTCCGCCTTCCGACTTCCTAAAGCACGTGAAAATGTGGTTTTTCTTCTCCGTATAACCAATAAAGAAGATACCCTGAGAGCAGAATGCCGATCACGCACAGTGCGGAAAAAATAATGGTAAACGGCAGACAGATCTGACCGAACAGCTGCCATTTTCTTCCTGTATAATCCCATACATTCCATCCAAGCCACTGATTCACGATCATTCCCGTGATAAATTCAGCTGCTGTCACAAAGATTGTACACCAGAGCACCTGTTTCCATAACGGCTCCCTCCATCCGGTCCAAAGTCCCTGTTTGGCACAAAATAAAAGACAGATTCCTCCAAGCACGAACATACTCCAGTGAGAAAATCCCCGGAAGAAAACTTCAAATCCATAATAAAGACTGCCTCCCAAAGCCCATAAAAATAAATTTTCGCTCCATTTTTTCACAAAAAGCGCCCTCCCTGTCTGCAGGTCTTTTCGACTCATACAGATAGTTTGGGCGTTTTTTGCCAGATTATACCCGGATGGATGCTACCATTTCACCGAGATAATAAAATCCTTTGCAAGTATCAAGACGGACATCCACCAGTTTTCCAACCAGATCTTTCTCTCCCGGAAAATGAACCAGGAGATTATTGCTCATTCTTCCTGTCACAAGTGAATCATCATGATCGTTGACTGACTCCACAAGCACACGCTGTACCGTTTTGGTGTGCACACTGCACACCTCGGCGGAAATACTCTGCACTTCTTTTAACAAACGGTTAAAACGGTCTTTGACAATCTCTTCCGGAACCTGTTCCTCCAGCACTGCTGCCGGAGTTCCGGTCCGTTTTGAATAAATAAAAGTAAATGCGCTGTCATAGCGAACCTTTCGCACCACATCCAGCGTCTCCTGAAAATCTTCTTCTGTCTCTCCCGGAAATCCGACAATGATATCCGTTGTCAGGGAAATATCCGGAACTGCTGCTTTGATCTTCTCCACCAGTCTTAGATAGTGTTCCTTTGTATAGCGCCGGTTCATCTTTTCCAGGATCCGCGTGCTTCCGGACTGCACCGGCAGATGCAGATGCTTGCAGATTTTTTGAGACTGCGCCATCACCTCGATCAGTTCATCCGAGAGATCCTTCGGATGGGAGGTCATAAAACGGATACGCTCCAGTCCTTCGATTTTCTCGATTTCCTGTAAAAGCTGTGCAAATGTCATCGGTTCTTCCAGCGTCTTTCCATAAGAATTGACATTCTGTCCCAGAAGCATCACTTCCACCACTCCGTCTGCAACCAGACTCTCGATCTCCCGGATAATATCTTTCGGATTCCGGCTGCGCTCCCGTCCGCGCACATACGGCACGATACAGTAGCTGCAGAAATTGTTGCAGCCAAACATGATATTGACCCCTGATTTGAATGAGAACTTCCGCTCACTTGGAAGATCTTCTACGATCTTGTCTGTGTCCTTCCAGATATCGATCACCATCCGATCAGATTCCAGTCTTGTGGCAACCAGCTCTGCAAATTTAAAAATATTGTGCGTTCCGAAGATCAGATCCACAAACCGATAGCTTTTCTTTAACTTCTCGACCACTTCCGGCTCCTGCATCATACATCCGCAGAGTCCGATCAGCATATGCGGGTTTTTCTTTTTCACACGGTTGAGCTGTCCCAAATGTCCATATACCTTCTGATTGGCATTCTCACGCACCGTGCAGGTATTGTAGATCACAAAATCTGCCTGATTCTCTTCTTCCTCTTCCACATATCCGATCTGCTCCAGAATTCCGGTCAGTTTCTCCGAATCCCTTGCGTTCATCTGACAGCCAAAGGTCGTGACATGAAAGGTCAGCGGACGTCCCACGGTTTCCGACTGTGCTTTAACAAGACGGCGTGCTTTTTCCATAAAATAATACTGGCGCATCGGCTCCTCTGACGGAGCCGGCTGTTCCAGATCGATTGCAGTTAAAATCTCTTCTATCTTCTTTGTTTGTTTCTTCTCCAACATGAATTGTATTCCTCTCTATTTGTATGTATTCGCATTCCATATAAAAGTTCATTATAATCGAATTCATTTTGTTTTTCAAGATTCATTCAAGGCTATTGAAATATATAAACTGTTCCCATATTTCATCATAATTGATAAGCTCATAACAGGTCCTTTCTATCCCAAAATAATGACCTGGACGGATTGTAACGGATGCTTTTCAAAAAAGAAAGCATATAATAAGTAACCGCACCGTTTGCTAATGCCTGTTTTCTTTCTCCATCGCATTTCCTGCATACAATCCAGATCTTACAAATTCTTTCTACTATTCAAACTGATTTTTTTCTGCATCGTATCTGTAGTCGATCATGCCGAGTTTTTCCTCCAGCACTTCTCTTGAAACGTCCATATCATCACAGAGAGCATCCAGGCTTGGATAATAATCTCTCAGTTTTGTATTTACCACGCTCAGAAGAAGTATCGGATCTTTCGGTAATCCTGTCAGCATTTCCAGCACCTCTTTTCTGTCATCACATATTCCATCCGAATGTCATGTGCCTCAGCAGGAATCTGATCTGCCATCTGCACCTCAAACGCAAGTCCAAACGTATGACATTCTTCTATTTTCTGAAGATACGTGTCGTAAAATCCTCCCCCGTATCCGATCCTTCTTCCCGCCGGATCGAACGAAACGCCGGGAACAAGCATTAAGAGATCCGATTTTTCCCGGCAGCAGTCTGCCCCTTTTTTCTCTTCTTTCGGCTCCAAAATCCCAAATGCTCCTGTTTCCAGATCATTCAACGATTCTATGTAGTAAAACTTCATCTCCCGTTTTCCGGTCACTTTAGGCACTGCGGTTCTTTTTCCCGCTCTCCACGCACTTACCAGAATTTGTTCTGTACACACTTCTTTTCCCATAGATACATAACACCAGATTTCTTTCGCCTGCACAAATAAAGGATGGGAGACAACCTGCTCTGTGATCCTGTCACTGTATGTCTCCCACTCTCTGTCTGTCAGCCGGTCTCTGGCGCATAACATCTGTTTTCTAATGTCCCGCTTTGTTTCCAAATTTCTCTCCCAGATTCACGATTGTACCGTCTTTTTCTTCCACATCAATATTATTGAGCTGACTTCTCAAATTGCGTTTGAATGCATCAATATATTCCTGCCTGAGAATCTTTTGTTCTTTCTTTTCCGCATCAGTCAGTCCTTCTGCTTTTGATTTTCTATACAGTTCATTGATTCTTTTTACCTTTTGTTCGTCCATAATCTTATCCTTTCCCAAAAATTCTTTCTCCATCTTACACTATTTCTCGATTTTCGTCTACCCCGCTGTTTTTAGCTGGAATAATTTTCCAGAAATGCGTAAAGTTCCTCCTCTGTTTCAACATATTTTTTTTGCTTTACGCTTGTCTGCACTTCTTTCGGCAGTTCTTCAAACGGAATGTCTGTAAATTCATAAATTGTAGATTGATCAGACAGATAGACGACCACATAGCCATGCAGTTCGGCCAGATAATATCCTTCATTTTTTTCTGCTTCTCCTTTCACAGCAACACTTCTTCGCTGTTTATCCTGCTGCCGCGCCACCTGCCTGTCCATCACATACTGGTAACTCACCTGATATCCGATCCCGAGCAGACTGACAAACACAAAAAAGGCCACAAAAAAGCCAATACAGTATTTCTTCTTCATAAAAGTCCGACTCCTTTTTTCATACAGTATTGGCTCTTTATACCGTTTTTATTCAGTTCACTTGATTTTGTCAATCCAGATATTCAATGTCATCATCATCGTCAAAGTCTCTCGCCTGTGGGAAAATCTTAAAACGTTTGCAGACTCTTAAGATTCGTCCGCCCATTGGAAGTGCCAGCATATCTGACTCGGAAAGCGTTCCTACCCGGATCACCGCCACTGCGTACACCAGCATGGCAATGATGATAGAAAGTCCATTTGCCAGAAATCTTCCCGGCATCAGGGCACTAAGAAGCTTATTGGACACAAATGCCGCCACTCCCATGATCAAAGCTGCCAGAAACGGCTTGATATAACATGTCTTGAAATCCTGTCTGAATCCACTTGCCTTATATACATCTTTCATATTCAGTACACACATACAAAGACTGAAGATTACATTACTGAATACGAGAGAATAAATCCCCCATTTGAAAACAACCAGCATCACGAGAACGGCCACAAGATGGATCCCCAGTGAAACCAGCGCATTCTTTGCCGGTGCAGTCAGCCGGTCCAGTCCCTGCAAAATCGAGTTTGTAACTGTTGAAGAACTGTACAGCACAACTGTGATCGCCCCGGATGCCAGCATCAGTGCAGGTTCCGTTCTGGAATCTCCGTAAAGGAACTGCATGATCGGCGATGCCAGTACCACAAATCCCACAAAACAAGGAATCGCGATCAGCATGGTGAGACGGATCGTCTGATTGATCTTATTCTGCATCTGCGTCCGGTTTCTGGAGGCAACTGCCGCTGTCAGTGCCGGAATAACAGATGCTGCAAGTCCGTTCGCCATCGCAAGCGGGATGTTGATCAACGTATTGTACTTTCCTGTGTAAATCCCCTGTGGAATGATATATTCTTTCAAGGTGACCCCCTGTGCTGCCATGATCTTTGCAAACAAGGTCAGGTCAATAATCTGATTGATATTATAGATTGCTGTACTGAACAGGATCGGAGTGATCGTCAGAAGAAGAACCTTCAAAATCTGCCCATATCCATCCTGATGTTTCGTGCGGTCTCTTCTCATCTGCCGCATCATCACTTTTTGAAACAGTACAAACACAAACATCAAAAACAACAGTGCGACCAGTGCTCCCGTAGCCGTTCCCGCCGTTCCTCCTGCTGCCCCATAGGCCGGTTCAAGCAAAGGATTGTCCTGCTTTTTCGCAGCTGCCATCCCCACTTTGATCATGATGCTGGCTCCTACGATATTGACTGTTGCATTGATGATCTGCTCCAAAACCTGGGAGATCGCAGTCGGAACCATAGTTCCCATTCCCTGAAAATATCCGCGCATTACACCGAGCACTGCCACGATAAACAGCGCCGGAGCCAGCACCTTGAGTGTATAGACACTAAGCGGCGATTCCATCAGATGTCTGGAGATCATATCTGCCCCCAGAAAGATTGCCAGTGCCACAACTGCCCCCACGGAAACCGCAAACATCATTGCACATTTAAAAATACGAAATGCGTTTCTTGGCTGGTGCATCGCCATCTTTGTGGAGACCAGCTTGGATACCGCGATCGGAAGACTGAAGGAGGACAGCATTAGTGCCATCGCATAAATCTCATATGCATATCCGAGAAATCCATTTCCCTCATCTCCGATAATATTGGTCAGCGGAATCCGGTACAATGCCCCGATGATCTTTACGATCACTGCCGCCACTGCAAGGATTGCTCCCTGTATCAAAAATTCATTCTCTTTCGACTGTTTTTTTCTTCTTTTGTTCTTCTGTATATCTGCCATCCGTCTCCTCCGTCACGCCCTTAAAATCCGGACTTTTTCCATGATCTCACGCTGCCTTTCTTCCATGACCAGACGCTCCTCTTCTTCCATATGGTCATATCCGAACAAATGAAGCATACTGTGTGCGATCAGAAATGCAAATTCCCGTTTCGGTGAGTGTCCATAGGCCTCTGCCTGTGCAAGTACCTTCTCCTTGGAAATAACAATGTCACCAAGCATCAGTTCTCCAGATTCCGGATTAAATGCTTCGGCCTCCTCTTCCACAAACGAGAAATCTCCCGGAGTCTCATATTCCAGCATCGGAAACGACAAAACATCCGTTGCCCGGTCGATCTGACGAAACTCCTCGTTCATCCGGTGGATCTCATCGTCTGTGGTCAGCAGCAGATTGATCTCTGCTTCATAAGGACATCCCTCATATTCCAATGCGGCTTCCACCACCAGATCTGCCACTTCTTTCGTTTCAAACGGAAGTGTGATTTCTCCTTCTTCTTCTAAATACAAACTCATGATTTTCTCCTTTTTGTACCGCCCTTTGTACGGGTGCTCTTCTTTTCATACTCTTCATATGCCTTTACGATCTTCTGTACAAGCGGGTGCCGCACCACATCCTTGCTCGTCAGTGTGCAGATGCTGATCCCCTCCAGATTTTTTACCACCTTGACTGCTACATCCAGACCGGAAACCGTTCCTGCCGGAAGGTCCTTTTGGGTGGCATCTCCGGTGATCACGACTTTGGAACCAAATCCGATCCTTGTCAGAAACATTTTCATCTGTGCCGGCGTCGTATTCTGTGCCTCATCCAGAATGATAAACGCATTGTCCAGTGTTCTTCCTCTCATATAAGCAAGAGGTGCAACCTCGATCAGACCTTTTTCTGAATTTTTTGCAAAACTTTCCGCTCCCATGATCTGATACAATGCATCATAAAGAGGACGCAGATAGGGATCGATCTTGCTCTGAAGATCTCCCGGAAGAAATCCCAGCTTTTCTCCTGCCTCTATCGCAGGCCTGGTAAGAATAATACGGCTCACTTCATTTCTCTGAAACGCTGTGATCGCCATAGCCATGGCAAGATAGGTCTTTCCGGTTCCCGCAGGTCCCAGCCCAAACGTGATCATTCCTTCCCGAATGGCATCTACATAACGCTTCTGTCCCAGCGTCTTCGGTTTGATCGGTTTTCCCTGCAGTGTGTGACAGATCAGTTCCCGATCCATCTCCACCATCGCCTCCTCCTGATCCTCATAGACCAGTGACATGGCATAATCTACATTCTGTTCCGTAATCTCATTTCCTCTTTTTGACAGAGCAGCAAGCTGATCCAATACCCGCCTTGCCTTCTCTGCATTTTTATCTTCACCTAATATCTTCACTTTGCCTTCTCTGGCGATCAGTGTCACATGAAACGTCCGCTCCAGCTTTTTTGCATACGCATCAAACTGCCCGAACACATTTCTCTCGTGCTCCGCCGGTATATCAATCATCAGTTCTGAAAGACTCATCCTTCTTATTCCTTTCAATCTCTAATATTTCTGTATCTGCTTTTTTTGCAATGTCTTCATTCAGGTATAAGCTCCCTTTTGCAACCGCAGATTTTTTGCCTATGTGTATTTTAACACTATTTTCCTGTATTTGAATACCTTTTTCCTTCAATTCCTTTGAAAATTGTTTGAAGTTTTCGCTCAATTTCTTTTGAATTTCTTCATTTGTATATCTTTTTTCTTTTATCTGGTATGATTTTGCAACTTTTACCCCATAAAATAGTGGAAGATGAAAATTTTCTCCCAGGGTCACCTGACGTTTCATCACATATTGTTCACTTTTCGGGAAAGAATTTTTCACACTTCCAAGATGACATTCCCAGTTTTTAAATTCCACAAAAACCTGCATCCGTTTTTGGTTTTGATACCTCTTTTCTTCATAGTATGTGCTGATTTCATCCTCATATTCTGTCTGCGTGTCTGCCCTAATATCCGCATCTGCCTGCTCATACTGATATTCTACCACCTCTTTTGCATCATTGCACACCTCGATTCTGCCTGACACAAGGATATCCCCCTTTTTCACCTGATCCCCGACATGCACCATGGGAACTCCGGAACGTGTCACCATCTTTGTGATCACCCCGTCCTGTTCTGCGATCAGATCACAGGGTTTTTCTTCCTTTTGCACCTCCTGAAACGTATCTTCATTCTCCTTGATTTGTATTTTCAGCCTGCTTCCATCGATGGAGGCTGAGACCCACACAATATCATCATATTTCTGCCGAATCTTCCGCACGATATCCGCGCAGTCTACCTTCCCTTTTGGCATGGCAGGTGTGATCTTCTCCTGCTCCAGAAATTGAAGCAGTACTTCATCCGTCCATTTTTCATTTCCTTCAAAATGGATATCCCAGATAAACGAAGTGTAGAACATCAACAGGAGCATACAAAGCACAGCTCCTGCGAGAAACCATGTTCTGCTCCGACACCTTGTGATAAAAAACGGCATGCCGAAGCGTTCCACTAAAATGACCTTCGTGCGCGTTTTTCTCACGATCGGACGGATTTTCCGAAAATCCTTCAGCTTTACATACATCTCATAAGAATTTTTACAGGGCTGAAGTCCCCAGATATCGATCTGATGATGACTGCACAGATTTAAAAAACGCTCCGGGGAGTATCCCTTTATTCTGATTTTTACATATCCTCTCAAAAAACGCAGGATTCTCTGCATTGCTGTTTACCTCACATTTCATATTCAAGGGTATGGATCTTCCCTGTTATTTTCATCTCATCATTCAGATAGTACTCAATCTGCAGTCCCTTTCCGTGTACCTGGATCTGCCCTTTTTTCGTCTGTACCCGGATCAGCTCTCCTGTATATTCTAAAATTCCGCGGTAATTTTCAATACTGATTTCCCCGTTTCCGATCACAGTCACGACAGATGCCCCTAACACCACATCCTTTGGCATATTTGCAGCCGCCGCAAACCGTTCTCTTAACTTTTCTTTTTCTGCTTCTCTTTTCATATTCTGCACTGCCGTTATACGCCTCTTATCCAAAATGTATGCAGAACCTCCTCTTCCTATTCGTTTCCTGTCTTTCCCGGCTTTTTTGATTTTCCACTGAACCACTTTCATTTTCTAAGATTTTCTTGCTTTACCACGCTAAAAGTGTTAGAATAGAACGAATGATATTTATATTAGAAAAGAGGTATGATCTATGAATTATAAAATCACAGGATACAAACCAGAAAAATTATTTCACTTTTTCGAAGACATCAGTGCCATTCCTCGTGGCTCTGCCAACGAGAAAGCAATCAGTGACTATCTCGTGGCATTTGCCGAAGAACGAAATCTGTGGTATCACCGGGATGCACTTTTCAATGTGATCATCAAAAAGCCGGCAAGCGCAGGGGCTAAAGAAAAACCGGCCGTTATGCTGCAGGGGCATACGGACATGGTATGTGAAAAACTCACAGGCGTTGCACATGATTTTACAACAGACCCTCTGGATCTGATCATAAAAGACGGCGTACTCTCCGCAAACGGCACTACCCTTGGCGGGGACAACGGAGCTGCCGTTGCATGCATGCTTGCGATCCTAGATGACGATACACTGACACATCCGGCACTGGAATGTGTGTTCACTACACAGGAAGAGATCGGATTGAACGGAGCAGAAGCACTGGATAAATCCCTTCTTTCCGCTCGTACCATGATCAATCTGGATTCCGAGGACGAGGGAGTTGCCACAGTCAGCTGTGCAGGAGGACTTCGTTTCGCTCTCACCCGTCCAATCACCCGCAGTAAAAAAGAAGGGATGCTGCTCCATCTGGAGGCGACCGGACTTCTGGGCGGACATTCCGGAACAGATATCAACAAAGAACATCAGAATGCCAATCTGTTGATGGCTCGTATGATCAATCATCTGTTCCACAATACCGATGCCCTTTTAGTTGATTTTAACGGCGGTACAAAGGACAATGCCATCCCTCGTGAAACCTCCGCAACTCTGTTCTATTCTGATGAAGCAGCTGCAAAAAATGCGGAAAATCTGGCTTTGGCACTCTCTGCTGACTTTTCATCCGAGATCTGTCCGTATGAGCCGGCATTTCAGTTCCTTGTAAGCACAGAAAACGGAACTGCAGATGTGATCTCTGCCGAGGATGGAAAAGCCTTTATCACGGCAATGTGTCTTGCGCCAAACGGGGTACAATTCCGCAACATGAACCTGGACGGTTTCACAGTCACTTCGTTAAATCTCGGAATTGCAGCAACTGATGAGACAAGTGCATCCCTTGTATTTGCACCACGTTCTTCTGTTGCCACACTGATGAGCGCACTCAAAGAAAAGCTCTGCCTTCTGGCAGAAACCTTCGGTTTCGAAGTCAGCATGCACGGCGAGTATCCGGGCTGGAGTTTTGCAGAAGTTTCTCCGATCCGCGATGTTTTTGTGCAAAGCTACAAAGAACTGTTCCACGATGATCTGAAGATCGAAGCCATCCATGCAGGTCTGGAATGTGGACTTTTCTCTGATGCGATCCCTGGACTGGATGCCATTGCAGTCGGCCCTACGATCCGCGGATGTCACACACCGGATGAACATCTGCCGCTGGATTCTTTCGAACGGTTCTATGAGCTTTTGACAGATGTCTTAAAAAAACTTGCATAGACTTGTTACTGTAACCAGTAACATATCCTTATTTTTGATATTATGACATCCCCGCGTTCTCTGGGGAATGCAGGGATGCTCTGATATAATAGATTTTGCTGTAATTTCAGATGGATTGGGAAAGAGATTTTGAGAAAAGAAAGGAAAAATTTATACATGTCTGATAACAAAAATAATTTCAAGCCGTATATCCCGGCCGACCGTGTCGTACCGGAGTTCACGGTAACCTCTCTCCTGATTGGTATTCTGCTCGCCATCGTTTTCGGTGCGGCGAATGCATATCTGGGTCTGCGTGTCGGTATGACGATCTCCGCCTCTATTCCGGCGGCGGTTATTTCCATGGGAATCATCCGCGTCATCCTTCGCAGAGACTCCATTCTGGAAAACAACCTTGTCCAGACGATCGGTTCTGCCGGTGAATCCGTTGCAGCCGGAGCAATCTTTACGCTCCCTGCCCTGTTCCTGTGGGCAAAAGAAGGAACGATCGATTCTCCGAGTATGATCACAATCTTTCTTGTTGCATTAGTAGGTGGTCTTCTCGGTGTTGCTTTTATGGTTCCTCTGCGTCAGGCACTGATCGTAGAAGAACACGGCACACTTCCGTTTCCGGAAGGTACTGCCTGTGCAGAAGTTCTTCTCGCAGGTGAAGAAGGCGGAAGCAAAGCAGGTACGGTATTCTCCGGTCTGGGAATCGCTGCCGCTTACAAATTTATCGCAGACGGACTGAAAGTCTTCCCAAGTGAGATTGGATATGACATCAAAGCCTATGCCGGTTCTTCCGTCGGAGTCCAGGTACTCCCTGCACTGGCAGGTGTCGGTTACATCTGCGGACCGAAGATTTCCAGCTATATGCTGGCCGGAAGTACATTGAGCTGGTTTGTACTGATGCCTGCCATCGCACTGTTCGGTGCAGATGCACAGGCAATTTTCCCTGGGACCGATCCGATTGCCCAGATGGCTCCAAGTGATCTCTGGGGAACTTACATCAAATATATCGGTGCAGGTGCTGTTGCAACCGGTGGTGTGATCAGTCTGATCAAGAGCCTTCCGCTCATTGCGAAGACCTTTAAACAGGCAATGCAGAGTATGAAAAAGAAAAGCAGTGCTTCAGCACTGCGTACAGAGCAGGACATTCCGATGCCATTCTTACTTGTTATGATCCTGGTGATCGGAATTGCCATCTGGCTGGTGCCGGCATTCCCGGTTAATCCAATCGGAGCTCTGATCGTTATTGTATTTGGATTCTTCTTTGCAACCGTTTCTTCCCGTATGGTAGGACTCATCGGATCTTCCAACAACCCGGTATCCGGTATGGCGATCGCAACACTTCTGATCGCCACATTACTTCTGAAAGCTACCGGTACAACCGGAGTGAAAGGTATGACTGGTGCCATCGCAATTGGTGGTATTATCTGTGTCATCGCAGCGATTGCCGGAGACTGTTCACAGGATTTGAAGACCGGATTTATTGTCGGTGCAACTCCGAAAAAACAGCAGATCGGTGAGATGATCGGTGTCGTTGTTTCTGCTGCTGCGATCGGATTTGTATTGCAGCTTCTGGACAATGCATGGGGATATGGATCTGAAGCGATCCCTGCTCCACAGGCAACAATGATGAAAATGCTGGTAGAAGGTATCATGAGCGCAGAACTTCCATGGTCACTGATCCTGATTGGTGTCTGTGTAGCAATCGTCATGGAAATCCTGAAAGTTCCGGTAATGCCGTTTGCAGTCGGTATGTATCTTCCATTCAGCTTAAATGCCGGAATTATGGCCGGTGGACTTGTCCGTCTGTTCATGGACAAACGAAACGTCTCTGAAAAAGAGAAAAAGGCAAGCGTGGATCACGGAATCCTCTTCACATCCGGTCTGATCGCCGGAGAAGGATTGATGGGTGTCATCCTCGCAATTTTTGCCGTTGCAAAATTAGATAAGATCATCGATCTCTCCAAAAAATTCTCAATCGGAGAAATCGGAAGCTTAATTGTATTTATCCTGCTTTTATTATATCTCGCAAGAGTATGTATCAAAGGCGGAAAGAAAAGCGAATAATTTTTATTCCATTCACTGAAACAGCAGAAAACAGAAGATACGGCCTGTCGAAAGACAGGCTGTACTTATTCTTTATTATTTTAAAAAGGAGACATTATGTCAAAGAAAAAGAAGATTTCAAATCAGAATTATATGGATTTTATTGTCGTCAAAAATCCTGAGATCGAGTATGAAACAAACGACAAAGGACAGGTTACGGTCATGATTGAATGGAGAGGATTTTATCACCGGATCGCACAGCGCTTTTTCAAACGTCCAAAGGTAAGCGCGATCAAGCTGGATGACTACGGCAGCTTTCTCTGGCAGTCAATCAATGATCAGAAAACCGTACATCAGCTCTCACTGGATCTGCAGTCACAGTTTCCAAAAATGGAAAAACCACTTGCCCGTCTGATCCGGTTTCTGGAGATTTTAAAGGATCATCATCTGATCGAGCTAAAGGAGGTTTATTGATATGTCTTTTCTTCAATATATTCCCTTTGTTCTGTTATTCGCCTCTGCCACCGCTCTTATTTACGGCTGGGGACTCTGGCGCAGTCAGAGACAGCAGCAGGACTTATCTAACCTGCTCTTTTCAAAGGGCGTCTCCAGAATTCAGAAAGTTCTGAAAAAACAAAAACAACTGTCACGTCAGGAATTAGAAGAAGCAGTCAAAGATCTGTACGCAAAACAGCCATTTTCCAGTGAACGTATCCAAGTCACCGATCCAAAACAATTTTTAGATTCTCTGCTACCTTATATGCTCCGGCAGCATCTGATCTCTGAAATCCGCCAGAACCATCAAACATATTATATGATCCGAAAATAAAATGTCCGGACAACCTTTCAACAAGGTTATTCGGACATTTAAAATTCTCTCTGATACTAAATCAATAGATATTTCAATACAAACAAGACTGCCAGTACATACATAACCGGACTGATCTTTTTCGCTTTTCCTGTCAGCAGATTCAGGAATACATAGGAGAGAACTCCCATAGAGATTCCTTCAGAAATGCTATAGAAAAACGGCATTGCTGCGATACAGATAAATGCCGGGATTCCCTCAGCTGCATCTGCAAAATTAATATCTGTCACTGCACTCAGCATGTAAAATCCTACAATCACAAGCGCCGGCGCTGTGGCGAAGGATGGAATTGCCAGAAAGATCGGTGACAAGAACAAGGACAGACCAAATAAAACAGCAGTCGTTACTGCAGTCAGTCCTGTACGTCCTCCTTCTGCAACACCGGAAGAGCTTTCTACAAATGTCGTTGTTGTAGAGGTTCCGAGTACTGCTCCTGCTGTTGTTCCAACTGCATCCGCCAGGAGCGCTCCTTTGATCCTTGGAAGCTTTCCGTCTTTATCCAGCATATTTGCTTTGGAAGAAACTCCGATCAAAGTTCCCAGTGTATCAAACAAATCTACAAACAAGAATGCAAATACGATCACAACAAATTCCAGAATCGGCACGCCTTCTAAACTGAACTTTGCAAAGATCGGAGAAAGACTTGGAATGCTGATCCCTGCACTGAAATCAGGAAGCAGTGAATAAAATCCAAGCTCCGGATTCGGAACATACAGTCCGGCAAACTGACAGATAATTCCTAATACCCATGTAATCAGAATTCCCCATAAAATATTTCCTTTTACATTTTTGACTACCATGATTCCGGTAATGATAATTCCGATGATTGCCAGCAGCACTGTGATCCCCACATCATTCATGCTTGCCGCTACGAAATCTTTGCCCCCTGCTGCCGCAGCCAGATTCTTATTGTATCCATCTAAAGAGAACAGACTTAAAAGCGTAGAGCCTCCGATCACAACCTTCGCATTCTGCAATCCGATAAATGCGATAAACAGGCCGATTCCGACCGACACCGCCTTTTTCAGATTATACGGGATTGCATTAAAGATTGCCTCGCGCACACTCAGCAGTGATAACAGAATAAAGATAATACCCTCTACCAGTACTGCTGCCAGCGCGACCTTCCAGGAATACCCCATCTGAAGTACAACCGTGTATGCAAAGTACGCATTCAGTCCCATTCCCGGTGCCAGTGCAAACGGATAGTTTGCAAAAATTGCCATACATAACGTACCGATGAAAGCTGCCAGAGCTGTCGCTGTAAAGACCGCTCCGTGATCCATTCCTGCCTCCGCCAGAATATTCGGGTTTACAGCCAGAATATAGGCCATTGTCATAAATGTTGTGACACCGGCAAGAATCTCGGTTTTGACATTTGTGTTGTTTTCTTTCAAGTGAAAAATTTTGTCAAGATTCATAAATTTTCCCTCCCTTTTTTATTTTTGACACAGAATTATGTACACAAGTCAACTATACGTTATATCATGCCGGGTGTCAATTCATTTTTTACAAAATTTTAACACTTTCTTTATTATTGTTGTTATATTTATATATATTTTTTCTGTTTTATATGTATTTTTACTGCAAATCTGCTAATTCTATTGTAACCTGTTGCTTTGCTTCTGTCACAATCTCTTCCGGGAATTTCATGAATTTCAACAGCTTGATCGCATTGCCGGATGTTACTGCTCCCGGATACAGCCTGTAATCAAAATAAATATCATCCTCTCCGATCCGCTCTGTAAAATGATAGTTTTCATAAGTACCTTCCAGCAATACTGTCAATTCATAATCATGGGACGCAACCATCACAAGACAATTCTGCCTCTGCATATAATCCAGAATCGCTTTGGATGCCGCAATTCGCTCTTTCGTGTTGGTTCCTTTCAGGATCTCATCAATAATGCAGATCGTCAGCCTCTCTTCTGAAAAGCGCTCCAGCATTCTTCTTAGATATTTCATTTCTTTCAGAAAATAACTCTCCCCCTTCATGATGTCATCCCTCACTGCCATGGAAGTCATAATCTGTCCCGGATGCATCTGAAACCGCTTTGCCGTGCAGGTACAGATTGTCTGGGCAAGAATGAGATTGATTGCCACTGCTTTGATCCATGTCGATTTTCCGGATGCATTACTGCCTGTGATAATACAGTTTCGACTCCAGTCCATGGAATTACTCACCGGTTCTTCGATCAGAGGATGATACATCTCTTCCATGTGTACAGATCTTTCAGAATGAAACTCCGGCTCAGTATAAAACGGAAGACTTTTCCGAAAAGATGCAATACTGATTGCCGCATCCAGGCGCCCGATCTCTTCAAACAGCTGCAGATAACTCTCTCGTTTGTTCTCCAGCCATTTCACACTCTTTTCATAGGATATGAGCTGCCAGAGTGTAATCCCGAACAGGTAATCCAGAAACACCCCCTGATCGCTGGAATAGCTGTTTCGCCTCATAGCAGACATCTTTCCAATCAGCTTATCCAGTTTTCCCAGTTCTTTTAACTTCTCTTCCAGTTCTTTCTGTACAGGGCCGGCACATTTTTCTTTTGTAAGCCGCTTTCCGGTATCAATCACAAGTACGATCAATTCCATCATGCTCATCTGCTGCTCATATTTCATCCGCGTCATAATATAAACCGCAATATTGACAATTGCCGTCACGCCTGCCAGCGGCAGGATCTGAATATTCCACAGTCCGCCCACAATACTTCCCAGAAGAAGGATCTGAAGCAGGCGATAAAAGAACCCAGAGCCCACGTGACTTGCCTGAAGTGTATCCACGTACTCCGGAAGATAATACAGCCCTTCTCTTTTCCCAAGGGAAATCAGGATTGCTTCTGCTTTTTTACGCGGTTCCGCCTGCTCCTCATAGTACTTCAGCAGTTCTTTCCACTGCGCTTGCCCGTTATCTGTACAGTGCAGCATGTTGTAAAGTACAGCCTCTCCTGCTGCACTGTCACACTGATCAATCCGCTGAAATACCTGATCCATAGAAAGATCCGACCAGGTTACCTGATCCACATCTTCCCTTACCTGGTGTTTATGATAGACACTGATCCTCTCGATCGGAAGTACTTCCTCCATATCAGGTATCTCTCCAAATCGCCTCTGGATCTTCATTTTTTGAATCCGTTTCACCTTAATCTGCTGGGAAATCTGGATAAACAGCACTACAACCGCCAAAATAATCAACATTGTAATCGCAAGAACGAGATCCTCATTCATTCCTCTCACCTCATTTGTATTATTGTATTAATACATGATAATTCATTTTTTCTGCTCTGTCAATAATTCTGTAATTTTTCGAAATGGAACCGGATGTTCCGGATATGGGTTTAACTGCTTTTCATACCAGCTGACATCCCGCCATTTGCCGTTTTTATAGCCTGTATTTTTCAAAACTCCCATCAGGGTAAATCCCATCGCTTCATGCAGCTTTTCACTTTTTTCATTGGGACGGGTGATCAAACTGTATGCATTGCAGATTCCCTGCTCTGTAAGAATCCGAAGCAACTCTTCATACAATCTTCTCCCGATCCCTCTGGAAACAACATCCGGATGCAGATACACGGTCAGTTCCACATTCCACTGATATGCAGCCCGTTCCAAATGGCGGTGCGCATAGGCATATCCAAGGATATTTCCCGCATCTTCATAAATGAGATATGGGTATTCTTCCAGGACAGTTCGAATCCTCTTCCGGAATTCAGCCTCTGTCGGTAATTCATACTCAAATGTGATTTCTGTATCAATATAATATGCATAAATCGCAAGCAATGCCTGTGCATCCTCTTCTGTTGCAAAACGTATCATCTTATGTACCTTCTTTCTACTATTTATTCCTGTCTAAAGCAGTTAAAAACTTTGTTCATTATAGCACAGATACCAAATGCTTTCCAACGTCTCTTTTTCTTCCTCCCAAGCAGAATCTATGCTATACTGTACTTGAAATCTTTTTTGATTTTCTGAAGATTTTAAATGAAAGAAGAGGAATCTAATATTATGAAAGCAATAATACTTGACGTAGACGGAACACTCTGGGACACAACCGGTGTTGTAGCCGAAGCATGGATGCAGGCTGCCAGTGAGCTGATGATCCCTCCGGATACTCCCATTACCGCGGACCGTCTGAAACAGGAATTCGGAAAGCCGATGGATGAGATCGCCGCAAACCTCTTTCCGACTCTGTCAGAATCTCAGCGCGCTCTTGTGATGGAGTCCTGCTGTGAATACGAAGAATTTTATCTGGAAAATGCCAGAGAACCGCTTCTGTTCGACGGCGTGAAAGAGACGATCTTAACACTGTCACAGAATTATGCTGTCTGCATTGTCTCCAACTGTCAGAAAGGATATATTGAACTCTTTCTGAAAAAGACCGGACTGGAGAACGCCATCACCGACTTCGAATGTTTCGGAAATACCGGACTTTCCAAAGGCGAAAACATTCGTCTTCTGATGGAACGCGCTCAGATCACAGATGCTGTTTATGTGGGGGATACGAAGGGGGATGCCGATGCCTGCACCTTTGCCGGAATTCCGTTTATTTTTGCAGAATACGGATTCGGTTCTCCCACTCATTATGCTCACAAAATCACGCGTTTTCCAGAATTACTGGAATATCCCTTTTAAAAAAGTATCGGAGCACTGTCCGCTCCGATACTTTTCTTCTAGTCCTGATAATCCAGACATGCACGCTCTGTCACAAACGGACGCACATATGTATCCGCTACTTTGACATGCTCCGGATGTGCAGAATACGCTTTGATATCTTCCGCTTTTTCAAACGTTGTCACAAGCGCCATATCATGAGTACTTGACGCAAATGGTTCACTTACAAACGATACACTTAAAAGTCCCGGTACCTTTCCAATCAGACTGCTCAGATTCGCTTCCATATCTTTTTTGAGGTCTGCTTTTCTCTCCTCTTCGATTTCCGGTTTGAACTTCCACATTACAATATGATGTACCATACTGTCGCCTCCTTTCCCTTTTGGGCAATTCTCTTACATCGTAAAGCTGACCAGATTCATATCCTCGTCATACGCAAGACTGTAATTGACATTGCCTTCTTCATATTTTACCACAATAATGACTCCGCCGTACTTTTTATTATCTTTTATCTGCCCTAAATACGTACATTTTCCAAACTCTTTGAATTCTCCCTGTTTCTCCAGGATTTTCAAATAGGAATCGTACGATTCTTCTGTCAGACTGCTCTGCAGATCCTTGGCAAACCTGCTTTTCCAGCTCTCATAATCTTTAGACTGCGCGATCTCAATATCTTCCATTGCCTGCTCTTTTACCGTCTCCTTGTCAAACCCTTCCGGCAGTTCTTTCAGGATCTCTCCTTGTTCATTTCCTCCGCTTCCCAAAGAACTGCATCCCATCAGACTTCCTACTGCCATCACGAAAACGCCGAATCCCACTGCCAGTTTTTTCATATTCTTTTTCATTGTCTTGTTCCCCTTTCTTCTTTCCACTTTCGTTTTGTAAAAATCAAAGCTATCATCGCAGCCACGACCCCCAAAATCAGAACACCCCAAATCAGGATTGTATTCTGAAATGCAATTGAAAAGTTGTATAATCCATGCAGAACTACTGCGATCAGCCAATAAAACAATTTTTTGTGTCTCCGGATTCCTTCCATGATGACCAGTGTCAACAAAATGTGAAAGGCCATCGCACAAAAACGCTCTGCTCCGGAAAGCAACACTGCCACACTTATACTGGTATCTTCATTCAGAACATTCGGCAAGACTCCAATCACACCGATCCACACCGCTTCGATCCCGCCGTGCCCAAGTCCAAATGCCACTGCATCCATCCAGCTGGTTTTTCCTTTCCTCAAAACGCCAAGTCCCACAACTCTTCCTGTCTCCTCAAACACACCTGCTGAGAATGCCGTAATCGCCATATATATAAAATAATGACTGTATGGCAGTATCATAAACCACTCCCAATTTGTCTTCAGATAACCAAGAAGTGGAATCCGCAGAATCATCTGCGTCACCACAAAAGACAGGATTCCTGTAAGAAACGTAAGAAAATATCCCTTTCCATTCACCGCAAAATAAATTCCTCCCAAAACCGGTATCCCGATACAGATCAATAAACTGATCCCTTCAAACAGCAAATTCATGAGTCCTCCTTTCCCGGCAGCATCACGCTGACCCGATATTCTTCTCCCACAATTTCACACTGCATTGTTCCCTGATACGCTTCTACTGTCCGTCTCACATTTTCCAATCCCACCCCCATATGTCCTTCCTTTTTCATTCCGGGTCTGCTTGCATTTACAATACTGATCACCCTGAAATGATGCACCTCCTGGATTTTCAGATTCAGATAGGCTCCCTCTCCAAAATCCTCCGCCGCTTCCAATGCATTATCCAGCAAATTGGCGAAAATCGTCGTAATATCAATATCCCGCAGATCCGAAAAATCAACATCTCCGATTTCCACGGATATCGCGACTGCAGGATGCCGCGCCAATGAGAGCTTATCATTACAGATAATATTCAGCATCCGATTAGAACTGTAATATTTCTCACCCAACAGATTCAACATATGATACAGATCCTTCACATACGCTCCGCCCTGCTCCTGCCCATCTTTTGCCTGATATAAATGTTCTACAGCCTGAAGGTGATTCTTCATATCATGCATGATCTTTCTGGACTCTCTGTGTTTTTGCTCCAATTCCGCATAATATCTGTACTGCAGCTCATTCTGCATCTGAAACTCTGCAAGCTGCCCCTCCAGCTTATGGGAACGGAACCAATATCCAAACAGGTACAAAAAACAAAAATTCAAAAGCACCAGCGCTGCCAGATTGACGACCATCAGACGAACTCCATACAGATCCATATAGATACGTCCCATTTCTATCAGTGAATAGAGAAACAGTACGCTAAAAAGCGGAAGTAATAAAAGGAGCAGTATCTGCAAGTTTCCCATTTCTGTTTCCTGCTGTCTCTTTTTCCACATAACAGCGGCCGCTGTCACAGGAATCATGAAAAACATTTTGAAGAGCATGGTAACATTCCCGTACCACACAAGATTCTCAAACGCCCCCTGTACAAGCAGGTAATTCCCCAGAAAAATCCCCACTTCTATGGAAAGAATCAAAAGGATGTTTACAAAAAGATCCAGAAGCAGACTTCCGATTTTTCTGTGAAACAATAAAATTCCAAGAAGCAGCACCCCTGTCAGCTGGATCTGTACACCGATCCACAGATTCCCGGTCAGCCCTGTCAGAAATGCCGCACCGTAAACACTTGCACCAAGCGCAGTAAATCCAAAGAAATACCAGATTTTTTTCCGGTGGATCGTCTGTGCATTGGCGCTCATAAACAGATACTGACAGACACACATGACCACCTCTTCCAAAACAGAACAGACCAGATTCATCCCCATCTCAAGTGCCATACGCCTTCTCCTTTCATACCTGCTGCGCCAGCCATCGCGTCAGCAATGCCCGAAAATCTGCCGCTTTCTTTTGAGAAAGGGGAACGATCTCTCCTGTCGTCATGAGCAGATCACAGCCCTTTATATCTTTGATATGACGCAGATTTACTACAAAGCTTTTATGAGGAACTGCAAATCCCATGTTTTGGAAAGACTCTGCCATTTTACTGATACTTCCTCTCATCCATGCTTCTCCATTCTGCGTCACAATCCGGATTTTCCGGTCTCTATATTCAAAATAGCAAATGTCCTGCATATAAAATTCCTGATACCCTGCGTCTGTATGAAGACGGATCCTGGGACCTCTTTGCTCCTCCTGTTCATAGTCAAAAGCTTCCTGAAGGATTTCCAAAATTTTTTCTTTTTCCACCGGTTTGACCAGATATCCGAACGCATGGACACCAAACGCATACTCCCGAAAATCTTCATAAGCTGTCACATAAATGATCTTTGCCTTTTTATCCCGAACTCTGATTTTTCTGGCAGTATCAATCCCCGAAATTCCTTTCATGTCAATGTCCAGAAAGATCACATCATAAAGAACATCCGATTCCAGGAGTGTCTCTCCGCTTTCAAAATAAGAGATGCAAAAAACCGATTCCAGCTCTTTGAAATATGCCTCCATCTGTTTTCTCACTGCCGGCTCATCATCACATATCGCAATTTTTTTCATTTTCTTTTCATTCCTTTACCCATCATTTTTCTGGCGTAGTTTTAGTATAAAACAGCCTTTCTCCTTCTACAAGAGCTTTTGTCTGAAGTACAGAATTTGTGTCTGAAAGAGTGTTACTATGGGAACAGTAACCAAAAAAAATGTTATTATAGAGAAAAAGACCTGATCTCCCAGGTCTTTTTCTCTATAACTCAGGCAAAAGTTTCTCTAACAACCTGATGGAATGTTCGATTGCTTTCTTCTCAAATGCCGGATAATCCATAGATGCACTGTTGTCTGCTTTATCGGAAATTGCACGCACGATCACGCATGGAATCTGATTCAGATATGCCCCATGTGCAATCGCTGCACCTTCCATCTCCGCACATTTTGCTCCGAAAAGTGTTACGATTCGTTCTTTTACTTCCTGTGAGGAAATAAACTGGTCTCCACTGGCGATCCGTCCGGTAAATGTATGGATATCCGGATTGGCCTCCTGGTTCGCACGCACAGCCTTTTCGACCAACTGTGCATCTGCGGGGAATGCAAATGTATCCATACGCGGAACCTGTCCGATCGGATCCCCGAAAATACTCGTATCCATATCATGCTGCACCGCATCCGTAGAGATCACCATATCTCCGATATCGATCGCTGCATCCAGAGAACCGGCAATCCCGGTATTGATCACAAGATCTACATCAAAATGATCCGCTAAAATCTGCGTGCAGATTGCTGCATTGACCTTTCCGATTCCGCTTCGCACGACAACTGCTTCTTTCCCATATAAAATTCCTCTATGAAATACCATGGAGGCAATTTCCTTCTCCTCCTGAATCTTCATGGCATGTCTCAATGCCTGTACCTCTTCTTCCATTGCTCCGATAATTCCTATCATCTTTTTTCTCCTTTTTAATCACCAATCACCTGTTCAGGTTACTGTTCATTATACACGAGATTGATTTCTTTTGAAATAGCTTTTCTTAAAAGTCATTCTATGGTACACTATCATGCGGAAAATTTTTTAGGAATGGAGTTATGCTATGAATACGAATGAATTTATTCAAAAACCGGTCCGTCAGTTATTCTTTCATTATCTGATACCGGCTATCTGCGGAACGATGGTCACATCCATCTATGTGCTTGCAGATACAATCTTCATCGGGAAGCGGCTTGGTGCCACAGCACTTGCCGCCTTAAATATCTCCCTGCCGATCTACAATATCTTTTTCGGACTGGGACTTTTATCCGGTGTCGGCGGCTCTGTACTGATGTCCATCTGCCGTGGAAAATCACAAAAAGAAGAAGGAAACACCTATTTCACAACTGCCCTGCTGCTGAATTTTGCACTTCTTCTCATCTCCATGACAGTCTGCGTTCTGTTTATGGAAGACATCGCACGGCTGCTTGGCGGCACAGAAGAAACCCTGCCTTACATCATGGACTATCTTCCTTATATTATCTGGGGAATGGGAACTTATTTCTTTTCTTCTTTTCTTCAGACTTTCATCCGCAATGACGGTGCACCAAAACTTGCCATGAACGGAGTCATTGCCGGCGGAGTGACCAACATTGTACTGGACTATATCTTTTTGTATCCTATGAATATGGGAATGAAAGGGGCTGCACTTGCCACTGTTCTTGGTTCAAGCCTTACCGTTGTTATTTTATGCACGCACTTTTTTACGAAAAAGAACCAGCTGAAATTTACATTGAAAGGATTTCATCCTTCCTTTTTACAGAAGATCATTGCAAACGGTTTCACCAGCTTTGTCATCGAAGCTGCATCCGGATTTACGATCTTTATTTTTAACCTGCAGCTGATCCGCTATCTTGGAAATACCGGAGTCAGTGTATATGGCATCATCTGTAATACTGCTCTGGTAGTCATCTGCCTCTGTAAAGGAATCGAACAGGCTGCTCAGCCGATCCTGTCGATCAACCACGGAGCAGGGCTTTCAAGCCGGATCTTAAAGGTACAGTCACTTTCATTAAAAACATCTGTGATCATCTGTACCCTGCCAGTCCTTCTGGGATTATTTGTTCCGAATCTGTTTACTTATATTTTTCTGGAACCAACGAGCAAAATCCTGACTCTGGCAGCACCGGCCATCCGGATTTATTTTACCGGTTTTTTGTTTCTGGGCATCAACATGGTCTTTATCTGTTATTTTCAGTCCGTAGCAAAATCCGTTCAGTCTCTTTCACTCTGCCTGTTAAGAGGATGTATTCTGGTGGTGGCATTTGTTTATATTCTTCCGGTATTCTTTGGAAGTACCGGAATCTGGCTGGCATTTCCCGCCGCTGAATTTCTTACTATGATCGTAGGGATCTGCTTTTACCGTCAGGATCTCAAAGCTTATTAATATGAAAGAAAAAGCGCGTTTCCATTTTAAACGGAAACACGCTTTTTCTTTACTTCTGTAATCCAGTCCATACCGATAGAAAACAGCCGATAAAAAACCAGTGCATAGAAAGCTCCAAATGCATTATTAAAGATACGGTAAAAAATAGCGCCGCCCACTCCCAGAAATGTCATGGCAATGGACATTGCACCCCAGGAATTAAATACTGCCTGCCATCCATAAGTAGCTGAGAGCCCGACTCCGATCCCTCCCAGAATACCGATCAGAGAATACATAGATTCCGGAAGTACCAGATATAACACAATAAATGTCAGGCCTCCTAAGATATTTCCCGGAATTCTTCCCTTGATCCTTCCTTTCATATCTGCATGAAACGGTACCAGTACCGACATCGCCGCAATTCCTGCCCACATCGCTCTCGGCAATCCAAACAGTCCGGCAAAAAAGATCACGCTGGATACCCCCAGGGTCACGCAAATCTGCCATCTGGTTCTGGAGGAATGAAGGTCAAATTCCTCAAAAATATGACGCAACGTCCGTTTGTATTTCTGATGTCTGTGATTGCGGTAAAACACAATCCCTGTCAAGATGCCGCCGACCGCCATCCCTGCAATTCTCTGCAGATACTGTGTGCCTGAAACATCATACCCATACAAAAGCAGATATCCAAGCAGCAGCGTAGACTGATTGAACATCACTACATTATGACATCCCAGAATCATCAGCGTGAAAATACATACCATATTGACGATCAGCTCCGTCACCAGATTTCCTGCATTTGCAAGCCGGGGACCAAATGTCATGATTCCCCAGATCACCATCAGAGAACTAAGTGCATGGGGTGCATGAATCCCAAAATCTGCAAACCGAAATGTCATCACACTCAACAGCACTACCACTCCTACAATGCTGTTATCACTGCCGAATACCTTTGTGTATACTGTGACAAATGCAACACAAAAAGCCAGTGTCAGTAAAATTTTAAATAGATAAACCGCAATATGACGTGCTTTTTCTTTTTTATCCTGTGTGTTTCGAATCAACTGCTTGGATCCTGCCTGATTCAACTGTAACTCCTGATATAGAGTCATATCTTCTGCCTCCCTTGTTGTAAACTTACCGGGGAGGCATTATATCATCCGTCTTTCCTCTTGTCAATCACGTCTAATTTCTTAAATTTTTATAAACTCACTGTATACATATACAATTCATGAAGTGCTCTTGTTGCGCAGATGTATTTCGCCTGTGTCATCAAAGGATTTTCTTCCTCTTCAAACACGCCGAAAACCTGATCAAATTCCAGTCCTTTCGCCAGATAAAATGTTGTAACTGTAAGCCCGCGTTCAAAAACAGAGGTATCTCTGTCAATATAAGACGCCTGAATTCCTCTTCGTTTCAAAAGTTCATAGAGTTCTCTGGCTTTTTCTTCTGTCATTGCGATCACTGCCGCTGTCTCATAGCCGTTCTCTCCCACACTCAGATTTTCTCCAATGGCTTTGAGCATACTCTCTTCCTCCGAAAAACGTACTTCTTCCACTGCTTTTCCATGCCTATCCAGCAATTCCAAATCCGTTGTCTGGTTGATTGCTCCTGCATACGTCGCGATTTCCACCGTATTTCGGTAGCTCTTATTCAGCACGATCGTACGCATCTTTTTTCCGAAAATCTTTGGAAGAAATAACAGGACATCCTGCATCGTCTCGTCCAGTGTCTGTGCCTTATCTCCCAAAATCGTCATCCGGCACGAAAACAGTGTGTGCAGGATCACGTACTGGAGATAGGAATAGTCCTGCATCTCATCAATCACCAGATGTTTGATGTTGCGGTGTTCATTTTTCCCTTTCAGACGATATTTCAGATACAACATCGGAAATACATCTTCATATTCCAGAATCCGCCGCTCATAAGGAACATCCGGAAGTTTCTCATACCCGCATTCTTCCATAAGCCAGTTATAAATCACATAGAGATCCTTTGTTACATACATACGATCGAATTTTCTCTGCAGGATTTCCTCTTCTTCCTCTGAAAGGTCTCTGTTATGGAGAGTTTCATACTGATCTTTAAAATACTCTTTCACTGCATCCATCCTGGCCAAAAGAGGGATCTCCTGAAATTTGAAATAACACAGCTCGATCAGTTCTTCTTCCCTAAGCTGCATTCCTTTAAACTCCACAGAAGTAAGATCCAATAGCCGATCTTCCAAAACCGCCAGAAAGCTTTCCATCTGCCCTGTCATTGCAAAGGACTGCTTGTCGCGGAAGCGCTTCTGCCTCTTTTTATCCGGAAATTTCATCTGCCGTTCCATGTGATGATACCGGTCTTCACAATCTGAAACCACGTCTTTCAATTCCTTATACGCAAACAGATCAAAACTCATCTCCCGGATATTTTCTTCCCCAAGCTCTGGAAGAATGTGGGAAATGTAATCGGAAAACACGCTGTTCGGCGACAGGATCAGAATATTCGAGGATTTTAAATGCTCCCTGTCATGGTATAAAAGATATGCGATCCGATGCAGGGCAACGGATGTTTTTCCGCTTCCTGCCGCTCCCTGAATGACCAGTATTTTATCTCCGGTATTCCGGATAATCTCATTTTGTTCCTTTTGAATCGTACGCACAATATTTTTCAGCTGTACGTCACCGCTGCTTCCTAACTCCTGCTTCAGGATCTCATCATCGATTTTCGTATCACTCTCAAATGCATAGATCATTTTCCCGTTTTTGATCTTATACTGCCATTTGGACGCGATTTCTCCCGTCAGGACACCCGCCGGTGCCTCGTAAGATGCCGGACCGCTGTCATAATCATAAAACAGACTGCTCACAGGCGCTCTCCAGTCATAGATCAGAGGTGTAGCCCCTGTCCTCTGTGTAAAATTTCCGATTCCTATATAAAATGGCTCCGCTTCCTCCTCTCCCTCATAGATAAAATCCACTCTCCCGAAAAACGGAGAATCTAACATCTTCTGAAAGCGGTGTTTTAAATCCAGCTTTTCCTGATTCGCATTGATCCGGTGCAGCAGAGCCTGCTGATTATCATAGTCTTCATAGCCGTACTGGTCCATCTCTGTGTAATTTTCCCAGTAATATTCATGCATACTCTCAATATCTTTTTGTCCTTCTTCCAGTTCCTGAGCGATCTTCCCGATCCTCTGCCTTAAATTCTCCAGCACGTTTTCTAAAAACTGCTCTTCTCTTCTGCTCAATTCTTCTGTCTGACTCATACTTTCTCCTGCTTTTTATGATCTTGTTACTTTCTGACAATATCCAGTGTATGCGCACTTGCCCCCAGCAGATCTTTCCGCTCACAGGTGGACAAATGATACTGGATAAACAACTGATACGTCTCCTCATCCATGGCGTTTAAAACGGTTCGCATATAGTTCGCCGGCCCGTCCGCTGCGATCAGTTTTTCCCGCTTTACGCCAGCCGCCTGGTCAATGGCGTCAATATCCTCGATTCGAACATAATCGTACAAATCCTCCTCTTTCGATCGCACATGAAAACTATCATCCACTTTTTGATTCCGGATGCTCTCTTTCATATGTCCTTCTTTGAATCCATACGTCAAAATACTGTACTCATTCATACAATATGCCACTAAAATGATCCCACCCGGCTTTACCACACGTTTTGCCTCTTTTAACGCTTTTACTTTATCTTCCTTTGTATACAGATGATACATCGGACCAAATACCAGTACCATGTCAAACTGATCCGCTTCAAACCGGGACAGATTTAAGGCATTTCCCTGATAAGCTTTTACACTGCTCTTTTTGGATTTTAAAATCCCCAGATTGTATTTTACCAGTTCCACTGCCGTCACATCATAGCCTTCCCCGGCAAGCTGTACCGAATAACGCCCTGTACCGGCTCCCACATCCAGAATTTTGATCGTTTCCTTCTTCCCCTGAGGCAGATACTCATGGATGTACTTCATAGATGTCACATACTCCACATACCCGTGCCTTCTGGTCAGCCTCTTCTCTTCGCAAAATTTATTATAATATTTTTCCAGTTCTGTACTCATCATTCTCTTCCTCTGTCAAATTGTGATGTTTCGCCAAAAAGAGATGCAGCATTCACCGCATCTCTTTCCTATTATATCCTATCTTTTCTTTTTCGTACAGAATATTTTCCTATTCCTTTTTAAATGGATTCTTCTCATGTGGTCCTTTCAGGATCCAGAGTACAATGATAATCCCCACGATATACAAAATGTTTACAAGAACTGTCGGATTATCTCTCAGCAAAAATACAACGATCACAATAGCTGCCAGAGAAATTAAAAGCTGAAGCATTGTAAAAACTCTCTTTTCCCTTGCCTCTTTGATGCTCTGCATCATCTCCAGTCTTTCATGCTCCATCTCCAGATACTTCATCAAGTCCTCATCTTTAATCCTGGAAAGAATCTGTTCTTCTCTGGACGCTGCCGCTTTTTTCCTTGATCGGATAAAACTTCTCTTCGGTTCTGGCTCAGTTTTTTCTTTCTGCTCCTGTATCTCCACCGATTGTTGAATCTGTGTCACTGTCTCTGCAGCCTTTTTCTCTGTCGGCTGAGAAAGTATGGTCTGCTCTGTTTCCATCTTTTTTTCTTCCGCTACTTTGGTTTCTTCTATATCTTTCGTTTCTTCTGACACGTTACTGCCTCCTTATCCTTCGGTCATTTCTGTGTCCATTATACCCTGTCTTCCTTACAGAAACAATCATTTCCGGATAATTTCTCGCTCTTTTCCTCAAACATCAGCTTCCACTCGCATACAAACTGCTCTTTCTGAAAGCAATACTGTTTTCTAAGTTTCGGTCCACAGCTGTTTGATCCGATTCCATTCTGGGCGTAATCCAGGCAAACAATCGTGCTTCCGCTCTTTTCCAGTTCAAAATGATGTGCTTTTCTTGTCAGTTCTTCCTGTGTATATGGTGATACTGAAAAAGAAAACGAATGCGGAGAAACGACTGTTACGCTCTGTTCTTTGCTTGTCAGCTTCACATAGTCACAATCTGCATGGCTCCCATTTTCCTGTGGTCTGATGTAATCTTCGTGCATCTCATCTACTGATGATCGATAAATCCCATGACTGCTTGCCCTGCATTTATCCACATAACTCTCCTGGGGCCCCATTCCATAATATTCCACCTGATTAAATTCCTGCTTCAAAAAAAGCCGGATTCCGAATCTTGGGAGCTCCGGAAACTCCATTTCCTTTTTTACACGCATTGTTACACAGATTTCACCCGTATCAAAAACCTCCCACACTGCATCTACATCCAACACTTTCTGCAGTGAAACTGCCGCAACAGACAGAATACTGTGAAGAACCAGTTTTGATTTTTCTCGTTTCCACTGTGTATTGTACGCTCTTCCCAGACTTCTGTCATACCCGGCTGCAATCCATTTTCGTTTTAATATTCTGTCATTATCTGTAGGAGCTCTCCATATATTCAGCTCCATAGGAGCATCCAGAATCTTCTTTCCGCCTACGTTCAGTTCTTCAAACATTCCGGTCAGTTTATTGTAAACATATGTAAAATCATCTGACTTAATCTGTATATATCTATCCGTTTCTGACAGCTTCATTTTTCCTTTGGATGTTTTGAACGTCTTAAGCAGTGTCACAGCTTTCTGATTTCTTCCATCCTCATTTTTCAGAAGAATCTCATCAAACCCCAGGATCGTTCCATGCGAGATCAGCTCCGTATCCTGGCGTTGATGATAAAAGATCTTCAAATAACACTTTCCAGTCTCCGGGACAGAAACATCCACATACACCTCTTTGCACTGACGTGGTAAGATGGATTGCATAATTTCAACCTGCCCCCTTCCAAAAACATCCCCATCACAGCTGACTTCGTAACTGATGTAAATATAAGATTTCAGATCCTCTTCGTTCATATAATTTTTCAACACCAAACAGCCGCTTTCCTGCTCAAAAGAAACAACTCTCGCCGGACGGTACACATTTTGATATTCCAAAAGCCCTGTGTGCGGCGTTCGATCCGGATATACCAGACCGTCCATGCAGAAATTTCCGTCATGAACTTCTTCCTTATGATCGCCGCCATAAAAATACATTGCTTTTCCGTTTTCCGCCTGCCCTTTATAGATTGCATGATCACACCATTCCCATACAAATCCACCGCAAAGAGACGGATACTTGTAAATCATCTGAAAATAGTCTTCCAAATCCCCGGGACCATTCCCCATCGCATGACAGTATTCGATCAAAAGAAACGGCTTATCCGGTCCTTTCTCCATATATTCCTCAATCTCTTCCAACTCAGGATACATTCTGCTGTAAAGATCAATATTGGAGTAATCATATCTTCTCCTGTCACTTTTATAAAGAGCACTTTCATAACAAGTCAGCCGGGACGGATCAAATTCCTTTGTCCACTTCAACGCTTCTTCAAATGTACATCCGTATCCACATTCATTGCCCATGGACCAGATTACAACACAGGGACGATTTTTCTCTCTGTACACGCAAAGCCTGGTGCGGTCCATCGTCGCCGGAATAAACGCAGGATGATCCGCAATCCGTTCATTCCATCGTTTGCTGATATTTTCCCAACTGGAATCTTCCAGATATTGTGACTGTGTTCCATGACTTTCATTGTCTGCTTCTGCGATCACGTAAAATCCATATTCATCACACAACTGATAAAAATAAGGCGCGTTTGGATAATGGCTGGTTCGAATCGCATTGAAGTTATGCTCTTTCATCATCTGCAGATCTTTTTTCATCTGTTCCATTCCGATTACAAATCCGGTTACCGGATCGGAATCATGACGATTTACCCCTTTGAATTTGACCGAAACCTCATTTGCATAAACTACTGCATCTCTGATAGAGATTTCCCGTATTCCAATTCGGTCAACAATCACTTCTCCTGTGTTTTCCAGGACCATTGTATACAAGTATGGCTGCTCCGGATTCCACAATTTAGGGGCTTCTATTTTCAATACCGCCTGATGCGTATATTCCCCATCCGATATTTCCTGCAGTCTCCCGGATACGCACAACACTCCTTCTTTGTCATAAATTGCAATCTTCACAGGCGCTGCTTCTTTTAAGTACTTTGCCCGCACAGTAATTTCTGCGTTTCCATCCACAATCCTGGTTGTTGTGAAATAGTCATATATGGCATTATCAGGCCGCTGCAGCAGATACACATCCCGAAAAATCCCACTCATCCGAAATTTATCCTGGTCTTCCAGGTAGGTGCCATCACACCATTTTAAGACCAGTACTGCCAGCGTATTGCTTCCGTTTTTCACCAGATCTGTAATGTCAAACTCTCTGGAAGCATGGGACACCTGACTGTATCCTACATATGTTCCATTCACCCAGACATAAAGACAGGAATCCACCCCTTCGAAATTTAAATATACATTTGGTGCATCTTCCTTCTTCTGATACTCAAATGTCCGCACATATGCCCCGCACGGATTTTCCTGTGGAACATACGGAGGATCCAACGGAATCGGATATCTCACGTTGGTATACTGATACGTATCATACCCATAATTCTGCCACATTCCGGGGACAGTCACTTCTTCAAACCCGTCAAGTGAATATCCTTCCTCGTAAAACGCATCCTGCAGATCGTAAATACTGTCAAAATAACAAAATTTCCATTTTCCATTAAGCAAAGTCATCCGATCTGATTTTTCTCTGTTCTCCACCAACGGTCCCATGTTGCAAGAGGCCGGAATATAATAGGACCGATATGGCATTGTATTTTCATACATTATATTCAAATTTTCATAATGTCTCTGAATAATCATACTCATTTCTCCTCTACCGTCTGATATGGTTTAATCTCTCCACTCATAAAATGTCTCCTACAGAGCGGTACATACATATCATTGGCTCCAAGCGCGATCTGCGCTCCGTCCCTTACCATTTTTCCATCAATAACTCTGGCATTGAAATGTGCTTTCTTTCCGCACCAGCAAATGATCGGAAGCTCCTCGATCGCATCAGCCAGCTCCATCAGCCGTTTTGATCCTTCAAATAAGACACCTCTGAAATCTGTCTTCAGCCCATAGCATAAGACCGGAATATCATACTGATCACAGATCTCGGCCAGCCATTCCACCTGTTCAGATGATAAGAAATTTGCTTCATCCACCAGGATTGCATCATACGTGTCCGGCTTCATCGTAAACTCTTCAATCAATTCGCACTTCGCCTGTAAGCCAATGCGTGACTTCACAATATATTCTCCGTCTCTTGTATCCAGTTTTGGCTTCAAAATAACCGGACGTCTCCCCCTCTCCAGAAAATTGTAGTGAACCATCAGCAAATTTGCCGTCTTGCTGCTGCCCATAGCTCCGTACCGAAAATATAGTTTCCCCATTTTAGTTTTCCCTTCACTTTTTGATTTATAATAACATAAGCTTTAGTGCTTGCTCCTTCTCGACTGTGTCCAATTTCGGTTGGATCCCCCCTTTTTTTCTTTATTTTATCATGAAAAAGGGAATAAAAACACATGTTTTGTGCAAATTTTATTTTTCAAACACACTCTAGTCAAAAAAGTTGAGTACCAAACCTTTTTACCTTTATAATGATGAGCCTATTATCTCATATATGATGATTTTGAAAAGATACTTTCTATTTTGCGGTTACGATTGAACGGTGCCGCTTTTTTTCTGTAATACAATTTTTCCTGTTCCAATGTCCCCTTTATGGCAGTTTCATAAAGGACGACATCTTGCCCCTTCAAGTCTATAGATCCTCCCTCTTTTGCAGCAAACCATCCCCGCACAGGTATTAGTAATTTTAATGCCTTTTTACCAAGAATATAATTGGATATTACATACTGTACCAGATAAAAAATGTACCCTGCCACAACGCTATAGGAAATATTTTTTAGAAATTCACTATGATGAATAAACCATTCAAATCCTGGCAATGCCGATATATTACAGCAATAGCCCCCTGCAAAAATACTAAGCAATGTAAGAAATATAAATATACATCTATCTTTTGATACATTTCCTAAACCTTTTCTTAAATTATCATATATACTACACATCTTCACCTCTATAACATTTCATAAAACTCATATTATGCCGAATTTCGGCACAATAAAAATAGGAGATACCTTCTGATATCTCCCATACACTACAGTGTCTCTTTTATTTTCAAAATCTCTTCTTCTGTTTTCCCTGTAATCTCACAAATTTCAGAAATCGGATAATTTTTCTTCAGCATAGAAATGACTGTTTTTTCTACCCCTTTTTCCATGCCCTGCTCGATACCCTGTTCGATACCCTGTTCAACACCTTCTGCTTTCAAACGTTCCAATGCGGTACACATATTCGTCACCTCCATCGATTTTCCCATCTCAATCAGTTCTGTGGATCCTGCCATCTGACCAATTAAAGACAGGGCTTTGGAACTGATTCTCTTATCACGGTATCTTTCCCGGATTCCATCAAAATTTCCTGCAAAATCCTTATCTCCAATAGGTTGTGCCGAATTTCGGTACAGCTTCTCTTCAAAATGCACATATTACTATTTTAACTTTGGTTTTGGTACAAATTTTAGTTCTAACATCATATCCATACCATCAGCAAGACGCTTCAATAGATTTAAAGATGGATTCCTAGTTCCATTCTCTAATTTGCTAATATCTGCTTGATTAATTCCTGTTCTCTCAGACAGTTCTTTTTGTGTCAAATTTTGAGAAGTTCTTGCATCGACTATTGCACGTATGACATCAAGTTCTGGCTGCGAGTTTTCCCACTCTTTTCTAAATTCATCATTTTTTAATTGTTCATCCATGTATTGATTTAATGTTTTCATATTATTCACCAAACCTTTCCAAGTATTCTTTTCTATATTTTTTGGCTAATTCAATCTCAGACTTCGGTGTTTTTTGTGTTTTCTTGATAAAACCATTTGTCATAATAATTTTCCCGTTATAGTAAAAGAAATACAAAACTCTTGAAATATCGTTACCGACTTTGCCACGTACTTCAAAAATACCATCTTCTAAATGTTTACTATAGGGTTCTCTTAATTGATTTCCTCTCTCTTGTAATACATTTAAAATCATAAGTATTTTGTTTCTCATTTTTATGTCTAAACTGTTTAAAAATTTTTCTACCGGAATATCTCCGTCTTCTTTTTCGTAAAACTCAACCTGAAACATATCTTCAAATCGCCTCTTTTGTATATTTACATTTATATAATATGTTATATATACCATATTGTCAATGCAAATTTTATATTCTATTTACGTAGCATTGTGCCGAAATTCGGCACAATAAAAAGGACGAGCGAAAAACTTATGTTTTTCACACGCCCTTTTTATTATTTTACTTGTACTAATAGTGTATGTTTAAAAAGTGTGCAAATAGGTATGTGCAAGTAATGTGCAAATAGTGTGCAAATTGTCACTTATCTATACACCCTTACACGTCCTTATACTCTTCAAAACCTGCGATTTTCCGCTGTTTCTTAGAATTTACCTTCTTTTGCTGATTCCTCAATAGAATCAGTCACCCCACAATTTATAAGGATTTCATACCATTTTGTGGCTTATAAAGTCCTTGTAGTAAACAGAATACAAATACACAGAGAATATTTTATTAATTTTATTTCCAACATTTTTGCAGATATGTCTTGAGACTACTTTAGTATAGCAGCTTGCAAAACAAAAAGCAAGTCAATTTTATGACCTGCCCTTCTTTAATCCCCCACTCGTTATTTACTTTTCAGACTCTTTTGTTCGATATACATACCCTGTATATTCCCAAAATAGCTTAGGCGAAATATAATAATCGTATTGTTTAGAACCCTCCTTTTTAAAAACAGTACCTATAGGCAGAATCCCCTGTATCATTCCTTGACGAATAAACTGCTGGTCTTTTTTCATAATCTTAGCAGCCTCCGTTACAGGTACATTTCCACCATCAAACTCTGGCAACACATAAACTTTCTTTTCATTTTCCATGGGCATAGTATCCCCTTTCCATTTTTTCTTAGATACCCCATCTCATGTGTTGCCTCGGTTCTAAATTTATTCCAAGTTATCTTTGTAACGCTCATTATTTTCTATCAGTTCCTTAAATGTCACTGGTTGATAACCATTCAGCATACATCCTGCGTTTAATGCTCTCTCCAATGTACGCATGTACTGATACACCCCATCTGTCCTGTTATGAATATGACCGTAGATATGGTAAGCGCCTTTATGAAAACCATTCCATTCTGCAATAGGAAAGTGGCACAGAACAATACGTTCTCCACAGTCCTTTACAAATAGCATCTTATCCACGGAATCAATACACCCCATAGCTTCAGAATCTTTCATAAGTACCCCATCATGATTCCCTTGAATCAGATGTTTTCTACCATTCAGTTGCTTCAGATACCAAGCTGGGATATGCTCAGAGCGATAACATACATCTCCCAAAAGATACACATCATCGTTAGTTGATACCCTGCTGTTCCAATTTTCAATCAGTACCTTGTCCATTTCAGACACAGACAGGAATGGTCTGTTGTCAAACTTCAATACATTTTCATGCCCCAAGTGCATATCAGCAATATACAAATTCATACGATTAGCCTCCTCCATAACTCATCATTTTTCGCAGTTTATAATACGTTGTTTTCTTCAAGTTCAAAAGTGACATAGCTTCAACAGAAGTTATCTCTTTATTTTCTACCATAGCAACAACACGTTCCCATTCCTCTGGTACTTGCACCTGTGGTCTCCCAAACTTTACACCCTTTTCCAGTGCCACATCAATTCCTTCACGCTGCCTTTTCAGAATTTTCCGCCTTTCCTCTTCCGCAAAGCCACCCAAGACTTCAATTAAGATGTTGGTTATCATTTCTTGTATCCATTGCAATTCCTCTTTGAAGTCTACTAAAGTTGTGGGAATATCCAGTATCTTTACACGAACACCCATCGCTTTAAATTCTTCCAGTTCCCTCTTTATATCAATTTTCTTTCTGGCAAGCCTATCCAGTTCTTCAATTACAAGGTTGTCTCCTGCTCGCAGAAGTTTCGTCTTCAAAAGCTGATACTCATCTCGATTGAGCGTTCCACCAGACTCCTTATCCACAAGGATGTGACGTTCATCAACGCCAAACTCCAAAAGTTTTTTAATCTGTCTATCTTCATGTTGTGTAACAGATGAAATTCTGGCATAACCCCATGTAATACCTATCTCTGTCATGTTCCACCTCACTTTCGCTTTTTACAAAGAAAATCCGTTCGTAAAAGTCCGCATACACGGCGAACGTTCGAAAAGTCCAAAACTAAGTTTTACGAACGCCATTTCGGGCGGTTCTGGCATAGTTTTTGGATGACCGTAAAAGTATACTTTTACGAACGTTCGAAAAGTAAATCTTTTCCGAACGCTTCTGTGCCAGTTCCGAAGATACGCCCCTAATTTGCGCTGTATGCGGTTTTCATGGTAGCCTAGAGGAATTCACCCTATACAGACACGAAAAAGAGCGTACAGAACGTTTTTGAACAAATACCCTATTCTGTCATGTTTCCGTAAAGTATCAGGCTTTTACGAACGTTGTCTAGAATCTTAACTCTGCTTTGGAAATTTTGATAGTGGCTAGAGTCGACAAAAAGTCGATAAGAAATTTGTTAGATTTGTATCCATGAAACAAAAAGGACACCGTGAAATGGTGTTCTGTAAGGGAATAAAGGAAATGAATTTTACAAAAGATTTTTCCATGAACTGTCTTTGATGTACGCAGTCAGAAAACTTTCTATATATAATAGGAAGAAACTCTGTAACGACTTGCCGATTTTTCTCGAAGAAAAATCTCTAGTACCCCCTTTCTCGGCTTTGCCGTAAATATGCCTTCAGACCGCAAAAAAGATACAAAAAGTGAAGCGGTGCATCATTTCTATGTGTTTCCTATTGCTTCAGATTTTTTTCGACAGCCCGTATTTCAGCCAAAATTTTTGCAAAAGGAAATACCCATAATAGAAAATTGTTAAAAATAGCCCCTATAAATTATCAAGAAAATATGATTTTTACAGAAGCTATTTTTTCACATATCAAATTTTTTAACATTGACTTTCTCAGCAGTACCATGCTATCTGGACAAAAAGGTTACTATTGTACACACATGAAATCCTTCTCATCCAAAGTAACTCCATATTCACTCTGTACCATAGAAAGCATCTTCTTGAGTGCCAGATAAATGTTTCCTCGCTCATGAGGTTCAAACGTCTCTGCCGGCATATAAGAATTTAATACCATAGTCTTACTATCACGAAAGAAGCATCCTAAGTAAGTCGCACATACCACACACTCCAGACTTGGAAAATGAATCCTAATCTCTGCAAAGTCACTACGGCAGACATCTGTGATACATCCATGTCTCTTCGCAACAACTCCTGCTGTGGATGCAACCTTTCCTTGATTAAAAATGTTATAGCAGATTTTATACTCATGATTACTCCCATCCAGAACCACGTACCTGCATTGTACCAATGCAGTCTGACCCCCATATGTTAAGGACTGGCAGAATACTACTCTGCCAAACGGATAGGTATAATATACGATTGCTTTATACGGCACTAACATCTTACTGCACCTCCACTTCTCCAAAGTCTACCCTTTTCCTATCCTGCAAAAATTGAATGACCTGCTGCATTTCTGGCGTGGCATTGGAGCATCCATACAGAGTAATATCATTTACAAAATATGTCTTGGACAACAGTTCATAAATAGCCTGCTCCTCTGTACAGTTAATCTTGATTATAGATACATACCCTTTCTGCAATAGTTGTTCAAGTTTGGCGTCAACAGTTTTAGCAAAGAAAGACTGCTTTTCTTTTCTTATAAGATTCTTAACGATATTGGTTTTTGGTACAAACTCAAAGTGATCCATAATATCCTTGGATGTGTTAAGTTTCTCTTTTAACTCCATCACTTCTTTATAGGAATAGCGTTCCAGTATTTTTTCATTCTGCTCTGCCAACCAGTAGGCACTATTCTCTACTATTTTTTTGTCATTGGCATTCAATTTTTCCATGACACTTTTTCTATCTGATACCAATTCCTCAAGATTCTCTGCAAGTAATTTTCTGTCCTCCAGTTTAGGGTTGGACATGACTCGTGTTTGAAACTCAGCGGAAGCTTTCTGCATTTCGCTGCTACACTTTCTTAAAATCTTTTCATATAAATGAATACAAAACAGTCTGTCATGCATCGCATTCTTCTCGATACGCTCACGCACTTCTGCTACTGTATCTGTAAGGTTATCAATTCTTACTTTACCTTCTGTTTTCAAGTAGCTGTCGTATGTAGTCTCAAACTTTTTCATGCTATCTTCATCATTATACAGAACTACTACCGCCGTGTGGTTTGGATACTTCTTAAGTAAATTTCTCGTTATCAGTTCATCTGCTACAGATACATCAAAGTAACATCTTCCGTCTGGTAATACATCAATAGGTGAAACAATTCCTTCTTTCACATAATTCAATATGGTCTGTGGTGCTAAATGTGTTCTTGCTGCTAAATCTCTCGTTGTTAATCTTTCCATAAATAAACCCTGCCTTTCAAAATTCATATTGTTATTTTGCTTTCACAAAGCATATAAACGTATCCATTTCCTTTGGACAGACCTCCAAATGCTTTGGATATTGGCACAGGTGCTATTACCTATAGAATGTGTGTGTATGGTAGACGCACAAATGCAACTACCAACGGATAATGCGTTTATGGTGTAGGAACGTGTGCTATTGATACACGATAACGTGTTTATGGTGCAGGAACGTGTGCTATTGCTATTGGAATACGTGTGATGACTATCGGTGCAGGAGTGATTGATATAGAAGTGTGTGTTATGATTATCAGTACAAAATCTACTGATACATGAATGTGTGCGATTATCCTCCGCACAGAAGTCAGTAGTATAGGAACAAATGCTGTTGCTATATACACAGAAACCATTGACAGCGGAAATGTGTTAAGAATATCCGCCCAAAATAATAGAACAACTGTCCAAATTCATTGGACAGTCAATTCTCAAGGGATGCCAAGGCATCTCTAGTACCCCCTCTATCAGAGCTTAAAAGAATACAAATCTTCCATAGAATTATCAGTTACAGAATAAAAGAACATACTTCTTCTGCACTTACAGTTTGCCTGTCCTATACCAGTGTAAGAGTCTTTGATACCTTATTTTGTCTCATTTTTCAAATGAGTCTAACCCCCATGATTTTCAAATACACAAAATTTTCAGAATTTCTCAAAGGCACATCTTACCCTGTATCTGCTATAAAAAGCGGTACTTCTGATAGGGTGAAAATCGTCATCTGATACCTTATCTCTTGAATTTTCAATAAAAATGCAGGAAATGACAGTAGATGTGAGTTGATACAGAATTGCAGAAATGTATCTTGAAAATTATTTGATACCCCATTTACAGATATAAAAATAACCTACTGATACATCAAATATCAGCAGGTTAAATGTGACCTCTTTAGGAGTTTGCAAACTGAAACTTACTATTTCATTTATCACTTATTCGCTCTTTTCCTCATTAAGAAAATTATTTAAAGCAATAATTTTCTCCTTAATTGGTTTCATCCCGTCGCTTCTACCACTTTGAGAAATAGGATTATTTTCTTTTATATACTTCTTTTCTTCTTTTTTTCTTAATGACCTACTTGTTTCTTCTTTATGAACTTCTATAATTAAAACAATATCATCTTGTTCTATTGTCTTATCGGTAAACCCAAAATACTTTGGATTTTTATTTAACTGATAGAGATGCTGCGCACATCTTACAATCATAGAGTAAGACTCGCCAACATAAAGAAGTTTTCTTTTATTATCTTTTCTTTGTACTGAAATCTTATATATGCCACTCCCAATAGCTTTTATAATTTCATTATCAAAAAAGCGTACTTTTATTTTCAAATTTCTACTCTCCTTACTTTTTCATATCTACTACCAGTCTACCAAACCTATGACTTCAAAACAAGATATTTCTTAACATAAAAAGGCAATCTTTATTTTCTATCTGATACCCCATTTTTAAGCACAAAAACAACCCACCGATATATCAAATATCAGCAGGTTAAATGTGCCTTACCAGTATTCCTTATGTCCTATTCGTTTCCGCAAACTATCAATTTCCGCTAAGCAAGCATATGCACCTTCATTACAAAATGCGTCTAATGCATCCTGCAGACTTGGATACTCCTTTACGTCTTTTTCCATAACTGCCAAGAAACATTTTATAATTTCTATTGGTTTTACTTGCTCATCTTCATTTTTGTCACGAAGCAAAGAAATTCTTCTGACAGCTTTCAGCAAAGCATCTGTGTCTTGATACTGCCGTATCAATATCCACATGACAGCCTCCATCTGGCGACATCTTTTCAGTTCCACTACCCAACTTTCAACCATACTCATAGGCAAATACCCTACTCAATGAAGCTGACTTCTGTTGTGGCATCTGACAGCAACACTTTCGTAAGCAAATCATATCCCCATGAGTTTTCTTTCACACGATACTCTGCCTTCTTCTCTTTTAAGTGCATTGGATCAAGTATGACTTCTTCGTTTCTTCCAACACAACATCTGTCATAAAAATTAGCCTGCAAATTATTGTGGGTGCTCATACATGTGTCAAATATACTGTCACAGCAAACATCAACTGCACCCTTAAAATAATGCTCTGTACCCAGTTCTGTAAGATACATTCTCGCTGTTGCAATACTCAGATGTTTTCCATGTACATCAATATATGTGTTGGCATCTGACTCCATAAGAATGTTATTGATTTTATCCAATCTCTCCAATAAGGCTTTATCATTCTCATAGTTTTCTTTCAGAACTTTCTCCGTTTCCTTCTGCACTTTGACAAAAATACCACCATCACCCCGATTATCAGTGCTAGAATAATAATGATTGTTATTGTCAAATAAATCATAAATCTTAGCACGTTCCGCACGAAGTTCTACAACTTTCATTTAAACACCTCTTTCTATTTCGTTTTGGTGTCCACACTTTAACTCTGAACAAT
>SKEX01000248.1_pt2 | contig 53052 bp, 49 predicted proteins | sample 4841451 | NCBI WGS metagenome assembly SKEX01 (sample SAMN11008798, study PRJNA524170) | human gut metagenome | isolation source: fecal sample from pouch patient p38, | place: Israel: Tel-Aviv | reverse complement strand
CCGGTTCGACTCCGGAACGCGCCTCCACTTTCTTCCCGAGCCCGGATGGTGGAATCGGTAGACACAAGGGATTTAAAATCCCTCGGCGTTCGCGCTGTGCGGGTTCAAGTCCCGCTCCGGGTACCATGGGAAAGATAAGAATAAAATCAAAGCAATAAGCAGTGTCGTGAAACCACCTTCGGGTGGTTTTTTTGTATTTGTATTTTGTGCAATGGCGGTTGAGTGGCGATGGTGTGGCGATATGCAGAAACAATGGTAGTGCACGTGCTGTTTAAACTCTAAGGATGAAGCAGAATTCTTCTGCAGCTCCTCCGTATTTCGCATAGTGAACCAGGACCTCTGTTAAACAAAAATTTTTCTGGGATTTTTCCACTCGACTTCATTTTTCCTCCTGCAATCCACCAACAGGTACCTGCGCTAATCTATCTTTTTAATCTGACAACATCTTGGGAAAAGGCAAATTCGTCAAATTTACTGTTTTTCTGCTGCCTCGAATGCCGATGTCTGAAGCACTGATAAGAGTTCTATCTCTTTGATATAGATCTTTTTTTTGATGAATTGCACGACATATTATCGTTATGACACCTTCTTGTTAAAGGTATTGTACTCCTCATCTCGATTTTATGATGTGGACTATGATTGGTTAGTAATAGAGTGTATCGGTATGCGATGTGGTTTATTAATGGCAATCTGCCTTTGTTTAGTATCTTTTAGCGGATATGCAGCAACAGGAAAGTCTGATGCTCAGATCAAAAAAGAAATAATTAAAGAATCCATTGAATCTTATCCAGGCAATTGTGCGTGTCCTTATAATCATGCAAGGAATGGTAGTAGATGTGGTGGACGCAGTGCATATAGCCGTAATGGAGGGTATGACGTGGTATGTTATGAGGGTGATGTTACCGATGAAATGATCCGGCAATGGAAGCAGGAGAATGCTGAGTAATCTCTTTTAACAGGTTTGTTGTGCGAGCATTATGTGCCGTTAACGGTACACTAGCTAGTGATAGTTCCAAAAAGAAAACCCGCAGTTCTTACGCTGCGGGTTTGTTGTTCATGTCTGTGAGATAGGGTGCCACTTCAGCCAACCTTAGCAACCGATTGACGGGGGATTGCTCCCCCGTCGCGGTTTCCTTACTGCTTACACTGTAAGAACGCCGCAAACTCCGCTCCCCAGAAGCTCATCCGTATTTCACACAGCGAACCGTGTAGCATCCAGATGATGAGGATTACCGTCACGCAGAACGTGATGGCCGTAAGCGATTTTTGCGACATAGCGCTTGCTCCTTTGTTGGAGAGGCGCTAACCTATCACTTGCTTAAGGTAGATATGTTAGGGCCTCGGTTAAACAGAAATGTTTTCCGGGGCCTTTCCACATCTGGCCTTCGGGTATTCCCTCCGACCATCAGCCGAAAGGCACCCGCGCGTAATCTATCGCTTTTTTGTTACTCCGGCAATTCTGCCTGTTAATTCTGAGGTAAAGGCAAACTCATCTGATTGTTTCCCCTGTGTGAAGCTGGCAGCTCATGCCACGGGATACCTTCTGAAGAGTGAACGCCGGAGGCGTGTTTTGATGTGAATTTATGGAAAGCTTCCAGTGTTGAGAAGCATACGCCGCATTCCAGGTTGTTACACTGGTAATACTTTTGCCGCACGGTGTTTGAATCATTTTCAGGACGACTGGTGCGGATACGGGCAGATGCGCCACAAAGCGGACAACGGAACATAGCGACCTCCCTTAACGTGGTGCTGCTGCTATTCTAAGTTGCTCACTCTGTTTCTGCTATCCATTCCGAGATTTTTGCCTCAAGCTCAAGCTGCGTGGTAAAGCCGCTGTTATCGATGGTGTGCTCGGCTTTTGCAATAATCCAGTCCTGATTATCAATCTCGCTTTTAAATCCTGTTACCGTGCCATGCATTTCGGGGTAGAGTTCTGCACGACCACATGCCAGCGTGATGGAGAATGATGCGGCTCCGCGTTGTAGCTGCTGCCACTTTGCCGCCGCTGCGCGTCTTGCTGCCTGCTCGTTCTGATAAGTCTTGCGTAACACAAACACATTGCCTTCCGCGCCTTCCATATAATCACCTTCACGGCTGCTGCTTTTCTCCTTTTTGGGTTTTGGCGGTTTACGGCGTTTCACGCTGACTTTTTTCTTTTTCCCGTAATTAAGATCAAGCCAGTAGGCGCGTACCCCCGTATACGCCTCGCGGTCAGCAATGCGGAACTGATGGCGATCGCCGCTGCTGCGTGTAATGGCGAACGAGGGCAACGGCTGGCCCTGTGCGTTCACGCCACCACCTGGCATGATGAATAACAGATTGCCGCTTTTTACCGTGGTGATTGCGCCCAGCATTTCCGCCATGCGCGTAAGGAAGGACATGTCGCTTTCTTCGGTCTGGTCGGCGTGGTCGATTTCGATATCCATCAGCATTTCGCTGATTTGCGGTTTCAGACCATACCGATGAGCGATGGCGGATACCACACGCTCAACGGTCACATCATGCCAGGACACCTCACGTTTAACGTTAAATTCATCCCGAAAATCTGCGCTTCTGGCTGAAACAGTCAGCCTGTCCGGCGGTCCTTCGTGAGCGATTTCATCAACAATGTAAGTGCCTTTTTCTGTCAGCGGTTCTCCCTTCCAGCCAATGAGAACCGTCAGGCGCGCGCCCCGTGGCGGTAGCTGCAACTGACCATCCGCATCATCCAGCGTGATGGTGAGCTGGTCCGCCTCAAATCCCCGGTTGTCGGTCAGTGACAGGCTCATCAGGCGCTCTGCCACGCCTGACAGCGTTTTACCCTCCGCGAGAATATCAAAATCCGGCATTTTCACGGTGTCTGTGCCCTGACTGAGCAATTGCATGGTGGTGTCGGTCATCTGCTCCCTCCCTGTGCGGCATGGTCGCATGTGCGTGCGGAGGGGGTTACTGCTTTTTGTTGTCGCCGTGGCGGGAGAACGGCGCAGGGGTGAGATTACGCGCGTGGTGGGTGATGATTGTTGCCGAATCATTTAACGGATACAAGGGGCTGAAGCTATGAGTGAAACTCGTTTTCATGGTGCCCGTGTTACGGAAAGTACCGACCTGGTAACAGCGATTAACGATGTTGATTCCAGCGTTATCGGTATCGTGGCAACGGCGGATGATGCGGACGCGAAGCTGTTCCCGCTGAACAAGCCCACACTGCTGACCCGCGTCAATGACGTGCTGGGAAAATGCGGGACAACGGGGACGCTTTATCGTGCGCTTAAGGCCATCGCAGACCAGGTGAGCACAAAGGTGATCGTCGTTCGCGTGGCTGAACACAAAGAAGAAAACGGAAAGACGCAGGATCAACTGGTTATCGGTGGTTCTGAATCTGACGGCAGCTATACGGGGATGTATGCGCTGCTTGTTGCAGAGCAGGATGAAAGCATCGGATACCGTCCGCGTATTCTGGCCGCGCCGGAGCTGGACACGGAGGCGGTGACAAAATCCCTGTGCGTGATTGCGGGTAAACTGCGCGCGTTTGTGTATGCCTCATGTCATGGCTGTAACACGATGGCAGAGGCAATTACCTACCGCCAGAAATTCAACGAACGTGAGGTGATGCTCTTATGGCCGGACTTCATCGCCTACAACCCGAAAAGTGGCAAAAACGAAACGTTCCCCGCGCCTGCTTATGCGTGCGGCCTTCGTGCGTACATTGACCATGAGCAGGGCTGGCACAAATCACTGTCCAACGTTCCGGTTAAAAATGTGCTGGGGATGTCCCGGCATGTGTTCTGGTCGTTGCAGGCCGAAGACAGCGATGCCAACAGCCTTAACAACAAAGAAATCACGACCATTATTCGTCGTAACGGGTTCCGCTTCTGGGGCAACCGCACACCGGAAACGAACGCCTACATCTTTGAGGTGTATACCCGAACCGCACAGGTGCTGGCTGATTCAATTGCGGAAGCGCAGTTTGAAACCATCGACAGTCCACTGACGCCTGCGAACGTGAAGGATGTTATCAGTGCCATCAGGGCAAAACTGGATTCACTGGTTACTGCCGGGAAACTGATTGGCGCGGAGTGCTGGTATGACGTGGTGGATAACAGCACCACGGGTTTACGTCAGGGACGTGTGCGTATTCGCTACAAATATACGCCAGTTCCCCCGCTGGAAGACATGGAGCTTTACCAGTCGTTTACTGATGAATTCTTTGGTCCCGCATTTGCGGTGCTGGGAGGTGCCTGATGGCTGTACCAAAACATCTTCGCTTTTTTACGCTGTTTGTGGATGGTGAAAACGAAGTGGGTAAGGTGACGTCCGTCACTCTGCCTAAACTGACGCGCAAAACCGACAGCTACCGGGGTGGTGGCATGATGGGTGCGGTAAGTATTGATCTCGGTCTGGACGACTCCGCGCTTGATGCGAGCTTTGTCATGGGGGGCGCAGTTCGTGAGCTGTTCCTTAAGTATGGCGGCACGATTGACGGCACGCTGCTGCGTTTTGCGGGTGAATACTACACCGATGCAGAAAGCGACCTGTATGAAGTCGAAATGCGCGGACGTGTGACGGAAATTGATATGGGGGAAGCCAAACAGGGCGAAGCCACATCACACACTTACGCCATTAAAAACACCTACTACAAGCTGAGTGTTAACGATCGCCCGTTGTGGGAGATTGACCTGCTGAACTTCATTTACCGGAAGGACGGCAAGGACATTGTGCCTGACCGTATCCGTTCCGCGCTTGGGCTTGGCTGATAAGTAATATGCAGGCGGCGCAGTGCGTCGCCTCTGACTGAAAGGAGTTTCCTGATGAAAGAGACGAAAAACATCGATACCGAAAACACGGTAGTTACTGACACTGTGAAAGAAACCAGTGAGCGTGGCGTAAAACTTACCCAACCAATTGAGCGAGGCGGCGAAAAAATCACGTATGTGGAGATCACCGGAGCTATTGAGCAGGCTGGATCTCTGCGAGATTTGTCGTTGTCTGATGTGCTGAATCTGAAAGCGGAATCCATGTTTACGCTGCTGTCACGCGTGACATCACCGCGACTGGATGAAGTGACGATCAAAAAAATGGCATCCCGTGACTTTATTCAGTTATGTGTGGTTGCCGTAAATTTTTTGAGCGGTGCGGACTCTGGCGGGAAGAACGAACAGGCGACGGAAGCCTGATCACGGTTGTGTGCTTTGAGCACATAGAAGACTTTGTGGCAGATATTGCCGTTATTTTTAACTGGTCGCCCGCCGAAATCTTCATGATGACGCCCGGCGAAGTGGTTAGCTGGCGTGAGCGGGCGGCACTTCGCAGCGGGAATGCAGACAATGAAGACTCTTGATATCCGGGTCGCTTTCAGCGCCGTTGACAGGCTGACCCGGCCTGCCGAAAACGCCCGCCGTCTGATGGGGCAGTTTGGTGACTCCATCCAGCGAACGCAGGGGGCGATCAAAAATCTCGAGCGTCAGGCGCGTTCATTTGAGCGCGCCCGTGACGCTGTCAGTAAAGCGGATGCTGGCATCGTGAAAGCACGACGCCAGCTTAACGCCCTTAATCAGTTACAACGCACGGGTACAGTGCTCAGCGAAAAACAACAAAAGCTGATGCAGCAGTTAAGCACCCGGCTTGAACGCCTGAATGAATCGCGCACACGGGAAATTCAGAAAATGCGGGAGCTTGGCGGAGAGCTGAAACGCCACGGCATTTCCCTGACAGGCAGCGATAACACCATCCAGCAGGCTATCAGACGCACCGAACAGTACAACAATCAGCTTGAACGCGAACGGCAGGCGCTTGCGCGTGTAACGCGTGCGCGTGAGCGGTATTCGCGCGCGCAGGAAACAGCAGGAAAACTGAAAACAGGTGGTGCGCTGGCAATTGGTGCGGCAGCGGCTGGCGGCTATGCTGCCGGGCGTTTTTTGCAGCCTGCGATCGGGTTCGGGAAAGAGATGTCCCGCGTTCAGGCACTGACGCGAATCGACAAAAACAGCCCGCAGTTTAAGGCGCTGCGTGAGCAGGCGTTAAAACTTGGCTCTGAAACGCAGTTCACCGCAGGCGATGCCGCCAGTGGGCAGGCATTTCTTGCAATGGCAGGCTTCACTCCGCAGGCCATTCAGGCTGCGCTTCCCGGCGTACTGAGCATGGCAACGGCTGGCGGTATGGATCTCGGCGAGACGGCAGATATTGGCTCAAATATCCTGACGCAGTTCGGCCTTTCTGCTGACCAGATGGACCGGGTCGGAGACACACTCACCGCAGCGTTTACCCGTACCAACACTGACCTTCGCGCACTGGGCGAAACCATGAAATATGCCGGTCCGGTGGCGGGTAAGCTGGGGATATCGCTGGAGCAGGCCGCAGCGATGGCGGGCGTGCTGGCGAATATGGGCATCAGAGGGAGTGATGCCGGGACGGCAATGCGTGCCAGCCTGGCTCGTCTGGCATCACCGCCAAAGGCGGCGGCAGAAGCTCTGAAAGAGCTGGGCGTGTCCGTCTCGGATGCCGGGGGCAAAATGCGCCCGATGGAAGATCTGCTGGCTGACCTTTATAAAGCTACCCGCAAATACGGGGAAGTTGACCGGGTATCCTTCTTTAAGGACATCGCCGGGGAAGAGGCTTTCACATCGTTTATGGCACTCGTTGATGCGGCGGGTGACGGTTCCTTACCCAAACTGAGAAAAGAACTTGAGGGCGCACGCGGTGAGGCTGAACGCACGGCAAAGGTTATGGCCAACAACCTTGATGGCGATCTGAAATCACTCGGCAGTGCATGGGAAGGGTTGCGCATCCGCATTGCAGATCTGATTGACGGTCCGCTGCGTTCTGTCACGCAGTGGCTCACGCGGGTGGTCTCAAAGGTGACGGCGCTGGCGCAGGCCCATCCGGTACTGACGCGCCAGTTACTGATAGCGGGAGGCGCACTGCTGGCGACAACAGCAACGGTTGGTTCGTTGTCTCTGGTTATTGGGGTGCTTCACGGGAAGCTGGCTACGTTACGTCTCGGTTTTTCTCTCCTGACAGGATCAATGAATGTCGTCAGGGTGCTGCCAGCACTATGGGGAATGGTAACAGGTTCCATCTCGTTGCTGGGTGGCGCTATCGGGGCGCTGTTCAGTCCGGTCGGATTGATTGTTGCCGCGTTTGTGGCTGCGGCAGTTCTCATCTGGAAATACTGGGAACCCATCAAGGCGTTTTATATCGGGGTGTTCAACGGGATTATGGAACGACTGGCTCCGTTGCGCGAAACCTTTGAACGGTTCGGTCCTGTTTTTGATGTCGTGCGCGATGGGATTATTCAGGTCTTTAACTGGTTTAAATCGCTGCTGTCACCGATGGAGTCCAGCAAGGAAACGCTGGATAAATGTACCAGTGCTGGCGAGATATTCGGTAACGTTCTTGGCGGTGCGTTACAGCTTGTTCTGACACCTGCAAAAATGCTACTGGATACGCTGGCGTGGATACTTGAAAAACTTGGTGTCCTTCCGGATGAAGCGGAAAGGGCGCGCAAGAAAATTGAAGACGCACAGCGTGCGGCCATTCTTCAGGACAAGGTTGCTCTGTTTCAGGGAGACCTTGCGAAAATCAATCCGCCGAAGTCTGCGGAAAATGGCAATGGCACCGGAGGCGATAAACCCAAAGACAACAAACCGCTCACAGACAGCAATACCGGTACGCTACGCAGACTCAGCAAAATTGCTGATAACACAGGTAAGCTGGTTGATGAGACGAAAAAACGCATTGGCCCCGGTGATATTGTCTTTAAGAACCTGCCCCGCGCACTTGCCGTTCGTGGGGAGTGGCAGGAGCGGAAGATTGCGCAGGTCAGTAAGCCTGCCTCCGCAATTAATATCACACCCGTGGTCCCTGCTCCGCTGCCTCCGGCGCTGGTCCCTGGTGGGGAGTGGCAGGAGCGGAAGATTGCGCAGGTCAGTAAGCCTGCCCCCGCAATTAATATCACACCCGTGGTCCCGGCTCCGCTGCCTCCGGCGCTGGTCCCTGTTGTTGCGGCCAGCTCCCGCCCGGTGGCGGAGGCCATACGATCGCCAGTGGCATCAGTTCCTGTAACTTCCCGTAACCGGGAGCCTGTTGCCTCCGGATTTGGTGGTGAAATTCATGTTCATCTGCATAACGTTGTTACGCAGAATCCCCGCGAACTGGCGAAACTGGTCGGTGAAATGGTCAGGGCAGAAATGGAACGGCGCGCCCGTGCCGGGCGTGGCAGTTTTTACGATAAAGATTGAGGAGTCATGGCCATGATGATGATCTACGGCATGTTTGTTTTTGAGCTGCGCACGTTGCCGCATCAGCAGTTACAGCAAAGCAAAAGCTGGCGGCATGTGAAAAATGAACGCGTTAACCGTTCAGCAAGCTGGCAGTATATCGGTGCAGGTGATGATCGCATCGTGCTTTCAGGCGTGCTTTATCCTGAAATTACAGGTGGCGAAGTGTCGCTTTCGTTGCTGACCACGCAGGCATATACAGGACGCCCCTGGCCTCTGATTGATGGTGTCGGGCAGATTTACGGCATGTATGTCCTGACCGAAACGAATACGACCCGTTCCGAGTTTGATCGCTACGGTAAGGCGAAAAAGATAGAATTTTCACTGACCCTTGAACGCTGTGATGAGGATTTGCGGGAGCGCCTGCAATCCTCATCGTTCAGTGATATGCTGTCCGGCTTCAAAGATAAGGTCACATCATCCCTTAACAGCGCGGTCAGCTCCGTTAAAGGGCTGTTTTGATTAACGCAAAACCGCTAATGGTCAGATTAGCGGTTTTCATTTTCCTGAGTCTGCCTGGTTGTTGCTTCAGCCTGTATATCGCCTACAGGGTGATAACGATAAATCGTCGATATGCCGATGTCGTAAATGATCGCCAGTTGTTTCCTGTCATGACCGTTTTTAATCAGCCTTGCTATTTGCTCGTGTTGTTCTTTTGTCAACTTCGGGCGACGTCCGCCAATGCGTCCTTGTGCGCGTGCTGCTGCCAGCCCGGCCAGTGTACGTTCTACAATTAATTCACGTTCCATTTCGGCTAAAGCCCCCATGACGTGAAAAAAGAAACGCCCCATGGGTGTTGACGTGTCAATGCTGTCCGTCAGACTACGGAAATTAACACCTTTTTCCCGCAATTCCTCAATAAGCGTGATCAGGTGTTTCATACTTCTGCCCAGTCTGTCCAGCTTCCAGACAACCAGCGTATCTCCTTCTGATAGCGTTCTGAGCAGTTTTTTCAATCCCGGTCTGGTTGATTTCGTTCCGCTGATTTTATCTTCAAAAATCAGTTCACATCCTGCGCAGTTCAGTGCATTGCGTTGTAAATCCGTGTTCTGGTCGTTTGTTGACACACGAATATAGCCAATTTGCATAAAAAACATCCTCTTTGTTTCGTGAAAAATACAGAGTTGGTATAGGTAGGGATAAAAACGAAAACGTTGGTTTGGGAGAAGCGGCAAAAAGGAATGTGGGGACAGGGACGAATCAGATACCTGATATGGGTAGCTTCACGCTTTCTGTTTCAGGTACTGGATATCAAAAATTACCATCTGGTTTTATTCTTCAGTGGGGCTCAATCGGCGCACCAGGCATTGCACAGGATGTAGTAACCCATTTCCCGATTGCATTTCCAAACAGATGTCTGCGTGTTTTGGTCTCACAAGACTACACACCAGATAGCGGGGCTGTTGGTTATATTGCCTGTGCAGGTTTTAGTCCCGACCCGGTTAAATTTATATCCAGAGCCAGTACTCCTGGCCTCGGTGCTTCATTTTTAGCGTTAGGCTGTTAATTTAGCTATATGGAGTGAAAAATGAATTACATATATTCCGCGACTACAAACTCTTTCTATCCGCTGGAGATGAAAGAGGATTACACTCAAGCTGACTCATGGCCAGATGATGCTGTTGAAGTTGATGAGCAAGTGTATATTGAGTTTTCCGGATTACCGCCGAAAGGAAAAATCCGTATCGCTGGAGAAAATGGTTTTCCTGCATGGTCTGAAATTCCACCACCAACACATGAGGAACAGATTACTGCAGCCGAACAGGAAAAGCAGCAACTGATTAATCAGGCCAACGATTATATGAACAGTAAACAATGGCCTGGTAAAGCGGCTATTGGTCGTCTGAAAGGTGAGGAACTGGCGCAATATAATTTGTGGCTGGATTATCTGGACGCACTGGAACTGGTCGATACTTCCGGTGCGCCAGATATTGAATGGCCTACGCCTCCGGCAGTTCAGGCCAGATGACATCCGGCGCGGTGCTGGTATCTGTTGCCGTCACCGCGTCAATGTAATCCAGCGCAGCGTTAAGTCGGGCGGTTTCTGCCTGCGTCAGATTCCGTCCGGCCTGCAATTTCAGCTGAATCAGACTAATGGAAGCCATTGCAGTATCAATCAGTGACTGACGCTGTGCTTCTGCCGCGCCTACTGCGGCGCTATGCTGTGCCACAGTATCTGTTACCCATTTCTCACCATCCCATTCATCGTATGGCGTTAACGGGGCGATAGTGGTTGTATTTTCAGGATAATCACCCGGAGCTGTGATTTCTTTCGATTCTCCTGTTTCGGTGCTATAGACGATTTCACCGCGATGATCTGGCACATATTTCCATGAATTTAAATCTACAGAGCGACAGATTGCATAACCAGCTTTATGTGTACCTGGTGCATCCAAACAAGAGCATGCCGGAATACCGACGCCGACAGCGAGATATTCAGTTGATGTAGAAATATATTCCCGCGTTTCGCCATCATAGTTATGTACGATGATTTCCCCATCATTTAAAGCGTAACCGTCTTTTCCCAAAATAGCCTGTTCCATTTATGCAGCCCTCACAATGTAGTTAAATGCAATGTTTCGCGGGCTACCATCACCGGCGCCGGAACTGACATGATTTGTTCTATACATTCGTTTACTGTCATTTGTTGTTCCACTCCCATCCTTCCACGAATACAATAACCCGCCATCGCCAATGCTCAACTGCACCGCAAATACGGATGAACCGGATGAATAAACATCTCTAGCCATGAGTGTGTTCCCTGTCCATCCATGCATTTCATGGTTATGTTCAAGGATAGATGCCGCCTGACTTGAAAGTAGCAGTCTCGCGGAATCAACACCTCGCCCATCATCCCACCCGCGAATAAACTCACCGCGCAAATCCGGTAATTTTAACTTTGGGTAAGCCTTTGCCAGTTTTGGGTACTCTTCGGCAGAAAAAGGTGCACCGTTGCATTTCAGCCACCCCGTTGGCGGCGTGGCTGAAGGCCATGGAACGGGCACACCAACGGGCAGCGCCGAGCCTTCCCCCAAACCAACGTTTTCGTTTTTATCCCTACCTATACCAACGATGTATTTTTAACTAAACAAAGAGGTTGTTTTTCATGCAAATTGGCTACATTCGTGTGTCAACAAATGACCAAAACACAGATTTACAAAGAAATGCACTGAACTGCGCAGGATGTGAACTGATTTTTGAAGATAAAATAAGCGGAACAAAGTCAGCCAGACCAGGCTTGAAAAAGCTGCTCAGAACGTTATCAGAAGGAGATACGCTGGTTGTCTGGAAGCTGGATAGGCTTGGCAGAAGTATGAAACACCTTATCACGCTTATAGAGGAGTTGCGGGAAAAAGGTGTTAATTTCCGTAGTCTGACAGACAGTATTGACACATCAACACCCATGGGGCGTTTCTTTTTTCATGTCATGGGTGCTTTAGCAGAAATGGAACGTGAATTAATTGTTGAGAGAACACTGGCCGGACTGGCAGCTGCACGCGAACAGGGACGCATTGGCGGACGTCGCCCGAAGTTGACAAAAGAACAACATGAGCAAATAGCGAGGTTGATCGAAAATGGCTACAGCAGGAAACAGTTGGCAATTATTTACGATATCGGTGTATCGACGATTTATCGTTATCATCCTGTAGAGAAGCGCCAAACTCAATCTGAGCTGTAATTCTAATGCCGCGTCGGTGTAATTTATCTTGATAGAATAGGTACATTTATCGCGCGGCACATCAATTCGATGTATCTAGCGCCTGCTGACCGCTAATGAAAACTGTTCTCGAAATGTTGTCCCTAGTCCGAGACTAGGGTATCACCTCTGGAAAGCATACGCAGAACCTTTTTTAACCCAGGGTGCCCAGCCTTTTTGCTGCTCGCCTTATTCGCAAAAATTAGCTCACATCCTGCGCTTTCAAGTGCTTTTCACTGCATAGCTGTGTTTTGTTCATTTGTCTATATGCGTACATAGCCTATTAGCATATTTTCTGCCCACTATCGTTATTTATTGCAAGCTACAGGTTTTAATTAACAAAACCAGTGTGTGTGGAAATCACAAAGTGCATACCGTTCTCAAATGTTGTTCAACTTACTGTTGTATAGGTAAAAAATGACATTTTATGTACATATCGTGATGTTATCCCTTCTTGGTGGGGTGTATTCGTATTTGAGTGGGCTATGTGAAAACCGTTACGAGTCTTCATGCAAGAAATTGCTGGCCGAATGTATTTCCGCCGTACTTGCTGGCTTTATTGGCATGTATCTCGCGGAATATAAGGACATGAATGAAAGCCTTCAGAGCTGCATGGTTCTTATTTTCAGCGCCAATAGCAGGCTTATTATTGAAGGTTCCAAAAGTCGGTTGAATAGGTAAGTCTCTTATGCAACATAACCGGTTGAGAAGTTACTTTGCATACCATTACCTCCTGACAACGTAGGAGGGAACTTGTGCTTGACACACAGGAATTAGCTCCAGTTGCTATTGCGCTCCTGCTTTCAGTAATTGGTGGGATAGGCACGTTCCTGATGGATGTCCGAGACGGTCGCCAGTCTGGCAATTTGTTGGGATTGGTTACGGAGATCTTTGTTGCAGTGACAGCTGGCGCGGTGGCGTACCTATTGGGGCAACACGAGGGCTGGGAGTTATCAATTACGTACTTAATGGTAACGATAGCCAGCAATAACGGTCATGAGGTGATTTCAGGGATGAAACGAGTGAATATCGATAGCATTCTGAATGTTCTTACAAGTTTGGTGAAAAAGGGAGGCGGGAAATGATTGGCTGGGGTGTATGCGTTCTTGCGTTAGCCTTAGCCGATCGCTATTTGCTAAAACGCAAGGACATCACGCATTTAGAACTTGGTGATGTGGAAATTAAACCGGGTTTCATCCGGGTGCCGTTCAAATACCGGTCTAAATTCCCGTTTTTGCGCGGCGCAACGGTCAGATATTGGATCCGCGATGTTCAGAAGCCGACGACAGTGATTGAAGGCGAACAACGTTGTTTGACGTCGGCTGAACAGGGCGAAAACAGTGAATGGTTGTACATACCCACTGAATATATGGGTAAAGGAGAGCGACTGTGGCATTTCAACGTCATGGTTACGCATGGCGACTCGTTCATTAACCCGTTGTATCGGATTTTCCCTGTTACTCAGCAAATCCGCAGAAGTTACGTAATAAATCTCGCACAGGATGTGTCAGATGACGAAAAATAAGTATGCAACGGTCGATTTTGACCAGGTTAATGAAAAGGGGCTGAAATCCCTTATCGCGGCGATCAATAAAACCGGTGTTACGGTAATTGAGGTTGACTCCAGCAACCGCGCAACAACGAAAGATGGCGTTAAAGTTAAAACCGCAAAGCTGGTTCTTAACGATGGACAAATTCTTGCCATACAGGTAAACGATACTGGCGATATATCGTCTGTGAAGCTGAATGGAAAAGCTATTCCTAACGCTCAGTCGCCGGATATCAAGACGCTTGGTACCGTCATGGGGCAAGCGGCCCGCAAAAACTCCGCAAAATTCCAGAAATCACTGATCGCCAAAGCGAAACGTGTTGCCAATCCGGTAGACAAGAAACCGGCAGTAAAATCCAACTTTCAGCGCCTGCAAGAGGCAAAACAGCGGAATGTTCAGGTGGTTGCCGCTTATAAATCAGCGCAGAACTCGGTGTCTTTCAATCAACAGCAGATCACTGATTTGCGGGCGAAGCTGGATAAGGAGACAGGCCGACTCAATAACGAAAAGGCCCGAAATGGCGAACTCAAACGCCGTCTTAAGCAACTGAAAGCAGGAAATTAACATGGAACAGTTCAATATCAATAAAGGGGTGACGATCAAACCTGGGCTTGACGCGCTTCCCCCGCCAGTGACTGATGATGAATATCGCGCATTAATGGCCGGTGAGGACCGCTATCTGATGACGGAATCCAACACCCTGGAGGAAATCGAGGCTACGTTCTTCTATGACACGCCGATCCACTGGTGTGCTACGGATTTACTGGAGGCGATTAGTTCTACTCGTTTGCAGTTACACCGGACCATGCAGGCATTTGTCCGGGCATTGAACCAGAAGCTGAATGGTACCGGAATCTCTGCGGGGAGTGATAAAACGGGCGATGTGGCCCAGAGCGGCGCGCGCGCGATCGGCGGCGCTGAAATTGGTCGGGCACGTAACGTTAACGGGCTGCCGGTCCTGCCAGCCATTATTCCGCTCAGTGATGGTCAGACTATCAGCATTCTGTTTCATAGCCCGACAGCGGAAAACCGGATCACCAATAGCGATACGCTGGTTGCTTTCCAGTTCTTACTGAATAAAAAAGACGTTACTCACACCGTTGCTCCGATGAGTGGACGTGATATGACGCTGGCGCAGGTCACCATGAAACTTGCCAACCTTGCAGAGAAAAACTCGGCAAAATTCCAGCGTGCGCAGAAGAAGAAAAAAGCCCTTGTTGATGAAATAACCCAACTACAGGCTGACAGTGACCAGAAAGAGGATGCCATGAGCGACCTCGCGGATCAGGTGGCAGCGGTAGAAGGGCAGAAGGCAGATCTGGAGCAGAAAATTAACGCTGTTGCATCGGAAGCGGATTCTCTTTATGAAGAGAATGAGCGTTTGCAGACGGAGATTGATCAGCTCAATCGCACTGGTGGGCGCGATACCATTGCTCCTGCGGGGATGACTGGTGGGTACTCTCGCGCGCTGACGGATCGCCTTGCCAGTATCAAAAATCGTATGCATATGAACGGGGAAGTGACGCTCAGTAATGGTGCATCAATGAAGCAATTCATTGAGGACGGCGAAGGGTATATCCAGTTAACCGATTCGGATGGCAGCGTGTACATGATCAAGGCTAAATCCATACAGGGTGTGGACATGGCAGATGCGATCGGCAAGCTGTTTAAAGCCTATAAAGCGGGTAATGTATCGGAATATCTGGTCCAACCAGAAGAACATAAACCGGAAAACGTCGAACCTGAATCAGCGGAGGATACCGGTAGCTCTTTGCCTGAACCAGAAGTCTCTGTAGGTGCATATCGATATGCCCTGCAAATGCGTCCGGCGGCCCCTGGCGCAATACCTGAAGGTAACAAAGCAATTCTGCCGCGCCCTGATGAAGGTGACCCGTATTATGAATATGCACGCTACGGCATTGTTACTTACGATACCCCGCTTTCTGATCAGCAAATGAGTGAGTACGACCTGAAGTTATTGCCTCGCGAGGATTCTTTCGACTTCCTGGCGAAGACACTTACTAATGGTCCGTTTGGCAAATATGCACAAAAAGCTCTGGAGCTGGCCACCAGCTCACCAGACGAGTTCCGCGTAATGCTGAAAACTCAGTTTCAAAAATCTTTCCCCAATATTGCGTTTCCTGGGGGCGCTGGCATCGAGAAAATGGTGCAGAGCATGATCAATGCATTGCAGGCCGAAGTCGGTGAGATTACTCAACCAGAACCGGTCCCGGCACAGCCTGATGAAACGGTTAGCGAAGCAGATGCAGAGGCTAATAAAGCCATTGAATATCTCAATAGCGTGATGGATATGCAAAGCACTGACATGGCGGAGATCCGTAACGCCCGGGGCAATGTCCGGGAAGCGATTGCTGCCCTTCAGGCTGCCGGACGTTTTGAGGAAAACGAAGAGCTGGTTAACGGTGCTGCTCGCCACCTGGCTGATCTGCTGGTAGCAATCCAGAAAGCGGGGGTAGCGGCATGACACTATCAGCTATTGAGTTAATGGACCTCAGCGATAAGTTGGATGCTCTGATGTCCAAAGCGGCTACCGCGAGTGGCATGGAGTTGCTGGATATCAGCGATGAAATTGACCAGATCATGCAACAGATGGGGTACGGCGCGTCCGGCGGCAGTAGTGGCGAGGAAAAACAACCTTCGGTACATGATGGTGTGCCAAAACTGGTTGCTGATTTCCTGGCTGATAAATTCGTCGATCAGAGCACTGATGCATTTATCGGTACGTTACAGGACTTGAGTCAATATGTTGGCACATACATCGACCTGGACCAGGTTAAACAGCACACGGCGGCATGGATAGCCGCCAACATTAAAGAGGCAGCGTGACATCCTCCACGCCCCGAAGGGCGTGGATTCCTGCTACGTTCAGGCTGTCGCCTGAATCATTTCGGTGGGTTCCTGCTTCAACGGGCGGCCTGACTGCACCATCCCTCCACAGGCAAGTACGGCGTGCCCCGCCGCTAAAATGTTACGAGCGCCGTTTACATCGGCGTTCGCTGTATATCCACATACCTGGCATCTGAATTTACTTTGTGACAGGCGATTTTCTTTCGCTGTATGACCACAGCACGCGCAACGCTGGCTTGTGTACGCTGGCGGAACAGCAAGCACCTGACCGCCACGCCAGAGCTGCTTGTACTCAAGCTGGCGGCGCATTTCATACCAGCCCTGATCCAGTATCGAACGGTTTAAACCTGATTTTGCCCGGACATTGCGCCCCGGCTGGCTGACCGTACCCGCTGCTGACTTTGACATGTTGCTGACCTTCAAATCCTCAATGACTATCATTGCGTGGTTTTTGCTGACGGTCGTTGTGACTTTGTGAAGGTAGTCCCTGCGGATATTTGCGATACGGGAATGCAGTCGCTGTATTTTGCGTTTCTGCTTCTGCCAGTTGTTGCTGAATTTGACCTTGCGGCTTAACTGTCGCTGAAGTCTCGCCAGCTTCTTCTGGTTTTTCTGAAAACTATTTACAGGTTCAAAGACTGTGCCATCTGACAGCGTGGCGAGTTTAGCCACGCCAGCATCCAGTCCGACCATTGATGCTGAAGGGTGAACAGGAGTGGATACCTCTCTTTCTGTCTGAATACTGATGTACCACTTACCGCAGGACTGGCTGACAGTAACATTTTTCACAATACCCGTGACCTGACGGCTATTCCGGTAGCGCATCCAGCCAAGTTTCGGCAGAAAAATACGGCTGTTTTCCTGATCGAGCTTAACACCCTGCGGGTAGCGGAATGCATCATTCTGTCCCCGCTTTTTGAATCGGGGAAAAGCTGCCCGATTCTGGAAGAAGTTTTTGTAAGCCCGCTCAAGGTCTTTCAGTGACTGTTGCAATGGCTGTGAGGGAGAATCTTTAAGCCATTCGGTTTCAGTGTCTTTTTTCCACTCAACCAACCAGGAAGCCATTTTCGTGTAAGGGATGTATTTTTTACCGGCCTCATGATTCTCATTCTGAAGCGCCAGAGCACGGTTGAAAACGAAACGACAAGCTCCGGCAAAGCGCCTCATTTGACGCTCCTGTTGACCATCTGGTTTTAACCGGAATTTGAATGACACCTGTTGTTTCATGTCACTATTTTAAGCAAAAATAGCCGGGAGGAAAACTGTGCCTTATATCCCCACTATGAGGAGCGTAGGGGGCGGCACATTGGATAAGGCGTAACAGGGATGAGCTTAAGCGATCAGGTGGTAATGGCCACCAGCATAGAAACGCTGATCGAGCTGCTAAAGAACCTGCCCGATTATGGGCGGGTTTCGTATGTGGTGACAGCGAAGGGAGACGAGGTAAAAACAGCGTTTGATATCGTCGATGCCTCAGCTCTTTTGGTATCCAATACTCTGGATGGGAAAATTAATCCTGACTATCCCCAGGAACTTCAACCGCGCGACCGGACCCGCGCATCCAGCCTTCTTCAGGTTAACCAGATATCCAAGGATTTGCGGCCTGCTCAGCTTACCGATTCCGGTCTATCCAGCCATGGCGCGCCGATAATTGGTGAGGACAATGCCGTTGAGTCAGGTAATGGACGGACCATGGGGATCATTAAAGCCTATCAGGACGGCAATGCGGATCGGTATCGTGAGTACCTGATTGATCATGCGACCGAATTCGGCATACGACCTGAAAAGGTTGAATCAATGACGGCTCCGGTACTGGTGCGCCGCCGGTTAACTAAGGTTGACCGCGTTCAGTTTGCCAAGGACTCAAATATTTCTGATCTTCAGGAAATGGCAGCCAGTGAAAAGGCTTTTGTTGATGCCGACAGCATAACACCGGCGATGATGGCGCTTTTTAACCCGTCAGAAAGCGGAGATCTGCTTAGCCGCAGTAATGACACGTTTATTCGCGGATTTATGACGCAAGTTGGTGCCACACAGGCGGCTGGCCTTGTAACTGAAGATGGGCGACCAACACGGCAACTTGTAGACCGTATACAAAACGCGATCTTTGCCAAGGCATATAAGGATGCGCGCCTGGTAAGGATGGTTGCAGAAGAACCTGATCCGGATATGCGTAATGTTCTGACGGCGCTTAATGCGGCAGCCAATGATTTTGTCCAGATGCAGGCTTTGTCAGGAGAAGCGCACAAGCAGGCTGTGACAACTATTGTTGATGGCATTGAGACAGCGGATAGCCTCGATAAAAAGGCGCTGGCGGCATTGAAAGATGCGGTAGACCTGGTAAGGCAATCGAAGGAGTCAGGCCAGCATATTACCGATGTTATTGCTCAGGGGGATATGTTCAGCGAAACGGCCCCGGAAGTGAAAGCACTCGCGTTGTTCATCGTCGCGAATAACCGTAGCGCGAAGCGTATGGCCACCGCCTTTAAGTTGATGGCGCAACGTATCAATGATGAGTTACAGCACCAGGGCCAGGCGCTCGGGGATATGTTTGGCGGCGGCGATGTGTCGTTACAGGATATCCTTCGCCAGGTGTCTCAGGAACTGGAAAACGAAGGCATGCAAGGGATATCCGGCGGTCTTTTCGAGTCCGTTTCCGGCGGTAGTTACAACGGTGTTGCTCCATATACCAGCTTGCTATTACATCGGGCATCCGGCATCAAAGACATTATTCATCTGATCAGGCTGCTATCCCGCACCGATCCCCAGGATGAGCAGCTTGTACAAGTGCTTGCGCATTTTGTCCGAATGCCTGTTGCCGACGTAAAAAAATGGTGCCGATTATTCGGTATCAGCAATTCGTTACTTCGCGGATTGTTAAATCACGCATCCTCCCTTGGGCGCGACGGCTTTGATGAGATAGCGCAGGCGATAAAAAACGGAGATATGCCACCAGCTATTGACTGGTTTTCCATTCGCCCAACCAGGGTGAAAGCATTCCTTAGCGCGGCGCATTCGGCATCACCATTGGCAGAAATGGTTCAGAGGTTGTCGCTCATATTCACAGACCATACCGCGTTGGGTGATCTGACTCTGGACGAGATGAAAGAAGCCTCCATTCAGTGGGCCGATCAACAAAATGAGGTTAACTCTGACTTCTTGCCAGCATTCAGGAAGGCCGTTAGTAAAGTGGATGATGCCCGTGGAATTCTGAAGGCATTTAAGGCATTGCAAAGTCGGGTTAATAAACATGTCGGTGATATCGATGGGGTAACGGCGGAAGGCAGGGATATCCTTAAAGAGCACGGCATAACGCCAGAGTTTATTGATGAGATCAGGACGGATATGCAGCGTGAGGTCGTATCGTCCCTGCAAATCGTAGCCAGAGCGTTGGCGGATGCTAATCCGAAGAGTGCGGCCATTGTTAACCGGGTTATTGGTGATATTGAAGCATCGGAGGGCATGGGGGCGCTGAAACTCTTCCTTTCGCGAGCGTTTAATCCTAACGGCAATATTCTCCCCGGCATTATTTGTGAGGCTAAAAAGTATGTCAGCGAAGAAGAACTTGAGCATCTTGACCAACTACTTAAGCGATTCTCATATAACCCGCAGACACGCTGGCAAATGAATCAGCGAAGTATGGGTTCGGTCCACGAGAAAGTGTTATCTGCCATGAACAGTGCGATCGCCAACTCATCCGTATCTGAAGAAAAAGCTCTTGAGTGGGCCGACTCTTTTATCACGGAAGAAGTGGAAGAAGCCCGCGCTGGACAGAATGGTGGGATAGACCTGCGCAAGGAACTTGCTGATATTTATCGCCTGACCGGCGGTAAAATTTCGACCTTATCAAAGGTGGTTCACCACCAGGGAAGGGCATATGCAAATATTAATGGTGTTGTTGCTGTCAATTTGAACGATGAAAATGCAAGTGCACTGTGGCACGAGCTGGGTCATCATCTTGAGTACAGTAACCCTGGTTTGTTAGAGAAAGCCCGGTCATTCCTGAAGGCCAATGTTGAAGGGGATAAGCCATCTTTCGTTAATATCGGTGGGCGTGGCAAGCCTGAATGGTGCTTCAGATCTCGATTGAGTAATATTTATATGGCGAAGGTATACCCGCCAGCCTCAGTGAGTAATTCCGGGAAAATTCGGCAGAAATCACCGACTATTTCCAAAACGTCAGCAACGGAAGTATTCTCTATGGCTCTTCAGTTGTATCATGACAAAGAGGCCGCTGCCGCATCACTGATGAATGGTGACGGATTGCTGGAACTGTTATTAGGTGTGGCAAAGGAGCTAAATAATGCAGATTAAAATCGCAGCGCCATTAGGCGGAGATGCCATTATCGAATTTGATGATAATGAAGAAGTTTCCGGGCGTTTAAGCATTATCTCCGGTGACATTACCGAGGACATGATCGCTGAAGCCATAGCTGGGGCAAATCCCAATAGCTATATGGGATTCGTTAACACCCTTGATGCTCCCGCAAGTGATGTTCTCCGAACGCTGCATCTTTACGCTGGCTGGTTTGTTGATTGGCCAGCAGTAGATGGTGGCGATGAGGACGACGACGACGATGATTTTGGTGATCATGTAGACCAGATCGTATATTGAAGAAATCCCGCCAATCGGCGGGATTTCTTGTTTATGCCAGGCGGGCTATGCGTATTTTACAATCATCTAGGTGGATGCGTAGTGCTTCTAAACATGGAGTAAAGTTAGCTGAGAATTTGTCGGACTCACAGGCCAATGCATAAAATTTTTCAGCTAATTCAAGAGATTCATCCCATATTTTTCGACTTACAAAGTCTGGTAGTGCTGTTTTTCTAAGCTCATTAGACATTGCTCCCCCAGAGCGTGGGGCAAAACCCATAGGTAACATGTCATAGGCTGGAGCAATATGATATGGGCGTCCGTGGCTACTAATAAACGATAGGTTGCCATTATGCATATCGGTATTGCCTATTAGCACACCAAAAGACCATAGCCTTGTTGCTATAATAATCGCATCAGGATGGACGCACTTATTTTTTACCAACTCTTTAACCAGTAAGGGCCATGTTGCTCTTGCATTCCCAACAAATTCTGCATCAAGTGCACGAAGTGAGAATACACCTACCCGGCCGAGTTGACCAACACGATCAAATCGGGGAATTTCCAAGAATCTCTGACCGTTATAATCAAAAACTTCTGTTTCTACCCCCAGAACTTTTAATGCGAGATGTTCAGCAAACAAGAGATCTCTCCAGCGCTCACTTATAGGGGTGTCGTTAGGCGCAGAGAATTTCACTAATACATGTCCACGCTCTGTGAAAGTACAAAATTTGGGTTGTTCACCTCCAGCAGATGAACCTGGCACATCACCTTCACCAGCGGCTAAAGCTAATACAGGATATTCAATTTCACGATTAACAGGAACAGGAGGCTGCATCTCTAAAAAATGCGTGCGCGCTTGCTCTCCAATTAACAAATTACCAACAACATCATGCCCATGCTTAAGTAATGCTTTGATCACATCAGTATCTGACCATTGCTCTGGATTTGAGGGAAGGTTAAGTTCAAGAGCATATGCTGATGCATATGCTCTTCCAAGGAAGCCTTGTGGACGCATATCAAATAACCACCAAGGTAACCCATCGCTATGCCTGTTATTTTTCCCATCCTCAACCATAACATAGCCTTCTGGCCTCACCGGAATGAGAGTACCAAGAACGCAAATACACCCCTCTTCAGTTATACGATAAATGGGGACTGATTCGAATCCTCTAAAAGAGTCTCGTAAAGCATATTGAATAGATCTTCCATTTCCGATCCTAACGATTTCATCACCAAGTTCTCTTAATGCTCTAGATATCGTTGGTTGGCTAACACTGAGTTTTTCAACCAATTGTCTTGGTGTCATAGGCCCTTGATTGAGCAAGTTACGGATTGTTGTTGCATGTGTAGCCATAGTTTTAATTACTGTTGTGAATAGATTAATGAATAGATTTATGAATGCATACCATAGCAAGCAAAACGGGAGGTGTCACTAATTTAGATAAGTTAAAAAGACTTCTTTAAGAGATAATGACTAGGCGCTTTAACTGCTAGATAACATAATAATTGGTCATTTAACGTGGAGTTCCCCGCCAACTGACGGGGTTTTTATTAGTCACTTTCTGTTTCTTCTGGAATGTTTTCTTGCGGTTCTGCCAATGCAGCACGAAACAGGCTCCTTGCATTGGTTGTAGCCACACTTTTGACTTCATCAGTCATCGTGCAGGTAATGTACTGATCGAGTTCTTCAGCTCGGATGATGCTTTTGCCAATCAGAGACTGTATTTGCCATAGCAGATCGGCATCCATAATCAGAATTTCTGCCGGGCCTTCAGGGCCAGCCGGGAAGGAAACATAAGACTGTTTGCCCAGGCCGACAACTCGACAACTTGCTTCAAGAATTGCGCGCTTGAGGTCTGACTTTATAACGGAAACAGGTTGATTTTCACCAGTGATTACGCCGTTGACATGGAAAGGCATGTAGCTTGAAATACGCTCCACTTTCCACACGCCAGCAAGCGATCCTTCATGCAGCACAATGGGGGTAACCGCGAGTTTCATCTCACCATATAACTGCTGGCAGATAGCTGGATTGCTGAATACATCTAAAGGCTCACATTCAAACAGCGGCGCAATCTGCATGAGGTCCATCATGGTCATCCCTGGGGTACGAGCAGTAATGAATTTGCGCATACCAGTATCCATTGCGCTCCAGATTGCTACACCATGCTTTTTGCTCACTTCTTCAGTAAAGCCAAGGTGGCACATGATGGTTTTTTCGATAGCCAGATCAGAGATAGAAACCTTTTCGCCAGGTACACCATGATTATTGATGGTCACTTCGACACTCTGGCCATTACGCAGGCGGTATTGAATTGTTTTAGTATTTTGTGCTGCCATAGTCTTTTCTCTGCTTAAAAACTGATGTATTGCGCCTTCAGGTGGGTCAGGAATGTTTTCCCACCAGCGAAAGCAATATCTCGGGGTGTTCTGTTCGTTAAAAACGCGTTCCATTGCCAACTTTGGCGTTTTTTAGCGAGTTCGTGCTTTTGTTGGCGTTTGGACCACCGCTTTTCTTTCAGTCGTTTTTTACTCATAAACTCTAAAACGGAATATCGTCTTCAAAGTCCATTGGAGGTTCGTTATTGGCGCTGCTCTGAGGTTTGCCACCACCGCTGTATTGCTGGTGGTTTTGAGGTTGGTTTGACTGCCCCCAGCCATTTGAGGACTGTGAATCGTCACGGCGAGCGCCGATCATTTGCATGGTGCCGCCCTGGCTGACGATAATTTCCGTCGTGTAACGTTCTACACCGGCGTCATCTGTCCACTTACGGGTTTTAAGTTTCCCTTCGATGTAGACCTGAGAACCTTTTCGTAAATACTCACTCGCAATTTCAGCAAGTTTTCCGAACAAAACGACTTTATGCCATTCTGTTTGCTCTTTCTGTTGGCCCGTTTGCTTATCGCGCCATGATTCATTCGTTGCGATGCTGAGTCTTCCGACTGCGCCGCCATTTGGTATATACCTGATCTCCGGGTCTTGCCCCAGGGTACCAATCAGGATGACTTTGTTTACACCGCGTTGTGCCACTTTTCTTACCTAATAAAATAAATTGATTAGAGCAATAATGTATATCTTTGAAACGTGGCTAACAAGTGATTTGCATTATCCTGTGCCTTCTAAAGGGATCGAGTCAGTCGGTATTGGCTGTGAATGAGTGTTTGTCCTGGAGCGTAAAAAATTCGCTTATGAGGTCTTTATGAAGGGAAAAACAGCCGCAGGAGGCGGTGCAATTTGCGCTATCGCGGTGATGATTACCATCGTGATGGGTAATGGCAATGTGCGAACCAACCAGGCGGGGCTTGAGCTTATCGGAAACGCTGAAGGTTGCCGACGTGACCCATACATGTGCCCGGCGGGTGTATGGACTGACGGGATTGGTAATACACACGGGGTAACGCCAGGCGTGCGAAAAACCGACCAGCAAATCGCCGCTGATTGGGAAAAGAATATCCTGATCGCTGAACGCTGTATTAATCAGCACTTCCGGGGCAAAGACATGCCCGATAATGCCTTCAGTGCAATGACAAGCGCGGCATTCAATATGGGATGCAATAGCTTACGGACCTACTACAGCAAAGCGCGAGGCATGCGAGTAGAAACGTCCATCCACAAGTGGGCGCAGAAAGGGGAATGGGTGAATATGTGTAACCATCTCCCTGATTTCGTGAACAGTAACGGCGTGCCCCTGCGAGGTTTAAAGATTCGCCGTGAAAAAGAACGCCAGCTTTGCCTGACGGGGCTGGTCAATGAATAAACTCAGGCAGCTCCGCCGACTTTCGACAATGAAGTTATCGCTGGCGGCGATAGTTTTCGACTCGATTTTCATGGCGGTATATGTGCTCAATGAGACGTGGCCACTGGAACCGCTATTGTATGCCGGGCTTCGGCTGTGCCTGACATTTTTGAGCATGGCTGCGAGATTGATGCAGCAGAAAGAAACCGCTTCAGATTGTCCACGCCGCGCGGTGCGCAAATATATGGCACGCAGGCGAAGATGATTTAACCATTATTGCTCTAATAAATTTGATTTATTAGAGCAAATAACCTACCATCGAACACGGCTCTATTGATCTCATCGTCGTTCAGGCTTATAGTTCCACCGTCGTAGCAAATTCTGCGACCAGGTTTGACAGCCTGAATACGAATGCGGACAACCGCAGATTTCCGATATTGCGGTATTTTTGTGTCCGTAAACCACGTTACGCCCGAATTATGGCGGGGCGTGATGGGGAGGCTTCGGCCTGCTGGTTTCATTCGTGCCAGTCTGTCAACCCTGTCACGTCCTGCCACCTGTTTGACAGCGGGTCGCAGGTTGTTAAACCTACGAATGAGGCCGTAACTATGGTTAATGCCAATCCTTGCGCACGCCCTGAATTTATCTGGCGCTTTTACTCCTGCCAGAAACGTCACTATCACTTCGTAATTGCACCGACAGAAGATGAGGCCCGCTCTCAGCTTCCTGACGCTCCCTGCATTTTCTCTGCCCGCTTTTCCACTGATTCGCGCAACTCTCTCAGTTACTGGTGCCTCCCTGTTAACGCTTCTGCTCAGGAGGGACTATGAGAACGTCATTAGTCACCCGTGAAGAAATGATTGAGGCAATTGAACAGCACACATCCTGTATCAGTACCAGGGATATACCGGGTGTTATTGCCAACTACTTCATGATCACCAAACAACTTTACCGGAGAAAGGACAAGAACGCGGTTCACCGTATCCTGCTGTCTGATATCCGCGAATACCTGCTCGAACAGGGGCATCTGAATTACGCAACCGTCGCAGCCGAAGCACGCAAGGAGGCACACAGAATGAAAGCAACTAACGTTAAATCAGAAAAAATTCATGCACCTTCAGTTCGGGAATCGGAGCTGGTGGTTGTTCAGAATCAGTCTGATGAAATTCCCGTTCTGGAATGGCTGGGAGTGCGTGTCGTAACGACCGAAACTCTTGCTAGAGGGTATGGTACCGATGAAGCCAATATTCGTAAAAATTTGTCTCGCAACTCCGATCGCTTTGAAGAAGGCAAGCATTACTATCTCTTAACCGGTTCAAAGTTAAAGGAATTTAAAAGGCTAGTGACTATTAGTCACTTGGTTAGCAAATATACAAGTCAGGTAATTCTCTGGACAGAGCGCGGCGCTGCACGCATGTCTAAGATCGTGGACACAAATGAAGCATGGGCATTCTTTGAAAAACTGGAAGACAGCTACTTCCGACAAAAAGAACAGCAACCGGTCTCAATTCCCCAGACGCTTCCAGAAGCTCTGCGCCTGGCTGCCGAGTTGGCAGAACAGAAAATGCAACTGGAACAACAGCTGGTGGCCGCAGCCCCTAAAGTCGATTTTGCCGACCGGGTATCAGTGGCCAAGGGGATCCTGATTGGGAATTTTGCAAAGGTTGTTGGACTTAAGCAAAACGCGCTGTTTGCCTGGTTACGGGAGAACGGCATCCTGATTGCGTCCGGCGGACGTAAAAATGTACCGTTTCAGCAGTACATAAATGCCGGGTATTTCACGGTGAAAGAAGTGGTGCTGGATGATGAAGATGGCTACCAGATACGGTTGACGCCCCAGCTAACGGGGAAAGGCCAGCAGTGGCTGACGCGTAAACTGCTCGATGCAGGTTTATTAAAGCCTGTAGCGGCTGAGTGATTAAATTAAAAAGGCGGCCTTTCGGCCGCCAGTGATTTCAGATACCCCGGCAGCCGCCGGGGTTATTTTTGGTGGTCAATTAAACGGATTGATTGAATTATTAAACGTGATGATGCTTGTCTCACGCGGTGCCTGGACGTTAGCCGCTTGCGGAACCTCCTTAATTTTCTTGGTGACAGGCAAGTTGCGTGCGCCAACTTTGATCAGAGATTCGAAAAGTGTGGCAACGATTTTTGCATCACCAGGTTCTTTGAGGCGGAATGCGTCTTTTTGGGCGGCGGAGACGAAGATCGGGAGGTTATCCAGTTCGTCTTGCATTGCTGCCAGCACATCGTCGCGGATACCCGCTGTTTCCTCCAGCAAAGCGATTCGCGCTTCAGCATCTGCGATCTTGGCCATTGCTTCGAGGTGGCGGCCCTGGCTTTCGAGTAGTGCGGTTTCCAGTTCTGCCGTACGCTCTGTCGCCTCCACCATCATTTCCAGTTCAGCCATTTTGCCGTAATGGGATATAACGGCCTGCACTGACTCGTCGGAGTACCCATGCGCCGCCAGGGACTCTGCCAGTAAAGATTTAGAATCCGCGCTTTCAAACATTCCGGCGCTGGCAGGATGATCCAGACTGATATAGTTCGGCGTTGTCACATAATCCACACCATGGAAGCTGGTGGTTACAGCGATTTTCCCGGACTCACGCCCGCCAGTGGCCCAGCTCCAGCCACCAGCTCGGCTTTCGATCATCGCGGCGACAATTTTACCCGGCTCTGTGTTAAGAATTTCCTGTGTATGGGTAACGATGCCGTTGTCGTCAACGGATATAGCTACTGTGCGGCAAGCTGGAACATTGTCGATAACGACCGGGCGACCTTCCACCATGATCACGCTGGTTTCTGGTACTTCCAGTTTGCCGGTCAGCTGCCGGCGACCGTGACCGTAATAGCCGAAAAGCTCACCAAGGCGTAAACCTTCCTGAGTTTCCTTGCTTTCAAGCATGGTCTTTACCGCGCTTAATACATACTGTCGCCCGTTCTGGCGACCTTTTCTAGCATTACTATAGAGACAAAAGCGGTCAGTGACCGTTTTCAAAACATCAGTCATTCTCGTTTCCCTCTTTAAAGACCGATTCAAGGATTTGCGCCAGTTCCTGTGGCGGTGTTTTGATGATGGAATCCATCAGGTGATCGTCGTCCTCGCTTTTCGCTTTCAGTTCGTTCACCAGTGCTTCAGAGATTTTTTCGTCAATCTCCAGCACATCGCTGAACAGGTAACGTTTGAATGCATCGGAATTGGCGAGGACGCTGTTATTGCTGACGGCATCGAGGATTTGCGTAACGATGGTGGCGTAGTTCGCCTGCGAGTCGCGGTTTTCGTTGTGCTCTTGTTGCAGAGCGGTATTAACGGAGTGGAATTCGATTTTGTACGGGCGATCACCTTCCGGGTATACCTTGCCGTACTTGAAAGCAAGATGAATATCGATAGCCCGCTGAATGAACTCTTCTACGCCCTGCTGGATCCATGAGGCGCGCATGGCGGCCTGAATTGCCGTGCGCAGGAATCCACCTTCACCAAGCCCGCCGGACATTTGATCTGCCCACCCCAGGAGGGTGTAATCGAGGCCAAGTGCTGCCGCCAGCTGGCGCATATAGGTGAGAATGTCTTCAATGCCGTTGATGTCAGCCTGGATGGTCTGAGTATCAATAGTCATCTGTCCCTTGCCGTCGCCCATAATAGGCAGCAGGGTATTGGTCACCGTAGGCATGTTATTCGCGCCGCGTGCGCGCTTTTCCATCAGGTCAGCTGCTCGTTTAAGCGTCTGAGTAATGGTGCGCGAATAATCGGCTGCTTTTACCGGATCCAGACTATTCATCGCCAGGCCGATGATTCGGTCAATTTTCGACGCATTAAAACGCGTTGCCTTCAGTGAGCGGATCGCCGAACGCAGATTCATGTACGGCTCGTAGGCGTATTCGAGCAAGCTGGTCCCGTAATTCTGGGTTTCAATCGGCGTGCGCTCTTCCGGATTATCCAGCAAGCTGTATGCTTTATGGCCAGTGTGCACAGGCATAAGGTTTGACTTAGGCCGCCAGTAGGGGATTTTCATAGGGATAATGGCCCACGGATCGGTGAAAACCATTTTCCCTGACGCGTCCTTCAGATAATCGCCGCTAAATCCCGCCAGGTTACCGCTGACCTCGAACTCTTTGATGAAGCCCGGAAGGGTGTAATAGGAGCACTCAAAAGACGTGATCCCTATGCCTTCTTTGGCGTATGGCCTGACATAAGCCACCCCAAATACAGACATGATAAATGCCCACCCGGCGACCTCTTTGTTGATGGTTCGCCCGATGTCGTTCATCAGCTCGTCACACAACCCCTGCGCGGCGTCATAGTCACTATCGTTTCCGTTGTGTACCGGCACGATAGAGAAGGTTTGTCCGGTCTTCTTATCGAAAGAGAGCGCGTGCGTAATATGGATGTTCAGAGCGGTGGCGATCGTGCTGTAAACCGCCATTTCTTCGAGTAGCGGATAGCGTTGCAAGCGGTCTTCCGGCAGTTGAACTTCATCAAAGATAAAGCGACTCCCATCCACCAGCCCATCACCAGCCATGCCACTATCGCCCGGTTTGCCGCCTAAGAAGCCGGACAGTTGTACCGGTGCCCCTGCGCGAGAAAACAAATACCCACTTCCGCCGTGCACAGCCAGCGCGGACAGGAGGATGTTGTCCCGTTCTCCGTTGTCTTTAAAAACCCCCGCCAGCGCCTTCCTGACCGAGGATAGCGTGATTTTATTGTCTGCCAAGATTGCACCTTAATTAGAATAATTCGCATCGTGTTTGAACGGAAATTTAACACTAGTCACTTGTTAAGGATTACCAATGAACAAGCTATCTATGGGGGTGTTTCGCTGTTCAAGTGTCAGCGAAATATTGAAATACATTAGGGCAATAACATCTCACCGAGCGCCGATTAAATACGGCGTGGAAAAGGTGGAAGGCAAAAGCTATGACCGACTGCGCCGGGAGGCGAATCAGAAGGCGATAGATTTGCTTAATTCGCTGGTGGACGGCGCGACACTGACAGATGAACAGCGCCAGATCCTGGCCGGGTACACTGGTGAAGGCGGCATTGGCGGGTCCGTCTCCGAATATTACACACCAAAGCCTATCGCTGAAGGTGTCTGGGAGATCATGAAGCTCTACGGCGCGGACGTAGGTAACACTCTGGAACCATCGGCGGGAACCGGCGTTTTTAATGAGACAAAACCGGTTGGTACGGTGATGACCGCGACTGAGATCAGCAGTGTTTCCGGTCGTATAAACCAGCTGTTGCACCCGGAAGACAGCGTACAGATTTCTCCGTTCGAACAACTGGCTGTAAGCACGCCTAACGATTCATTCGACCATGTTGTGGGTAACGTTCCGTTCGGTGGTCGTGATAACACACGCAACATCGATAAGCCTTACGCAGAAGAAACGGACATGGGTTCTTACTTCATGCTCCGCATGCTGGACAAGATAAAGCCAGGCGGATTCATGTGCGTGATTGTGCCGCCGTCCATTGTTTCAGGTTCAAACATGAAGCGGTTACGCCTGCGCCTATCACGGAAAGCTGAATTTCTTGGTGCCCACCGCTTGCCTACCGGTACTTTTGACGCAAACGGGACCAGTACAGTTGTTGATGTGGTGCTGATGCGCAAACATCCGGCAGAGATGGCTGAGAAAATCCCCCTGGTGGATGAAAGCACTCTCGAATCGGCAAATGTGCTTTGGCCAACGTTTATTTCTGGCAAGTGGTTTGAAAAGGACGGCCGCCGGTTTGTTCATGGCACCCAGGAAAAGGGCTTCCAGGGGCGTATTGAGGTTCGTGCCGACGGTCAGATTGATAACCAGGCTCTTAAAGCGAAGCTGATTCATCGTTTCGAAAGCCGTATCGACTGGTCTTTGCTCGATATGGCTGAACCGTCACCGACCGCAGACGTTGTTGGTGAAGGGGAAATGCGCCTGATTAATGGCGTATGGCAAAAATATGCTGGTGGTCGCTGGATTGAAGCTGATGCCGGGAAGGAACTTAAGATCGATGCTGCCAGTTATGGCGCGGATAGCTGGGAGGCTCTTCAGCGTAACCTGACTACAACAGAAGGCCGTCTCGGCATGACATTTACCCAGATGGCAAATGTCCGCGATAAGTACACCACATCAATCAGCGACGATATGGTGCAGCTGGTGGACTGGATTAACAGCCAGCCTGAAAAATACCGTGAACGCTTGTATCGCGGGGCGATGATTGGCCGGATGTTAATTGAATATCAGGATATGAAGGCCGCCGGGCATAGTGCTGAACAAATCGAACAGCAGCGCCTTTCTCTGGTATCCCGTTTGCAGGCAGAGATTGACCGCTTTGGTAATCCTGGTCGCGGTCCTATAGCGAAATTGTCGGGGAGCGGTGCGCGCGCCTGGTTTGCTTTCCGTGGTGCGATTAAGCTGGATGGCTCTATTTCAGACGAGCTGACAGGAAAGCTGGTTACGCATGACTCCAGCGCCAGTTATGACTCCAACAGCTATCAGGACACCCTGCGTTATCTCTATAGCGATCTTACCCGCGATCCAATCCAGCTCGATGATTTCCGCCTTGCGTTTACCGGCGAACTGCCAGCCAGTGATGACGAGTTGCTTAATTTATTGGCCAGCACCCCTGGTATTGCGGTTTCACCGTATGGCGGGATTGTTCCGTTTGCCCGCGCCACCAGCGGCGACATTAACGAGATAGTGGCTCCAAAACAGGAATTCCTCGCCACACTCCCCGACGGTCCAGTAAAGAACAACGTCCTTAATCAGCTGGCAGCTATCGAAGAGAAGCGCATCAAGACGCCAGCAGAGAATATCCGGTTTAAGCTCAATAGCCGTTGGTTCGACCGTTCAGTCATTCTGGAATTTTTGCAGGAAAACGGCTATCCGGATCTTCGCTATGTGCAGTCAGTGCAGCTGGAAGGCGACGAAATGGTTTCTGACACCTATCACGGTGGTGATGGTCTGTTCGTCGGGCACCGATACGGTGTCGTCCAGCGCAAGGATAAAGAAACAGGCGAGATCCGCTACGAGTGGGACCGTAAATCAGGTGAAAACGCGACCGGGTTCCCGGCACAGCTGGAAAAGTATCTCAATGGTGCGCGTATCGGTGGCAAAGATAGCGCGACGGCGAACGGCTACCGCGAGCAGATGGCACTGCTTGAGGACCAGTTCAATAAGTGGATCAAGACGCACGATCGCTACGATGAACTGGTTGCCAAATACAATGATGTGTTCAATAGCAATATCCCGTATGAACACTCTGGCGATCCGCTTGGGTTGAAGGGATTAAGCGGTAAGCGCCAGCCATTTGATTACCAGAATAGCGAAGTGCGCCGACTGTCCGAAGATGGGCGCGGCATCCTGGGCTTCGGCACCGGGCTGGGTAAAACGACGACCGCGCTGGCGCTTGAGGCGTTCAACTATGAGAACGGTCGCTCCACCCGTACTGCGTATGTAGTGCCTAAATCAGTGCTGGAAAACTGGTATTACGAAGCAAAAGAATTCCTGAGTGAAGAGGCATTCAGTAACTACCTGTTCGTCGGTCTTGATGTGCTGATGGATGGCGATCAGATTCGCCAGCTGCCGGTGCTCGATGAGAACGGTAAACCTGTTCTTGGTACTGATGGCACTCCAGTTATGCGCGATGCTCTTAAGCTGGCAGATGAAGCCACTATCACGGCGCGGATGAACGCGATCCCGCACTCAAATTACCGTGCAGTCGTGTTTACCAAAGAACAATACGCCCGCATTCCGCTACGTGATGACACCGTAGATGAGCATGCACAGGATATGCTTTATGACTTCGTTGCCGCCGGGCGCGTAGCCAGCGCAATGGATTCCGATTCCCATCGCAAAGAGGCGGCGCGTCGCCGGGTATTGTCGGAGTATTCAGATACCGGTACCGAAAAAGCAGAGAAGTATCCGTACTTTGAGGATATGGGCTTCGACAGCGTGATTGCTGACGAAGGCCACAACTACCGCAATAGCTATAAAAATGGTCGCGAAGCGTCACAGCTGGCCTATCTGCCCACCAGCGCGGTGGCGCAATCGGCGCGGGATATGGCAATCAAAAACGCGTACCTGATGAAAAAGAATGGCGGGCGCGGACCGGTTCTCCTGACTGCAACACCAGTCGTTAACACCCCGATCGATGCATACAACATGCTTTCTCATGTTCTGCCGAAGGAATACTGGCAGAAGATGGGGATCTACAGTCCTGATGACTTCGTAAAATTCTTCGGCAAGACCAGGCTGGAAACGGTACAGAAAATCAGCGGCGAAGTTGAAGAAAAAATGGCGCTGGTGGGTTTTGAAAACCTTGATGCGCTGCGCGGCATATTCCATCGCTGGACAACGCTTAAAACGGCGGAAGACGTTAAGGATACCGTGGAGATCCCGGAACTGGACGAACACCAGCAGGATGCACCACTTACTGAAGAACAACTGGCGGCGTATGAAGAATTGCGTCAGCAGGCGGAAGCGGCGGCCAAAGCCAACAATGGTGTAACGACCTCGGTCAATGAAGACGGCGTGATTGAGCACGAGAAAGCCCGTCCGATCTTCTCAATAATCAGGGATATGGACCGCGTATGTACTGACATGGACCTGTACTATCGCCGGATCACCTATCGTTTCCTGCCGGAGTACGCCGATGCGGTGCAGCAGCTGGCAGACAGTTTGCCTAAACAAGCCACCAGCGAAGACGACGACAGTGATGATTCAATCACGCAGCAATCGCAATACTCCCTGATAGATAAGGGCGAGTTTATTCAGTTGCAGGTTCCGGAAGCGTTCGAGCAGGAAGTGAATAAGCGCCTGGCCAGGTTTGGCATTGACGAACAGACCGTAACTCACCCCGTTACGCCCAAATACGCGAAGCTGATTGCCACGCTGAAGGAGTTTTTCCCGGAAGGTAAGCAAATCATCTTCACCGATGAAAAAACGCAACACCAGAAGCTCAAGCGCATTATCTGCAATGCTCTTAACCTTGAACCTTCAAAGGTGGGGATCCTGAATGCTCAGACGGTTGCCGAGGCAGGTAAAACCGGTAAGAAACTGAAAGCGGTTAAACCACCGAAAGAGCTACCGGATGAACCAACAGATGCACAGATAGCGAAATACAACGAGCAAATGGCTCTGTATGACGCCTATATCGCGCAGCAAAATGAAATGTCGCTGGGTGGGCTGGAAAAGATTGCTGCCGACTTCCAGGAGGGCCGGACTCCGATCATCATCTGCAACAAAAAGGCAGAGGTGGGTATCAACCTGCATCGAGGAACGACTGACATCCATCATCTGACGTTGCCATGGACACCAGCCAGTATCGCACAGCGTAACGGTCGCGGTGCCCGAGTTGGTTCCAACCGTGCAAGCGTTCGCGTTCACTACTACTGCGGCAAGGGTTCTTTCGATGAATACCGACTGAAGACGCTGAAGCGTAAAGCAGGCTGGATCTCCGATATCCTCCGCTCAGATAAGTCTGAAATGGAGAACGCCGACGCCAACGATATGATCGAAATGCAGATGTATACCGCTAAGGATGATGGCGAACGTCTGGCAATGATGCAGGTTCAAATGGATAAGGCGAAAGCCGCGCAACGCGCTCGCCAGAAAGAACAGGCTACTATCGACCTTCAGAACTACATCAAGGCGCAGCACGCAGCTGGCGAGGATGTGGAGGTACTTACCGCTGAATTAGAGCGAAGCAAAGCGGAACTTGAAAAGACCACCGCCGAGGTAGCTAAATTCAAACAGGCGGTAATGGCCAAAGCAGCTGATAACGCAGACTGGAAGGCCCGCTGGGGGAGCGTCCATCACACAGACCGTATGTTGTTAGCACAGTATCGCGCGTCGTTGAAAAACGCCATTCAGCGCAAGGCTAATATCTCTCAAGCCATCTCCCGCTATGAGAAATTATTGAACCGTACTCAGAAGGCCGCGACGGATATCAAACGCCTGCGCCCGCTGGTGGAGGATGCAATAAATAAAGGCATTCTGGATGTTGATCCTGACCTGGTTAACCATGCGAGTGAGTTCCTTGTTATCGGCGATCGCTCATGGCGTGTAGGCCAATACTACGATTGTGCCGGTGATATCGTTCGCATTAAGTCGCTGGACTTCGACAGCCAGCGCGCAGACGTGGAGATCATCTTTACCTTCAAAGGCACCAAATCGGGTAACTGGGATGTGAAGACGCTGGATAAACAGGTGGATGTAACTCCCGATGAAGATGCTGTTATGCAGAAAATCAGTGGTGGCGTCTCCATCGCCGGGATTAACGACATCATTTCCTGTGACGATTTCTACCGTTTCCAGCAGCGCGGCATGATCAAAATAACTGACTCGTACGGCGTTCAGACTACAGAGTCAGGCTATAGCATTGATTTTGTTGGTACCTATACGGACCCACTGAAGCATGCGGTTTACCCGGATCGCCGTGACGGCGCGCTGAAGTCGTCAATTGCAAAATGGGTGCTTGGTATGATGTCGGAAGGGAATAACCGCCAGATCCGTTCGGCAGAAACATTCCTGGTTGAATTGTTTGGCTCCAATTATGGCGATGTAATCGCGTCATACGGAGATACGCTATCCCCTGAAGCAATTCAGGAGAAAATAGCGGATGCGATCGCCAGAATGCCGGAAAAAACAAGCCAGGGGGCTACTCGTAACGGGGATTCTGAACTTGAAGTCACCAATGCCATTTTCGGTACCAATGAGTTCCTGGGGTCAGATTATGAGATCACCACAGCACAGTTTGGCACCATTGGCATTTACAGCAATAAAGCCGAGATCAAGCAGGCAATGGACGCAGCAAGCGCGCGCATCGCAGCAGAACGGGAAGCCAATCTGAATCATGCAGTCGCCGCGCTGACTCAATCGTGGGTAACAGCAATCAGGGAGGCCGCCACCACAGGGAAAATCACACCTGCAATAGCGGATGTCGTAAACGACGGCTCTAAATTTATGGATGCCTATCAAATGGATGCGCTGAAGTTGCCATCAGCCTATGGTCAACTCAGCTATCGCATGACCTACAACCTGGTATCAATGTTTTCCGACCTTGCCATCCTTGGGCTGGTGGATCTTAACGAGGTTACGCCGGAATTGCTCAGCATGCGCAAGAATCATGTGGAGATATTGCAGAGAATTAACACGGTTCTTGCCGGGCGCACCGATGAAGAGAAACAGGCCGACGCTGATCGGATAAACCTGGCCCTTGGCAACATCACGGAGGAAGAGATTGCCGCCAGAAACGAGAAACAAGAAGAGTTATCATCAATACAGGGTGATGCCACCAGCATAGCTCAGTCTCTTGGTCTGAATTATCGTGTATCCACCGCCGACCTGAAGATGATGTACGCACCAAAATTCGCCGCTGGCGAGGTATTTGGGCTTCAGGAAGCCTCAGGCATGAAAGGCGTTCTTTTCCGTGCGAAAGACGCAATCAAGGCGAAATTCGGCGCTCGCTGGCTGCCAGCGAAGGCGAAGAACAGCGATTTCCCGGGTAACTGGTGGATTATCGAGACAAAACACAACGTGGCGGACGTTCTGGCCGTCATCCAACAATACGCATAACAGGAGCGCCCGGTTCGCCGGGCGTCGCATAATATGGCCACACTATCTGATACAATAAAACCGAATAAAACATATCTTGAGGCGGTACTCCGTACAGCGTTGTTAGGAAAGACAGAAGACGAATACGTTGATTTCTTCCTGTCAGGGCTACGCGGGCGATTACTGAAAAATCCCCGCCTGTACCGCAGCTATGGTCCATACTGGCCGGAAATTAAAAAATTATTACTGGAGCGCGGTTATGGTAATTTCGGTCGTCTCGTTGACCGTGACGTTCGCAAAATTTACCGTTATGACCGCCCGGCGCTAACACTCATAGCCGCGACGCTCTACAGCCAGGAGCGTTTTGATAATGGTCAGATATACTCAGCCTGGCATTTACTGCCAGTGCCTGAAGAAGTTGACGACCAGGACTATGAGTTTGAGTCTTACGATTTGGAAGTTGAAGCCTTGGCACAGGCTGGAGAGAAAACTTGAAAAAGCGATACTACACAGTAAAGCATGGGACGCTACGAGCATTACAAGAGTTTGCTGATAAGCATAACGTTGAAGTGCGCAGGGAAGGGGGAAGTAAAGCTCTGCGCATGTACCGTCCGGACGGGAAATGGCGTATGGTCGTCGATTTCAAAACTAACAGTGTTCCCCAGGGCGTCCGCGACCGGGCATTCGAAGAATGGGAGCAGATCATCATAGATAACGCATTGCTCCTGAATGCTGATTAAACTTCCCGCCCTTTTGCCCGGCATCAACCGGGCATTCTTCCATTATTCAGCCGCCACCGGTTTTAACAAGCCAGCATCGAGCAGTTTACGCGTCAACCACTGCTGGCCTTTCCCAGTTAGCTGGGGCGTCAACCGTATCTGGTAGCCATCTTCATCATCCAGCACCACTTCTTTCACCGTGAAATACCCGGCGTTGATGTATTGCTGGAACGGCACATTTTTACGTCCACCGGACGCTATCAGGATGCCGTTCTCCCGTAACCAGGCAAACAGCGCGTTTTGCTTAAGTCCAACAACCTTTGCAAAATTCCCAATCAGGATCCCTTTAGCTACTGATACCCGGTCGGCAAAATCGACTTTAGGAGCGGCGGCCACCAGCTGCTGATTTAGCTGGTGGGCTTTCTGTTCCAGAAGCTGCTTTTGTTCAGCCAGTTCGGCAGCCAGGCGCAGAGCTTCTGGAAGCGTCTGGGGGATTGCAACCGGTTGCTGTTCTTTTTGCCGGAAGTAGCTGTCTTCCAGTTTTTCAAAGAATGCCCATGCCTGATCGGTTTCGAGCATTTTAGCGTGGCGGGCTGCGCCGCGTTCCGTCCAGAGAGTGAGGTGCTTTGCTCGCGGTGCGACTAAGTTACTTTGAGTAACCTTGTCCTTCAATTCTTTTAATTTTGAACCAGTTAGTAGAAAGTAATGTTTACCTTCCTCAAAGCGATCAGCATTACGCGTATAGTTAACTTTGATGTTATTAGTTTCGGTCCCATACCCTCTAGCAAGAGTCTCGGTTGTCACTACACGCACCCCCTGCCACTCCAGAACGGGAATTTCATCCGGCTGATTCTGAACAACCACCAGCTCCGATTCCTGAACTGAAGGTGCATGAATTTTTTCTGATTTAACGTTAGTTGCTTTCATTCTGTGTGCCTCCTTGCGTGCTTCGGCTGCGACGGTTGCGTAATTCAGATGCCCCTGTTCGAGCAGGTATTCACGGATATCAGACAGCAGGATACGGTGAACAGCGTTCTTGTCCTTTCTCCGGTAAAGTTGTTTGGTGATCATGAAGTAGTTGGCAATAACGCCTGGTATATCCCTGGTACTGATACAGGCGGTATGCTGTTCAATTGCCTCGATCATCTCTTCACGGGTGACTAATGACGTTCTCATAGTCCCTCCTGAGCAGAAGCGTTTACAGGGAGGCACCAGTAACTGAGAGAATTGCGCAAATCAGTGGAAAAACGGGCGGAGAAAATGCAGGGAGCATCCGGAAGCTGAGAGCGAGCCTCATCTTCTGTCGGTGCAATAACGAAGTGATAGTGACGTTTCTGGCAGGAATAAAAGCGCCAGATGAATTCAGGGCGTGCGCAAGGATTGGCATTAACCATAGTTACGGCCTCATGTACAGGTTTAACAACCTGCTACCCGCTGTCAAACAGGTGGCAGGACGTGACGGGGTTGACAGACTGGCGTACATGAAACCAGCAGGCCGAAGCCTCCCCATCACGCCCCACCATAATTCGGGCGTAACGCGGTTTTACGGACACAAAAATACCGCAATATCGGAAATCTGCGGTTGTCCGCATGTACATTCAGGCTGTCAAACCCGGTCGCAGAATTTGCTACGACGGCGGAACTATAAGCCTGAACGACAGGAAGATCAATAGGGCAGTGCGCAATGGTAGTTTATTTGCCTCAAAAAATCAAATTTATTAGAGCAATAATGTTTGTGTGTTATTTTTGCTCATGTTGAGCGTCATGGGGAATTGAAATTTGTTTAAAACCTTGGCAATCTACTGTTTTTAATGCACTTAATAAGGTATGCAGATGAAACTAGGTAATTTGTTATCCGCAGCTATCGTTTTAACGATAACTGCATGTGCCGGAAAAGCTGAAAAAGACCCGCAATATGTAGCCGCAGAGAAATGTGCAGATTTAGTTATCACAAAATCAAAAGCTCTGGCAGAGAAAGGCATCAGTGGAAATTACGAGTTTACATCAAAACTGCGCACAACTTCGACGTCTGATGGTCCATTCACATCAACACAAATCAGAGGCATTCCTTATGCAACCTCTACGTTTCTTGATAACGGTAATGAGGGGAGTGCCTGGAGACAATGTATGGGGCAGCTATTGTAAGAATGAGTTGTTCCCCAAAAGGATTTGGGGATGTTAAAAATAGTTTCCCTTCCCAGTTAAGATTCCGTGTGGAACGCTTTTTTCCGCAAGTCTCTGTGTGCCGCGAATTATGTTAATCAGAGGGCTTAGTAACGATGGTTCCTGGCGTGCCTCAACTTCTCCATCCATTGCCCTGATGTAGTCGGCGCTGGCAACGTTGTTGTATTCCGTCGCAAAGCAACATAGTAACGTCAGAACATGCTCTGTCGTTATTTCACTCCAGTTGATGTTGAAAAATTCATCGCCTTTTTTATCGTGTTCGGAATCGAAGATGCTTTGGTGGAGGATGTATTTGCCGGATTCCTTGCGCGGTAACTTGATTGCTTTCTGGCGTTCCAGCTCCTTATAAATCTGCATTGCTTCAATCAGTACCGGCCTGCCGTTCATGAAGGGATCGCGCAACCTTACACGCTGGCCAACTCGACCGGTAATAAAGCTGTTTTCCTCTTCCACCAGTACGATAAAACCCTTTTCCTCTTTTTCTCGCAATTCGCGCAGCAGCTGGAGTTCCATGTCGCGGCGGCGTTCAGGGTAGCTGGTCCGCTCAGCCATTATCAGCTCGTTGTTGATCCATGCAGCAGTCATTGACGCCGGTTTGCCGACGCTCATCGAAACAACGCATATTTTCTTATCCATAGCGCCCCCTACAAAAAAAGAAAAGCCACCAGTGGCGGCTTAGCAATACAGCTGAAGGTAGCGCCCGGTACTCAGACTGTGCCGTCCATGGAATATTTGAAAAGGGATCCATCCGTACCGGGCGTGTGATGATTCTGACTGAAGTCACTTGTCAGTTGTCAATCATTTATCATTAAAAATAATATTTTTATTAGTGCATGATGTTTGCCATCTCATAGGCGTCAGCCAGTAACTCCATCTCTGACTTGTTCAGCAAGGTGAATTCTTTCTTGCCTCCAACCACACCATCGGCATGAACAGGGACCAGCCAGGGGTATTTTGCTCTTACTTCAGCCGGTGCAGCATGCTGGTGGTGCCATCTACAAAGGGGCAATTGCTTTTTGTGACAACCCGGCGCGGTACGACCGGAGATATGGTGCAGAGACACCTCTTCAGATATTACTCCATGCATGTAGCAGGCAATGCAGGGGAGAGTGCCAAGAGCATTGGCGATGGTCCGTTCCTCCGCCGTCGGTGTTCGCCCCTTCAAGCCACGAGATTTTATTTTTACCGCACTTTTCCGCGTTTTGCTGGCTGGTGGGCGCTCTTTCTGTTTAGCGATACGGCGGTCGATAGAATCCCGCATTTTCTGATATTGCGATTCTCGCCAGGCGGGGTCAGCCAACTTTTCCCGTTGCCGAGCGATCGCTCGTTCTCTGGCTGCCTTCTGCCACTCGCGGCGCTGTTCAAGTTTTTGTTCGATTGTTTTCATATGGCAAAAAAAAGGCGGCCTAATGGCCGCCAATGATGTCAAGGAGTGAAGTAATGGCAACGTCTTCGTAGTTGACAAAAACTGCGGCTAAATTATAGCAATCAATTAGAGCAATGGTAGATATTTTGTTTATCGCGAATCACATTTTTTCACTTCAGTACCTGTGTGCTATACTCCTTCTTGATTGATTGGATGCGGAATACAAACCCGCTCTTTTGTGCAGCCTGGCTCCTTGCCAGGCTTTTTTTTTATTTCATCATGGAAGCTGTTAACGCTTTGGATCTTGCTGAACTGATTGAAAGGGCATTGTTTACCTTACCCAGGAGTTCGCCAAATTCCGCCATCACTCTAGTAAGCCCCCGCCGCGCTTCCTCCTCCGTTGCATTCATCACAAAATGTTCAGCACTCCGCATGCTTTTAACGGGGAACGCAACAGATATCGAGTCGATATCAGGCATCCTATCGCTCAACTTTACGGTGACAATGACAGATGGTGACTGAATTTGAGAGCTTACAGACAGCACCACATATTTTCCGTCTATTTTGAAATCCTTCCGCATGTGTCACCATAAATATCAAATAATTAGAGCAATCAAGCGCAAATGAACGGCTAATCGCCATCTTCCAGCAGGCGCACCATTGCCCCCGTTTCACTATCCAGGTTACGAATGTAGTTCATGACAATATTTACGTTGGTCCAGCCACCAGCTTGCATGATCTCCGGTATTGAAACTCCGGCGCGGGCCATATCTCGCGCGGCTCCGACACGGGCACTGTGTCCAGACCAGGCCAGGTATCGCTGACCAGAGTCATCTTTTGCCCCGTAAATCAATCGGTGAGTTGCTTCAAAAATCCCTTCCAGGGCGCGAGTTGATAGCTGGCTGGTGGATGATGGCGCGGCAACACCATTTTTTCTGACGCGGCAAAACAGGTAGTTATTCGGATCATCAGCTACACCAGAGACAGAAATCCATCGCTCGACCAGTTTAGTTACCCCCAGGCTAAGTGCCTTCTCTACACCTGCGGTGCTAACCAGCGTTTTCGTTCTGCCAATATGGATTAACATTCTCCCACCGTCAGTACGTGAGATATCTTTAACCCTGATCCTGGCAATTTCGGCTATACGTAACAGGGTGTTATAAGCGATCCCCAGAAATGCCAGATTACGTATATCCTGGCAGCGATCGCTATTTTCCATGAGTGAACGAACCTGGTCGAAATCAGTGCGTTCGAACGCCAATGCCTGTTTTGCACGTTCACCGGCATCAACGTTTTCTTTTCGAATCCGCCGCATGACCAGTGAAACAGCATTGCTGTCACTTGGTCGTGGCAGCCCGGACCGACGATGAAGCATGTTTAGCTGGCCCAAATGTTGCTGGATAGTTTTTACTGCCAGACCGCGCGCCTGAAGATATAGAAGATAATCGCGAACATCTTCAGGTTCTGCGGGAAACCATTTCCGGTTATTCAACTTGCACCATGCCGCCCATGACCGGCAAACGGACAGAAGCATTTTCCAGGTATGCTCAGAAAACGCCTGACGATCCCTGAACATGTCCATCAGGTTCTTGCGAACCTCATCACTCGTTGCATCGACCGGCAATGCAGGCAAATTTTGGTGTACGGTCAGTAAATTGGACATTTGACACTCAGATAATGGTTTTAAGTAAAGTGTACAGGATCGGCTCTGCCTTTACCTGTTTATGGTTCTCGTCATAGAAACGCCAACGACCGCGACTGCGTTCTATCTTTTCTTCACCGCGCGATAATGACAGTTGGCAACTATCACGATCAAACCCTTTTGCCCGCCAGTAACCACGGTTTTTCTCAAGCTCAAGATGAGTGGACACTTTAGCAGCTGAATATCCCATATTTCACCTCTGATTGATTGGTGGTGCTAAGTGCGCTACGCGAAATCTGGAGCACAAACACTGCCAACATTTCGCAGATTTTACGTAGCGCAACCTTGATCAAATGATCAAGTGATCACTATTTGACCTGATAAGGTATTGAACTGTATGGATTTACAGGTAAATTGATCATGTTCAATAACCCTTAAGATAACTTCGTATAATGTATGCTATACGAAGTTATCAGGTCCGAAGAGGAGTTTACGTCCAGCTGCGCACAAAAATCAAGAATCATCAGAGCAATAAATTTTGAGAGAAAAATCCCACTCCACCAGCTAAAAACTGGATTGTTTTTCATAGTTGTTTGACAATTGCTCTAATAAATTATAGTTTTGCCGCCGTTACGTAATACGACTTTGGATTCACTATTTAATGTGTCTTCAGCGTTGTAGAGCGGCTCAGAAGGAAATGAGCAAACAGGGAAACCTTATACAACGGCATTACAGCTATGCATTGCTCATCTTACACACAGCGCAATGTTGTTAGATTACCCCAGCATGGATCATGGGTGAAACAGTAGGTCAGAGCTTCAGGCTCTGTGTTGTCAATACAGTGAGGCATAATTATGGCTTTCATTCAACCAACCATCGACGACGTTAGACATTGCTCTAACGCTTTATCTGTAGACCCTGCCGAAACCGACGCTGCCCGCGCCATTGCTGAACACTACTCAAAGATATCCAATCAGGAGTACCGCATCACCCAAGACGACCTGGATGACCTCACTGACACAATCGAATATCTCATGGCAACTAACCAGTTAGACTCACAATAAATGCACTAATAAATCTATTATTTTTGTTTGATCCCTCTATAATATAGGTCAGTAATGACCGGTTTTCTCAGCCGGGCGTTATTGACCATGTCAATTCTGGAGGAGGATCAATGATAAATTATGTCTACGGCGAACAACTGTACCAGGAGTTCGTCAGCTTCAGGGATCTCTTTCTAAAAAAAGCTGTTGCACGCGCCCAACACGTTGATACAGCCAGCGACGGTCGTCCTGTACGCCCGGTTGTCGTTCTACCGTTCAAAGAAACGGACAGCATTCAGGCTGAAATTGATAAATGGACTTTAATGGCGCGGGAACTGGAACAGTACCCAGACCTCAATATCCCAAAGACTATTTTATATCCAGTGCCTAACATCCTTCGCGGTGTGCGTAAGGTTACAACTTATCAGACAGAAGCTGTGAACAGCGTCAACATGACCGCTGGCCGCATTATTCATCTGATTGATAAGGACATTCGCATCCAGAAAAGCGCAGGGATCAATGAGCACAGTGCGAAATACATAGAGAACCTGGAAGCAACAAAAGAGCTAATGAAGCAGTACCCGGAGGATGAAAAATTCCGTATGCGCGTACACGGCTTTAGCGAAACAATGCTGCGCGTCCATTACATTTCCAGTAGCCCTAACTACAATGATGGTAAATCAGTTAGTTACCATGTGCCGCTGTGTGGTGTGTTTATCTGCGATGAAACTCTCCGTGATGGAATCATCATCAACGGTGAATTCGAGAAAGCAAAATTTAGCCTTTATGACTCTATAGAACCGATCATCTGCGACCGCTGGCCGCAGGCAAAAATATATCGCCTGGCAGATATTGAAAATGTAAAAAAACAAATTGCCATCACTCGCGAAGAGAAAAAGGTCAAATCAGCCGCATCAGTTACGCGCAGCCGTAAAACCAAGAAGGGGCAGCCAGTAAACGACAACCCCGAAAGCGCGCAATAAATTATGCCCGGCATCAACCGGGCATTCTTCCATTATTCAGCCGCCACCGGTTTTAACAAGCCAGCATCGAGCAGTTTACGCGTCAACCACTGCTGGCCTTTACCCGTTAATTGAGGCGTCAACCGTATCTGGTAGCCATCTTCATCATCCAGCACCACTTCTTTCACCGTGAAATACCCGGCGTTGATGTATTGCTGGAACGGCACATTTTTACGTCCACCGGACGCTATCAGGATGCCGTTCTCCCGTAACCAGGCAAACAGCGCGTTTTGCTTAAGTCCAACAACCTTTGCAAAATTCCCAATCAGGATCCCTTTAGCTACTGATACCCGGTCGGCAAAATCGACTTTAGGAGCGGCGGCCACCAGCTGCTGATTTAGCTGGTGGGCTTTCTGTTCCAGAAGCTGCTTTTGTTCAGCCAGTTCGGCAGCCAGGCGCAGAGCTTCTGGAAGCGTCTGGGGGATTGCAACCGGTTGCTGTTCTTTTTGCCGGAAGTAGCTGTCTTCCAGTTTTTCAAAGAATGCCCATGCCTGATCGGTTTCGAGCATTTTAGCGTGGCGGGCTGCGCCGCGTTCCGTCCAGAGAGTGAGGTGCTTTGCTCGCGGTGCGACTAAGTTACTTTGAGTAACCTTGTCCTTCAATTCTTTTAATTTTGAACCAGTTAGTAGAAAGTAATGTTTACCTTCCTCAAAGCGATCAGCATTACGCGTATAGTTAACTTTGATGTTATTAGTTTCGGTCCCATACCCTCTAGCAAGAGTCTCGGTTGTCACTACACGCACCCCCTGCCACTCCAGAACGGGAATTTCATCCGGCTGATTCTGAACAACCACCAGCTCCGATTCCTGAACTGAAGGTGCATGAATTTTTTCTGATTTAACGTTAGTTGCTTTCATTCTGTGTGCCTCCTTGCGTGCTTCGGCTGCGACGGTTGCGTAATTCAGATGCCCCTGTTCGAGCAGGTATTCACGGATATCAGACAGCAGGATACGGTGAACAGCGTTCTTGTCCTTTCTCCGGTAAAGTTGTTTGGTGATCATGAAGTAGTTGGCAATAACGCCTGGTATATCCCTGGTACTGATACAGGCGGTATGCTGTTCAATTGCCTCGATCATCTCTTCACGGGTGACTAATGACGTTCTCATAGTCCCTCCTGAGCAGAAGCGTTTACAGGGAGGCACCAGTAACTGAGAGAATTGCGCAAATCAGTGGAAAAACGGGCGGAGAAAATGCAGGGAGCATCCGGAAGCTGAGAGCGAGCCTCATCTTCTGTCGGTGCAATAACGAAGTGATAGTGACGTTTTTGGCAGGAGTAAAAGCGCCAGATAAATTCAGGATGAGTTGGGGTAGGGATAGTAGCCATATTGGCAGCCTCCTTAGACGTTGGTATGTAACCACCGCAGAAGAGACCAATCTTGCTGGCGGTGGACTGTACGGAGTTGGCCTTACTGGCGTCCAAGGTAACCAGCCTACCCGAAGGTAGCCCCATACAGCCCACCATTGTAGAGGTGTGCGTGTACGCCGATACAAAAAAAGACGCGAGCGGCGTCTGTATCGCCTTAGACTTAAGCGGGAGGCCAATCCCGGCACCCGTTTTAATGAGGTGCCTGATAAGCATAAACCGAAAATGCCTCAAGGCGCAAGAGGTCAGGTTCAATGTAACATCGGCAGTTAAAAAACACAATTTATTAGAGCAAATATTCATTCATTAAGCCATGCCAGAGCTTCATCAACCTGCGCTTCGTCTTCGACGCTAAGCACTTCATCCTGGGGAACATAATCCGCCAGCATAGCGAAACAATATGTATCCCAATGGTCTGGTGAGTGCAGGTTGAGTTTTTTCTTCATATCCTCCTTACTCATCACCTTCCATTGACCTGCGGAGTTAATCCCTACAGGGATTTTCGACGCTTCCTCAATAGTTTCATTACCCTTATCCAGTCTCATACGACCAGATTTTACGGCCTCTGCGGCTTGAACGTTGGCATAAGCACGTTTATCAAAGTACAGGCTCTTATCTTCACGGCTATGCATCTTTTTACCCCAGCGTATACGCTGTACGGTAATACCATAATGCTCGTACATCAGATCCGCCGTTGCTTTACCCAGCCCATCGCCGTCTATCGCTATGGTGATATTTGGGAATCGCTCAGGATTACATTCTGCGAAAATTTTGGCGGCAAGCTGCGTTTCTGTAACGTCTGTGTATTCCAGCATTCGATAGTTGATTACACGGCGTTTATTTCTCTGGCCGGACACCATCATGATATTGATAACGGACTTATCCCGTCCCGTACCACCAGCAACGTCCACACATGCAAGCCAGCCCCATCCTTTGGCAATCTTGACTTTCCGCCTCGTTGCACGTTCAACCTCATCACGTCCAAGAAGGAAACCATCCTGTGATTTAGGGAATAGGCCGCGTACCTTAATCATGTACATAGGGTTATCACGCCCGCCGTACTCCGCCAGCTTCATTTTGATAAATGCTGGCGTTACCAACGGTGATTCCTCACTGTTAAGCGTGATCGCCGTATAAACGCCATCAGGGTTACCAGGACGCTTGGCCAGTTTATGGTGTGTATCATAGAAATAGCCGCTTGGGCGTGTAGGCTGTGACAGCAATAAGATGCGGTTATCCTGTCCGGTAAGAGCACCGGTGATGATACCGAAAGCTCTATCACTGACACCGGAGGCTTCATCGATAATATACAGAAGATGATCTGCGTGTTCACCGGCGAGAGCTTCTTCACTTCCCAGACGAAAGCCCTTCGGTACTACAGTCCATACACCTTTACCAGTAACCTCATAGAAAGCGGTTTCTGTCAGAACAAAATAATCAGCAAGCCATGGAAAACGGCTGGTGGCAGTAGCCCAGTTTATCTTGATGTACTTGAATATACCGGTCATTACCTGCTGAATTTTGTTCGCAACGATAATGGCTCGGGCACCGGGATACATGATTATGAACAACATGATCATGATAGAAGTCATGTCTGATTTCCCGGTACCGTGGCCAGACGAAACAGATGTCTTGCTACCCTGTTCCTGCACAGACTCAATAATCAGATCCTGCTGCCAGGTAGGTGTTTTGCCGAACAAAACATCAGCGGCCGCAATCCAGTCATAACGATATAGCGCCACCAGCTCGCGCCAACGTGGATCCGTTACGCAACTTCTGGCCATTAATCATCATCCCCGTATAGCTTGCGGGTAACTTCTTCGTCTTCCTCCTCGTCTTCGTCCAGGTCTTGTTCCAGCCATGGGTCGTTTGATACACCTTCAGTATCAACATCTCCATAACCGCCTGTATCAACGATATCGGCGATTTCTTCCCTACGCTGCTCAATCCACAATGCGGCATCGGCGCGGCGGTTGGCGGCCCGTTCTCGCGCAACTTTATCCAGATCTTCAAGAGAAGGGCCACCGACGGCTGTTTGCCTTTCCTCATCATCGGTATTGGTCTTAGGAGCACGCAGATCGGCTTTGATTTGCTCCAGCATCAGGGGCGGAACTTTCCCACCATGCGCCTCGATGAATTCAGCTGCTTCCAGCACTGACCAGTTATTTTCACGCTTTCGTTCGTATGCCAGCTTAACAATGCCAGCTTGCCCCATAGACAAAGCGTGCTTTTCCGCCTCCCGGCTTTCTTTTCGATAGTTATTCCGGATGCTGTAAATGGTGTTGATCAGGCTGCTTATCTGCGCGGAACAGCTGTTTAGCATGCTCGCGATACGGTATTCAGGCGGAGTACCTTCATCATCGTCTTTTTGCTGATCGCGCATTTCCTGCACCAGGCGAATACACGTATCCCTGGCGTTCTCCAGCATAAGGAGATGAGAAAGAGACTTTTCAAGAAGAGTGGTTTCCAGAACATCGGCCCCGGACCGACGCAACATAGCGCGCGCGGCCTTCCGCGCTTCAACGTTATCTATCAGGTAATCGCCAGCTTCGAATTCAAAGCGTTCACCATCATCATCCAGGGTGTCGCGTTCCAGGCGATCACGTAAGGTCCGGTGGGCGCGGGTGATCACGTCATGATCATCTGAACGATCATTTATGCGCTTATTTTGGCGCTTCGCATTCTCGACTGCGGCACTGACAACGGCATTAACTCTCTGTTTTTCCGCTATTTCAGCCGCAATATGATCACCTGCATGTTGATCATTAGAGTGATCAATGATCATGCTTTTTAGTGGCTTCCTGACTGGCTTATTTGGCTTGCGGCTGTCCGCAGTCCTGGTGTCTTCTTTGAAGGCACGGAGATAACGACGTGCGGTATTAGGGTTAAGATTAAACTCGGCGGCATATTGTGCGATGGTGTAACCACCATCTCGCGCCAGGCGAGCAAAATTCTTCTTGTGATCGTCCCAGGTCACTTATGCTTCCTTTCGTATAAAACTCTTTTTGACGCGAGGGTAACGAAAGTCACATGTCAAAAGGCCCGGAACGGGCAAGCAATCAATCACATACGTGCGGATGTGGCATTACCGTAATGACGGTGCTGACGGGCCACCTTATTGAAAAGTTGACGCGCCATTAGCCAAGGCTGGTGCTCCCGGCGTTCCTTTTCGTCCTGCGTCATATAGAGTTCGTTCTCGAGTTTTTCATCAAACCGGCGCGGAGCGCGGCTACGGCGAAAGAATTCAGGATTCAGAGAGTGGATCTGAAATCTACGTGGGCGTGTACTGTCATCAATCAAAACAGACGAATACTTAGACACAGCGATAGCCTTTAAGCGCAGATAAACATCGCGCTTATCGACATCCAGATGCGGGTATTCCTTTTCAAGAATTGCTGCGAGTTCTTTCGCTGATAGAAGAGATTTAGTGCGGATCATGTAATCCGCAATCTCGTACGATGTTATTCGTGAGTGATTTATTTCCATGAAGTGGCGTCCCTGCCAGTTAAGTAACATCCTGTCACCTACTGATTAGCCCATGTCAACTAATCAACGTGGAATATAATACCCTCGATTAAAGAAATAGCAATACATTAGAGCAATTTTATCTAACGCTCGACGAGTGACTTGTGATAGCGCCGACTCCAAGCGCGTAATCAAAGAACAATCGTTGATGCATCGCCAGCCTACCGTGCGTCTTCTCCCAATTATCGCGGTCACGCTCAATATCACGCTGGCATGACTGGCACAGAGGAATAGCATAAATGTCATGCGCGCATAATCGACTATGACGAACGATATAAGGCGTAATGTGAGCGCCAGCTCCCGCCGCTCCACACCCACAGCATGGACGGGAAGCAACAAAGTCCATGTACTCAGGTAATTTTAGCGATTGCAGTTTTGGTATTTTGAAATGCGCCATGCCAGGGTCGGAGTCAACATCCACAGGGCATACTTTTGCACGCATCGGCGCGGCGCGTTCTTCCATCATCTGAACATATGCTGTAGCACGATCGTCGTACGGGCGAATATCCGCCTCTTTCAGAGGTCCGCTATCCTGCGTTGCGGCTTTCATCTTATTTATTGATATACGGCAAACTTCTTCCGGCATCAGGTGCATCATGTTGCGCATGAAAGCCCACCAGCACAGTTCCTGAATACTTAAATCATGGCCATCTGAAAGCCCCATTTCCTGACGGGCGACATCCAGTATCCAGTTAACGCGATTATTATGCAGCGTTTCTTTCAGCTCATTAAAACCACGCATCCGGTAATGGTTATCGTGATGCCAGCACAACAACACCGCGCTATTGTCTCGTTCAGCGTGGACAATATGGTTGTCACACCAACTACGATCTGCGGCCTGGCATTGCCCCTCTTTCCTGCGCAACCACGCCACCAGCGAGTCAGTTCCACCAATACGGCGAAACAGTTCATCGCTGTTAAAAAACGGCTGCAACGCCTCATTTGTTGCCATGGTTTGCTCGGTAACAACGAGGCCGTCGTCCATGTGCTCGATTAACTCACGCGGCACCGGCTCCATAATAAATTTACGGCCAGCCTCCACCAGCTTTCTGACTTCCTGATCCACTTTGAATGTGGCGACGCCAAGCTCTTTTTGTACAAAGGGAGTAATAATGGCTTTCACATCACACCTTTCATCACTGATTGGGCTTTATCTGCTGCCCGGCATTCTCTGTTTAAGCACAACCATTTCCTGACGGCATAACACAGCAATAGCGGTCCTGGCACCAATTTGCTTACCAGCCAGGTATTGCTTTACCTCGCGGCGACTCACGCCATCAAGAAGCATCTTTAACGCTTCACGGGACAATTTGTTGTATTTGCGTGCCATTAATCTACTCCGCAGAACCATACAATCTACGTAACGTGTCGGCGACAGAAGATACAGATATCTCTCCGGTCGCAGCCCCTACGGTAAGGTCTGCCAGTTCAGGTGAATCAAATACCTGCACCCCGTTACGGCGTAGAAATAACAGCGCACTGTTTAGCGCGGTACGCTTATTGGCATCATTGAATATATGCCCTCTCGCTGTAGCCACCAGGTAGGTGGCGGAGACTTCGAAAAGGTCGGTGATCTCTTCGTAGGCAACTCTGGCCTGAACTCTCCCGATAATGGCCTCTGCCCTGCCCGGATCAGACATTCCCGGCAGGCCGCCGTAGCGGTTTATATTCGCATCATGAAGCGCAATAAGTTCTTCCGGTGATATATGCCTCATTATCGGTTAACCAGTTCCTTGTTGGTGGAGTCCAGGGTGTCAAACAGGGATGCAAATTCAGCATCCAGCGCCGCTTTTTTGTAGGCTTCGAAAGTAGCCTTGCTGACAATTACTGCTGGCTCACGGCCTCTGCGGGTGATTTCAACCTCTTCCCCGGCCTCAACATTGTTGAGCACTTCAGAAAGGTTGCCGCGCGCGGTACGGAAGTTAATGGATTGCATAAACACCTCGTGTACTCGTTATGTGTACACAATTATAAACTTCACAGGCATAAAGCACCAGCACTTTGCGGCTTAACAAACCTCTAGGCAGGTCATTCGTAGCCTAATGTCCGAACTGCTAAAGCATCCAAGTTGCTGTAGAATCACCGCCAATTACATAAGCCTGAAATAAGTGGATGAAAATGACAAGTATTCAACAACGTGCAGAGCTTCATCGTCAAATCTGGCAAATTGCTAACGATGTCAGGGGTTCGGTCGATGGATGGGATTTTAAGCAATACGTTCTGGGCGCACTTTTCTACCGTTTTATCAGCGAAAATTTTTCCAGTTATATTGAAGCCGGTGATGACAGTATCTGTTATGCGAAACTGGATGACAGCGTAATTACTGATGACATTAAAGACGATGCCATCAAAACCAAAGGCTACTTCATCTACCCAAGCCAGCTTTTCTGCAACGTAGCTGCGAAAGCAAATACCAATGACAGATTGAATGCAGATTTAAACAGCATCTTCGTTGCTATCGAAAGTTCTGCTTACGGTTATCCTTCAGAAGCTGACATCAAAGGTTTGTTTGCTGATTTCGATACCACCAGTAACCGCCTGGGTAACACCGTTAAAGATAAAAATGCCCGCCTGGCTGCGGTTCTGAAAGGGGTTGAAGGGTTAAAACTTGGTGACTTCAACGAACATCAGATTGACCTGTTCGGTGATGCCTATGAGTTCCTGATTTCTAACTATGCGGCAAATGCCGGTAAGTCAGGCGGTGAGTTCTTTACACCGCAGCACGTCTCCAAGCTGATTGCACAACTGGCTATGCACGGGCAGACCAGCGTTAACAAAATCTACGACCCGGCAGCGGGTTCCGGCTCACTGTTGTTGCAGGCGAAAAAACAGTTTGATAACCATATCATCGAAGAAGGTTTTTTTGGTCAGGAAATCAACCATACGACCTATAACCTGGCGCGTATGAACATGTTTTTGCACAACATCAACTACGACAAGTTTGATATCAAGCTGGGCAATACGCTGACTGAACCGCACTTCAGAGATGAAAAACCGTTTGATGCCATCGTTTCTAACCCGCCGTATTCGGTGAAATGGATTGGCAGCGATGACCCGACGCTGATTAACGATGAACGTTTTGCCCCGGCTGGCGTTCTGGCCCCCAAATCCAAAGCTGACTTTGCGTTTGTATTACATGCGCTGAACTATCTTTCTGCCAAAGGTCGTGCTGCGATTGTTTGCTTCCCGGGTATTTTTTACCGTGGCGGCGCGGAGCAGAAAATCCGTCAGTATCTGGTTGATAATAACTATGTCGAAACCGTGATTTCACTGGCACCGAATCTGTTCTTTGGCACCACCATTGCCGTAAACATTCTGGTGCTGTCTAAACATAAAACGGATACCAAAGTTCAGTTTATTGATGCCAGCGAACTGTTCAAAAAAGAGACTAACAACAACATTCTGACCGATGCCCATATAGAAAAAATTATGCAGGTATTTGCCAGCAAGGAAGATGTTGCTCATCTGGCGAAATCTGTCGCGTTTGAAGCCGTTGTCGCGAATGACTATAACCTGTCAGTGAGCAGCTATGTGGAAGCGAAAGATAACCGCGAAATTATCGATATTGCTGAGCTGAATGCAGAACTGAAAACTACGGTTAGCAAAATCGACCAGTTGCGTAAAGATATTGATGCGATTGTGGCTGAAATTGAAGGCTGCGAGGTGCAAAAATGAGCGAGTTGAGTTATCTGGAAAAATTGCTGGATGGGGTTGTGGTTGAGTGGAAAACCCTTGAGGATATTTCTATAAAGATATCATCTGGAGGAACCCCTAAAACTGGCGTATCAGAATTTTATGATGGCGACATTCCTTGGTTGCGAACTCAAGAAGTAAACTTTTGTGATATATGGGATACCGAGGTAAAAATAACTGAGTCTGGAGTTAAAAACTCTAGTGCAAAATGGATACCAAAGAATTGTGTCATTGTTGCTATGTATGGGGCAAC
>SKEX01000260.1_pt1 | contig 53229 bp, 42 predicted proteins | sample 4841451 | NCBI WGS metagenome assembly SKEX01 (sample SAMN11008798, study PRJNA524170) | human gut metagenome | isolation source: fecal sample from pouch patient p38, | place: Israel: Tel-Aviv | reverse complement strand
AAATGGTCCGCATCCTCGTTGGGACACTTTTAGAAATTGGTGCAGGCACCAAAGAATTAGCGATAATTGATGAATTGTTCGCAACAAAAGTCCGAGAAGGCGCAGGTGAAACGGCTCCTGCACAAGGGTTGTTTTTAGATGAAGTGTATTATAAATAACAAAAAAATAAATTTTCTTTAACCACACCAATTAAAAAGTTGAACTTTATCTAAAAAGTGCTAACGTTAAGAAGAGATTAACAATAGAAAGAGGTCATTTTTTTGCTATCTTTACTTATTTCTGTCAAAAAACTATTTTCATCTTTTTTAGGTATCTTAAAAAAAGAAGACACTCGTGCCTTGTTCTTTTTACTGGCAACCACGTTGTTGAGTGGGACTATTTTTTATTCAACAGTGGAAAAATTGTCGCCATTAGATTCGTTATATTTAAGTTTCATGACGTTAACCACGATTGGTTATGGAGATGTTCATCCAGTTACTGACTTGGGAAAAATCTTCACTATGGTTTATGCTACAGTAGGCTTGGGAATTATGGCTATGTTTATTTCGGTCGTAGCAAAATCCTACTTGTATTCTAAACAAAGTCATCACCACCATCACCATAAAAACAAAGAACATTCAGCGGAAAAGTCTTCAGAAAAATAGACGAAATTGATGAGTTGACCAAGTGTTTCTCGAAAAATGAAAGTTTTTTGAGAAACACTCTTTTTTTATCTTAATAATTATGGTAGTATGTCCCAAACTGTATTTTATTTTAAAGGAGCGTGAAGTGAATGGTCAAAGCGATTCGGAAATTATCGTTAATTCAAAAAATCATGATAGGGATTGTGATTGGAACCACCTTGGGTTTCTTGGTGCCGGAATGGACCTTCATCAGCGTTCTTGGTGAATTGTTTGTGGGCGCCTTAAAAGCAATTGCGCCGATTTTAGTTTTTGCCTTAATTATTGCGTCGCTAGCCCAACAAAAGGCTGGGGCGAAAACATATGTTGGATCAATTTTAGTTGTGTATCTGTTAGCGACATTTTTGGCAGCTGTTGTTGCCGTGACGGCAAGCTATCTGTTTCCCGTTAAGATTGTCTTGGAGGCGGCGCAGGAAGCGCAAGCAGCCCCAACGCAACTTCGTGATGTTTTAAGCAATGTGTTAACAAGCGTTGTCCAAAATCCGATTCAAGCGATGATTGAAGGCAATTATTTATCTGTTTTATTTTGGTCCTCATTAATCGGTATTGGGTTACGTCAAAGTTCGGTCGCTACCAAGGATGTGATTGCCAATCTTTCAACAGGGATTACCACGGTCGTTCAAATGATTATCGGCATTGCCCCAATTGGAATTCTAGGTTTGGTGTTTCATTCGGTGGCAACCACAGGCATTGCAGGGTTAGCCAAGTATGGTCAGTTACTATTATTGTTAATTGGTACGATGGCCGTGGTTGCTTTAGTCGTTTATCCAGCGATTGTTTTTTGGAATATTCGGCAAAATCCGTATCCGTTAGTCTTTTTTGTATTAAAGGAAAGTGCGATTCCCGCATTCTTTACACGCAGTTCTGCGGCCAATATTCCCATTAATATGGAATTGGCGAAAGCAATGGATTTAAATGAAGAATCTTATGCGGTCTCTATTCCGCTAGGCGCAACGATTAATATGGGCGGCGCAGCCATTACGATTACTATTATGACATTGGCGGCAGTCCACACATTAGGCATGTCCGTGCCAATCTATTTAGCCTTATTGTTGAGCATCATCGCCGCTGTTTCTGCTTGTGGGGCTTCAGGAATTGCTGGTGGCTCCTTGTTGTTAATTCCGCTTGCATGTAGTTTGTTTGGCATTTCCAATGACATTGCCATGCAAGTCGTCGGCGTTGGCTTTATCGTCGGCGTAGTCCAAGATTCCATTGAAACAGCGTTGAACTCTTCTAGTGACTTGTTGTTTACCACCTCAGTTGAGTTAGCAGACCGACGTAAAAATGGTGAAATTATTGATGTCAAAGCATTAATTGGCAAAAGTCAATTGGTGGTCGAACAAGAAAATATTTAAAAGAAAGGAACAACCCACTAAAATGCGGGTTGTTCCTTTCTTTAATAATCTCGGCCCCATTTTTTTCAGGGGCCACTGAAATTATCGACCATTTTGTGAAGAAAATTCTCTCTATAATAAAGGTATCAAGTAAATAGGAGGTACACGAAATGAAATGGTATCAACTTTCCTCAACAAAAGTAATCGAGCAGACTAAGACGAAGCAAACGGGTCTTTCTAGCGAAGAACGTCAGCAACGTTTACAAACGAATGGTCCAAATAAAATTGAAGAAAAACAACAACTGAAAACGTGGCAAAAGCTAGCCAAACATTTTACAGATTTACTAATGGTGGTCTTACTCGCTGCCGCAATTCTAAAATTTGCCACAGGCGAAGTGGTCGAAGGAAGTATCATTTTTCTAGTGGTGCTTGTCAATGGCTTTGTCGGTTATTGGCAAGAGCGTAAAGCAGAAGAATCATTAGACGGCCTTAAACAGATGATGGGCCAAGAGGCAGTCGTTCTAATTGATGGACAAAAAACAACCGTTTCTTCTGAAACATTGGTTCTGGGAGATGTAGTCACGTTACAAGCTGGCGATGTAGTTCCAGCAGATTTGCGCTTATTTGATGTTCATAATCTGATGATTGAAGAATCAATTTTGACAGGTGAATCAGAAGCCGTGGAGAAAATTACCGGTTCCTTGAATGAGGAATTGCCAACAGGCGATCAAAAGAATTTGGCTTTTTCAGGAACACTTGTCCAAGCGGGCTCAGCCTTAGGTGTTGTAGTAGAAACAGGAGATTCCACTGAAGTTGGAAAAATTAATCACGCGTTGCAGTCAGTAGATCAAAAAACAACGCCGCTCGTGCGGAAAATGCACCAATTAAACAAGCAAATTTTCCAAGGGATTATGGTCTTGATCGTGTTTCTGATTTTCTTTACCACTTTTCGTCATGGCATGGAATGGAGCCTCTTATTTTCTGCGATGATTGCATTAATTGTAGCAATGATTCCAGAAGGCTTACCTGCTGTGTTAACGATGATTTTATCGATGGGTGTTCATGAGATGGCTAGAGAAAATGCGATTATTAAAGGCATGCCTTCCGTTGAAACATTAGGTTCAATGACAGTTATCTGTTCAGACAAAACAGGAACGCTAACTAAAAATGAAATGACAGTAATGGATGTAGTGACTGAAGAAATGACCATTGTCAAAGAGATTATGGCCAACTGTCAAGAATTGAAATTACAAGACCAACAAAAAATCGCCGACTTGCAAGGGAATCCTACCGAGTTAGCTTTACTACAATATGTTGATCAGGATCAACTGTCTTTACGCCCTGTAGAAAAGAAAATTCCGTTTAGTTCAAGTTACAAATACATGGCCACTCGCCATCCGCAAGCAGAAGGTTCAATTATTTATGTCAAAGGTGCGCCAGAAGTATTGTTACAACTTTCTACGTTATCTGATAATCAAAAAGGTGATTGGCAAGCACAAGCTGCGCAATTAGCGCAAAAAGGACAACGGGTATTAGGTTTCGCTTATAAGACAGTTACGTCACAACAGGAACTGACACATGAAGTATTGTCAGGATTGACGTTTGCTGGACTGGCAGGTATCATCGATCCGCCAAAAGAAAGTGCCATTCAAGCCGTCAAAGAATCTCAAGAAGCAGGTATTTCCGTCAAAATGATTACCGGAGACCATAAAGATACAGCGCAAGCTATTGGCGAGCAAGTTGGTTTAAAGCATACGAAAAAAGTCCTTGAAGGATTAGAAATTGATGCTATGTCAGATGAAGAATTAGCTCAGCATGTTCAAAAAGTCGATGTATTTGCACGAACGACGCCAGAACATAAATTACGAATTGTCACGGCGTTACAAAACAATGGCGAAATTGTCGGAATGACCGGCGATGGCGTGAACGATGCGCCAGCACTAAAGAAAGCCGATGTCGGAATTGCCATGGGAATTAAAGGAAGTGAAGTAACCAAACAAGCCGCAGATATGGTTTTGGCAGATGATAATTTCCATACGATTGCTAAAGCCGTGAAAGAAGGACGCCGCATTTTTGATAACTTGAAAAAGACGATTACCTTCTTCTTGCCAACTTCTTTGGCACAAGGCTTAATTGTTGTCTGGGCGCTTTTAATGAATCATCCTCTACCGTTGACACCTGTCCAGATATTATGGGTAAACATGGTAACTACGATTACTTTGTCTTATGCATTAGGTTTTGAAAAAGCGAGTGCTGATACCATGAAACGACCACCAAGAGATGTCAACGAAGGCATTTTAACAAAGTACAGTATTTTTAGAATCGTCTATGTGTCGGTACTCATTATGGTGCCAGGTTACCTCATGGCGTTACAATTTGAGGGCCAAGCCTTACAGCAAACGTTCCTCTTACAAAGTATCGTCTTAGCGCAAGCAGCGTATATGATCAACTGTCGTAAGTTGGTTGATCCGTCGTTAAGCACAGGATTTTTCCAAAATAAAGTGTTGTTTGCTTCATTAGGAATCCTCTTTTTACTACAAGCACTAGTAGTTTACTGGCCAGTAGCGCAGCAATTAATTGGCACAACTTCTTTAAATGGCCTTCAATTAGCAATGATTTTCGTCCATGTTGTGAGTCTGTTCTTCCTTGTCGAAGGGGAAAAATATATAACAAAACGATTCATGACGAAAGAAAGCCAAAAAACTAGCGAATGTCCTCGCTAGTTCCTTTAAAAATAAGAATGAAGAGTGAGCTCTGCTAGTCGGCGGAGTTCATTTTTTGTTGGAATTAAAGAGAGATAAAAGACAGGAAGATCAAGATGATCCAAGGGAAAATTGGAAATAATTATGTCGGCTTCATTTAACGTCAACTGGCTTAGTTCCACATATTCAATAGCTTGTAATTTCACACGAGTACCTAAATAAGCAGCTAATTCTTGTTGCAAAAAAGCTTTCCAAGCAGGTTCCCCTTGAAAGAGGAAATAGGCAGTCATCGTTTGCGCCTGAATGGAATAACTGGCTTGTTTTTCTAACAAAGAAGCCAAACTAAGAAAATAAGTCGGTTCTTCAATCGTGGTGTAGCGAGATAAAATCTCCAAAAGTTCTTGGTTGCTCTTTGATAACGCAAGGTCCTCCGCGGCTTGTTCGGTCATTAATTCTTGATATTCCAATTGAAATTGCTCAGAAAGTGTTGGGGACTCGGTATATTTAATGAATAACAATAACAGATTATCCAATAAATTTGTTTGGATTAAATCAGGCCGGGCTTCTTCAGTGGACAAATTAGTGACAAACTGCTGTAACGACTTTCGCAGCTGACTGTAATGAGTGTGGAGCGCAGAAGCCAACGTTTTGCCATAGACATTATCGTAATTCCAGCTTTCTAAGAAACAAAAGAAGGCGAAAAAACTTTCTTCTCCTTGCAAATAGATGCCTTCAGAAGCATAAAGCTTTGCCAAGGACGGTTGATAAAGTTGAAACAAGACATCTTTTGAGTCAAAAGAAAATTGACTCACTCGGCAATTGGCTTTGTTGCGAATCGTGTTAATAAAAAACCAACAAGCGCCAAAAATTTCTTCCGTTTCCACCGTCAACTCACTACTGTAAACTTGTTTCAAAAATTGAAAATAATGCTCCTCATGAATCGAATAATCGTCAAAAAAATAATTATTATGAGTAAAAGGCACCAACAAACGGTGATAAAAAATCCGAATATTGCTTTCTGCCCCGATTAGCTGAATGGTCGTCGTGGTTAGTTGAATCGTTAAATGAAAATCACGTAAGGCCTGATTCATTTTTTTGATATGTCGCTTCAAAGTTTCATAAGAAACACCACTAGTGCTCAAAAAAGAAGTTGTTACTAACTCTTTCGTAAATAGTAGCTCTTTTAATAGCTGAATACTAATGGATTGAGGTAAAAATAATGACCAAAGCTCATTGGTTTGCGCATTCCCCTGATTGCGTAACCGAATACCACTGCTATCGGTTTCAATGGACCAGTCGGCGGGTAATTGACTGCGAATATACTGTAAATCCGAAAAAACGGTTCGCTCTGTCGTTTGGATTTGCGTGGCTAAACGCTTGGCTGTCAGCTGAGGAACATTTAATAACTGTTCCAACAAACGAATTTGCCGAAGCAAATCTTTTTCCGTTATCACACGTTTTAACATGGAGTACATGGCAAAACCTCCTTTTGCTTAAGAATACGGATAAAAAGGGGATTGGTCAATTAAAAAAAGAAGCGAATCGTCATTCGCTTCTTTTTATTCACTATACAAAAATATCAAATGTATGCAAAACGGCTGACAATAAAATGGTTACAACAGCCATTCCTGATACAAAGCCGACAGCACCAGGAACAAACGGAGGTAATCGTTTAGCAATATAGCTACCGACAGGGGCCGCACTGATTCCTGCTAAAACAGCGATGGTCAGGGAAAGCCAAAAGCCACCACCCATCATTAAAATCACACCAGGAACAATACTGACCAGTGGCATAAACGTTGGATACCAACCTTCTTCAGCGAAATGTTTTCGATAAAGAAAAACACCAACAGCCGAAGCAATCATTTGTCCCATTAAAATGTCAGGAACCAAGCCAGAACCATTTGTAATATGATTAATATTGACAAACCAATCTGTTAAAACGCCTAGAATTACCAAACCCCCAACTAACTCATTTCCATAAAACCAAGCTTCGGAGAAGTCAGCAAAAGTGCGTCGTATTGACCATTGAAAGGTTTGCGTATTTTCAATTTTAGGTTGTTTTTGCCGCTTCTGAGCGATTGGTGCAACAGAAGGAACCATCCAAGGAAGTTGATGACAGATGGCTGAAACAATCCAGCCAACAAAAGCCATTGTGGTAACGTTGGAAACTGTCCCAGGTACATTTAAAAGGGGCATCAATTGCGCATTCAGCCAATTGGCAAACGGAAAGGTGAAAAGCGCACTCAACAGAGAAATCGTTCCTAATTTTTTCCAGCCAGGACCATAAACGAGCGTTAAAGCTGGCGGCGTGCCGACAACCACAATAAACGTTGGTAACCACAACACTTCTTTTGTAAAAAAGCGTGTAAAATCAAAAACATAAATAGTTAAAAAGAGGGAAAGTAGCTGAGAAGCAAGTACCCAAGGCCAAGCACCAGAACCACCAGCAATTGCAAATCCCTGCCATTTTGAATTTTTCCGATAAAGTTGCCAAGCAATCAGACCGCCGATTAGTAAGAAAAGCGTTGTAAAAAGCCCACCGTAAAATTCCCCTTCCGTGAAGTTCATAACAAAATAGATAAATTTGTAAAATCCCTGCTGATTCACTTTGGTAACTACGTCATTGTAAGGAAAAAAGTTAGACACATGTCGAAAGCCATTCATGATCCAATACAGGAACATTCCCAAAAAAATTTTTACAACAAGAGCTAAAACGGCTTCGTAATTGATCGATTTATTTTTCATATGATCGCTCCAAAAAAATGACATTTTACTAAGTTTTTGAAATTAGTTTATTTTAGCTACTAAAGCTTTTAGTGCCTCGTTAAAGACATTTGCTGGCGGATTAGTCAATCCAGCGCCAATCATACCAATCCCCGGTTCTTTATGAGCAATAGCAGTATTAATGACAGGCAGCATCCCTGTTTCTAAGACTTTTAAGACATCGATGCCTGAAGGAATCCCCATAAAATCTAAAACAGGAATCGTGACATTGGGATTTTCTTTCGTAGTAATTTCCAGCATTTCTTTTGAATAATTCAATGCTTCTGCCACTGTTCCGCCAACTAATGGGACAATTGCTGGTGCAGCTGCCATGGCAAATCCGCCAACACCATACGTTTCTGTAATAGCACTATCGCCCATATCCAAACCAGCATCTTCTTGTGTGTAACCAGCAAACATCGGACCAATCACCCGTTGGGCAGGCCCTGTAAACCAGTGATTTCCGCCAATCCCACTGACACGAATTCCAAATTCGACCCCATTGCGACACATGGTGGTGACAATTGTACTATTCTCCACATTATGCCCAGCATCTAACGCACATTTAGCGGCGCCCATCCAAGTTGGACCAGAAAAATAGTCAGAACTGCCAAGAAATTCAAATACTTCTTTTAATTGTTCACGAGAAAAATCAGTTTGAACCATGTAAGGCGTTAATGCTTGGACTAACAACGTACTTCCAGCTACATTGCGATTATGACACTCATCGCCCATGTGCAAGGCTTGCGAAAGCATTAAGCGTAAATCAATGCCTTCTGGACAAAAAGTCATGGCATCATGAAGTAATGGACCTAAAACATCGCGCATCCAAATCAGGCGATCCACGACGGATTGATCATTTGCACCAAATCGTAAAACTTTTGCCAATTGTTCACTTAAATTAGTAAAAGCCGTGTTGCCGTACGTTTCATTTTTGATAATATGAACGTACATATTCGGAGAAGTCACGCCAGCCATAGAACCAACGGCATCATGTTCATGACAAGGAGAAAACGTAATCGCGCCAGAACGAGCAACCCGATCAGCATCAGCTAGATCTTTTGCTAATCCTTCAAAAACAAGCGCTCCTTGAACGGCACCTTTCATCGGTCCGCACATATTTTCATAAGTAATGGGTGGCCCAGCATGTAAAATGGTCGTTTCAGTCATATTGGGCATGACATTAATTGCTTTATCAAATCCTACTAAAATAGGTTTTGATTGAATAATGCGGGTAACCGCTTCTTCGTTGGCTTGTTGGATTTTTTCATAAAGTGTTGGATTTTTTAATTGATCCAATAATTTCAATAGCTCTGGGTCACCATTGGCTGGCGGTGCCCAATTTACTTGATGTGAAGGAATCCCTTGTTTTTTCATATCTTCATGAATAAAGTCAATGCCTACATTGATCGTATCTAAAGGCTGTTTAAAAAGATCATTTCTGCTCATGTTCGTTCGCTCCTTTTACAAAAGTTTTGGTGGCTTCGCAAAGTTGATGACTGCTGTCGACAACGAGAACCTCTAAATCTTCTAAAATTTTCCGCTGTTCATGAATATCTTGTGGATCTTCTTCGGTCCCTAAAACATAGCCAATAATGGCTAACTCACGACCATCTGCTTTTGCTATTGCTTTGGCTTCCTTTAACGCCTCCGCTAACACGCCAACAGGATTTTCGTGAGAACCATAACCTAATTCAAAATCTAACGCTAAAACTGCCACTTCAGGATCTTTGGCTTCTTGAAGAATGCGAGTAATCCGAGAAGTCGGATCGATCATTGGATGTGGGCGGCCTTCTGTGAAACGATCATCACCGAAATCAATCAATGTATGTGCTTGGCTGTGGTCAGGATTTGCTAATTGTCGTTCAGGAATTTTATGAATATTACTATAAACATCATCAGAGACTTCTGTTAAAGCATATAAAAGTTCATCACAAAGAGTGCTACCACAGAACAACCCACGAACAAATTTTTGAGAAGGGGCTTGTTGCTGTTGGATGGCTGTTAACGTTGCGCCTGTCGGATTTTGATAGAGGCTGGTTTCCGCTTTCTGTGTTTGACTAAATTGAATCACCTTTTGAACTGCATCCAGAGAAGAAGTAGCAAAAGTGACGTTGTCTATTTTTCGTTCCGTTTGTTCACTGCCGATAAAGTAAATAACAACTGGTTTAGTTGAAACAGCTAATTTTTTTAAAATTTTCTCTGTTACTTCTGGAGCAGGCGGTTTAGAAATAAGTAAAATTGCCTTAGTTTGTTCGTCAGCCATTAAAGCATCCAGCCCGTCAAGCATCATCAGCCCACCAATTTCAGCAGACAAATCACGGCCGCCAGTACCAATTAATTGTGAAATCCCATAACCATATTTATGGATTTGAACACTAACTTCTTGGCTGCCTGTACCAGAAGCGCCGACAATTCCAATATCTCCTGAACGTACCTTGTTAGCAAAACATAACCCAACGCCATTAATAATCGCTGTTCCACAATCAGGGCCCATCACAAACAGTTCTTTTTCGTGTGCTTTTTGTTTTAACGCTAATTCCTCGTCAACCGTCACGTTATCACTAAAGAGCATGACGTGTTTTTGCTGATCTAAAGCTTTATGCGCTTCTCGTGCAGCAAATTTTCCATTGACAGAAATTACAACTAAGTTGGCATCAGGCTCTTCATGAAGGGCTGAATCTAACGTCTTATAGGTTACTTCAGAAGAAGCGGTTTTCTTTTTCTTCGTAAATAACTCGTCGACTTGCTGTAAAATTTCTTCTGAGTTCGCTTGGTCATCAAGATCTAAAACAATTAATAAATCACCCGTTGTAACATGATCCAAGGCGGGTGTATATAAACCAACATTCCGAATCACTTCAAGATTCATGTCGGTTCCCATCCCAATCATTGCAGTTTTAACTCCAGCCAGTTCATTGGCTCGTGTTGAAATGGTCATTAAAGTGACTGAATCAAAATAGGCGTTCTCTTTAATTACTGTTTGAATTGTCATGATTATTCTCCTCACAAAATAGTTTTAAACCAAAAATAATGCCGCAAAGTATGTCGCTTCCTGAAGTTGAGCCCACCTCCTCTAAAGCTGAAACTGCTTGAGCCATTTCGTTTGTATTTCCGCTTTCAATTGATAAAAAAACACGCTGAACTAGTTGAGAAAACCGCTCGTTCACTGCTTCATGGATTTCCGCATAACTGACCGCATTCGTTCGTTCCTTGGCTAGCACAGCCAGCTGTTGGAAATTCGAGGGAAGTTGCTGTAATGCAGAAAAACTAGCAAGTAATCCTGTGATAAAATCATCGCCAGTGGGGGTTAAACCAATCCCCAATCCCAAAATCTTCGTTAAACAATCAAGAGCTATTTTAAAAGATTTTTGCTCCCAAGCCTGTTGAAAATGAATCATTTCTTTTTGAATCTGGGTCCGACTGTAAGAATCAAAAAGAAAGGTTGACGGCGAAGCAGGAAAAAGCGCTTGCCAAGGATTGAAACGAGTTTGCTGAATATACGTTAAAAAAATAGCTATCTTTATTTTACTGGGTGTTAAATAAAGTGGCGTTGGTTGCCAAATTTGGGCATCGGCTAGGGTTAATTGTCGTCGGCCTAACCGGATAAACAGGGGCTCAATTTGGACAGGTAAATCAGCGAAATGGCTAAGTTTTTTTTCATCGAGTATAATCGTGTTAGGTGCTATATGTTCGGGATGCGTTGAAATGGTCAAGAGAATTTCTTGGGTGTCTACATGACCATAATTAATAGCGTGCGTAAAACATTGCAAACTAGTCAATGTTTGATGAGGGAGTTTCGATAAAATCGTTTGGTCATAAGCTAAAATTTTTGTCATTCCAACGACCTCCTTTTTAATAGCGCTTTCACGACTTCATAATAAAAGAATCCAGCACGCTAAACAATTGCTAAAAATGACATTGATTTACAAGTTTGAATGGACAATTTGTACATTGGGAGGATAAATGATGTTAAAAGTGAGTGATTTATTAACGTTAGAAGAATTACCTGGCATTACCTTAGTGGCAGGACATAAAAATCAGGACCAACCGATTTTAAAAGTCAATATTTTAGAAAATCCTGATATTTTAGATTGGCTAACAGCAGGTGAGCTGCTGTTAACGACAGGGTACATATTTAAAGATGATCGGAAATTACAGAAAAATTTTTTGAAAGAACTAGCCAAACACCATTGTGCTGCCTTAGGATTTAAAACCCAACGTTATTTTGAAGAAGTTCCACCAGACTTAATCAAACTAGCAAATGAAATGAATGTACCTATTTTAGCAATTCCTTACAATTACACCTTTTCGCAAATTGCTGACGTGTTGAAAAGTCGTGTCACGTTAGAACAATTTGACATGAATGCGCAAGAAACCGCATTGCATAATAAAATTTATCAAATCTTAGAAACGGGAAGTAGCAGTTTTCATTTGCTGCAGGATCTAGCAGAAACTATTCAAAATCCTGTCTTGTTATTGAATGACCACTTTGAAGGAGTTAATTTTTTTGACTTGCCTAAAAATCCAATTCGTATTTCTAGCATTTTAGAAGATAGACAAGAAACCTCAGAGTTCCAAAAACAATTACTGGAACAAAGTCATCCATTATTACGCTTTTATCAAGAACCGATTCATTTACAGTTGAAACTCCAGAACCAAGTGGTGCCAATTGAAATTTATCCAATTAAAAAGAAAAATGTTATTTTATATTATTTACTCGTCTGGAACACCTTGGCCCCATTACGACCAGTCGACGTGGCTCATTTTAAAATCACAGCTCATTACTTACTTTTACAATTGCAATTGGAATACTCACGGAAATTTGAAGAATACCAACAACGAAACGAATTATTTTTTAAGCTGATTGCGCATGAAAAGAGGGACCAAGCTGTCTTCCAACAATTTCAACAATATTATCGCTTGGCAATAGATAAGCCCTATGCGATTTTGCTAATTTCATTAACCTTAAATGAACGCCAAAGGCAAGAAAGAATGTCTATTTTAGGTAACCAGCTAAACCAAGTTATCTTAGGGGACAAACAAAAAATTGTTTGTATTGAAATTGACAGTTCCTTTGTCTTATTGGTTGAAGATCCACCTGAAAAAGAAGGCGATTATCTGAAAATGATGCAACGCCTAGCACAAAGTAGTATAAATCAGTTAATGAAAGTACAAGAAGATGTGGAACTTTTCCTAACAATAGGACCTAAGATTCAAGGTCTGACCCAGATTCATGAATCTTATCAACAAGCGATTGACGTTTTAGCCTTTCAACGTCAATTCATTGTAGAAAAACCTGAAATGAGGATTGCTTCCTACGCGAATTTTCATCTTAGACAGACATTGCAACGTTATTTTTTAGAAGAAGGACAAGCAACCCTCAGAAAAAAATATCTTCAACCATTGAAGAAAAGTGATCAACAGCAACATACCGACTTTGTCCATACACTGAATGTCTATTTTCAATCAAAACGAAACTTGTCTCAAACAGCCAAAAAGCTCTTTATTCATCGTAATACTTTGTTACAACGATTGGAGAAAATTGAACAGCTAGTGCTGTTGGATTTTGATAAGGAAGTGGACTTGTTGGCGCTGGAAGTGGCGTTGTTTGTGGGATTCGAGTAGTGAAAATTTGTCGATGATATTGCTTTTCTAGCAAAAAAGACTTACACTGTAAGGTTGTGTAAGTCTTTTTTTATTTGTCTTGAATAAATAGGAGGTTATAAATGTGGGAGCAGAATTAAATCAACGGTTATTCAGCGCTGCAGACAATCTTAGAAGTAAAATGGATGCGTCTGAGTACAAGAACTACTTATTAGGATTAATCTTTTATAAATATTTATCTGATAAATTATTACAAACAGTAGTGACTTTAGCAGATGAGTCACTAGAAGAATATGATACGCCAACAAAACAAACAGAGCTATATAAAGAATTGCTAGAAGATGAGGACTCTCGTCAAGACTTAGTTGACACCTTAGTCGATACATTAAGTTATGATATTGAGCCAGATTATTTATTTAGCAGTTTAGCAGAACAAGCAAAACAAAATGTTTTCCAATTAGATGACTTGAAAAAAGCCTTTGTTTATTTATCTTCAAATTATAAACAATTTAATGGCTTATTTGATGATGTTGATTTACAATCGAAAAAATTAGGTTCCGATGACCAACAACGAAATGTAACAATTACGGAAGTATTAAAAAAATTAAATGATATTGATGTCACTGCCCATGAAGGCGATGTGATTGGCGATGCTTACGAGTTCCTGATCTCGCAATTTGCGTCTGAAGCTGGAAAAAAAGCAGGGGAATTTTACACTCCGCATCAAGTTTCGGATATGATGGCGCGGATTGTAGCGTTGGGTCAGGAAGATAAAAAGTTGTTTAGTGTTTTTGACCCAACGATGGGTTCGGGCTCGTTAATGCTGAATGTCCGTAACTACTTGAATTATCCAAAAAGTGTCAAGTATCATGGACAAGAGCTGAATACGACTACTTTCAATCTTGCAAAAATGAACCTAATTTTGCATGGTGTGGAAGCAGAAGATATGAACTTACGGAACGGAGATACGCTCAATAAAGATTGGCCAACAGATGAGCCATATACCTTTGATTCTGTAGTTATGAATCCGCCATACTCGGCAAAATGGTCGGCGGATGCCTCATTTTTAGATGATTCACGCTTTAACCGTTATGGCAAATTAGCACCGAAATCGAAAGCAGATTTCGCCTTTTTACTGCATGGTTATTATCATTTAAAAGATTCAGGAACTATGGCGATTGTCTTGCCGCATGGGGTTCTTTTCCGTGGTGCTGCCGAAGGAGTTATTCGTAAAAAATTATTAGAAGATGGTAGTATTTACGCAGTTATTGGCATGCCTGCTAACTTATTTTTTGGTACCTCAATCCCGACTACGGTTATTATTCTTAAGAAAAATCGTGACAATCGAGATGTTTTATTTATTGATGCAAGTAAAGAATTTACAAAAGGGAAAAACCAAAATAAATTAGCAACCGAACATATTGACAAAATTGTTTCAACTTATATTGAACGTCAAGATGTAGAAAAATATGCGCATGTAGCGACTTTTGAAGAAATTGTTGAAAATGATTATAACTTGAATATTCCACGCTACGTGGATACATTCGAGGAGGAACCACCTGTGGATTTGGTGGCATTAAATAATGAAATCAAATCCACAAACCAGGAAATAAAAAAAGTAGAAGCTGAGTTATTAGCTATGCTTGATGACCTGGTGGTAACGGAGGAAACTCAAGCACTGATTGAGGCAACGAAAGAGGTGTTTGGAGGATGAGGGACGAGATGAAAAAGGTCCCTCGGCTCCGGTTCCGCGGGTTTCAGGAAGATTGGGAACTGTGTAAGGTTGGTGATTTTGGGAGGGAAATATATGGAGGCGGGACCCCAAAAACATCTGTTAAAGAATTTTGGAGTGGAACTTTGCCTTGGATTCAATCGTCTGATTTAAAAGAAGATAAAGTTTGTGACATTAAAGCTAAAAAGTATATTAGCATAAAAGCTATTCAACAATCGTCTGCAAAAAAAATATCAAAAAATTCAATTGCTATCGTTACGCGAGTAGGTGTCGGTAAATTGGCCCTAATGCCTTATGAATATGCTACTAGCCAAGATTTCCTTTCTATCAGTGTTTTACAAGTAGACAAATGGTTTGGTGTATATTCTTTATATAATAAATTACAAAGTGAGTTAAATTCTGTACAAGGAACATCTATCAAAGGGATTACAAAAGATGAATTATTAAATAAAAAAATTATGATTCCTAAACCTCTTAAAGAACAATCAAAGATTGGCTTATTTTTAAAAAAGATTGATACTACCACCGCCCTTCATCAGCGTAAGTTAGATCAGTTGAAAGAGTTGAAGAAAGTGTATCTACAAGTAATGTTTCCACAAAAAGATGAGACTGTTCCTCGAATGAGATTTGCTAACTTTACAGGAGAATGGGAACAGCGTGAGTTAGGAAGTATAGGTAATACTTTTACTGGATTGACTGGTAAAGCAAAGGAAGATTTTGGTCATGGCGATGCAAGATTTATTACTTATTTAAACGTATTCCAAAATGCAGTAACCAGTCTGGAACAACTAGATTCTATTGAAATTGATTTGAAACAAAATGAAGTAAGAAAAGGTGATGTTTTTTTTACGACATCATCAGAAACACCTGATGAAGTTGGTATGTCATCAGTATGGAAATATGATTGCGATAACATCTATTTGAACAGCTTTACTTTTGGTTATCGACCGATTATAGAGTTTGATTTGGATTATCTTGCTTCAATGTTACGCTCAAATGCTGTGCGTAAGAAGATTATATTCTTAGCTCAAGGTATTTCGAGATATAATATCTCGAAAACTAAGATGATGAATATCGAAGTCCCTATCCCAAGCTTAAGTGAACAAGCTAAAATAGGAGCATATCTTTCTAATATTGAAAAAACGATTGCTCTCCACCAAAATAAACTCAACCAACTAAAATCCCTAAAAAAATCCTACCTCCAAAATATGTTCATATAAAACTGAATATTTACACACTTTCCTACCTCCGAGATAATAAAAAAGATGATTCTTTCATCAACAATTATCGAGGAGGTTTTATTTTGGTTAAGAGAAAGAGAACAGAGCAGTTATTTCATGAGTATTTTAGTGAATGGGTGGAGCTATATAAGGTAGGGGCGATTCGGGATATTTCGTTGCAAAAATATTATATTGCGGAACAACGACTTGCTGAGTTGGCACCGGGTTTAAAAGTAAAACATTTGGATCGGCAACGGTATCAGCAGTTATTAAATGACTATGCGTTAACCCACGAACGGCAGACAACCATGGATTTTCATCATCAATTAAAAGGGGCAATTTTAGATGCAGTCGATGAAGGACTTATTTCAAAAAATCCAACGCGAAAAATTGTCATTAAAGGAAAAGCACCACGTCCTAAAAAATCAAAATTTTTAAATCAATTTGAAGTTCAAGCTCTTTTGAAAGAATTAGAGTTAGGTGAGCAGCTAAACTGGGATTGGTTTATTTTATTGGTAGTTAAAACGGGCCTACGCTTTTCCGAAGCATTGGCGCTAACGCCAAAAGATTTTGATTTTTCTAAGCAAAAAATAACCATTGAAAAAACATGGAATTATAAGAACCCTACTGGTTTTTTCCAATCAACAAAAAATGAATCTTCTAAACGCAAAGTACAAATTGACTGGCAAACAGCAATGCAATTTTCTCAATTGATAAGAAATATGCCACCAATGGAACCAATTTTTGTGAAAGGACGTGTCTTTAATTCTACGATTAATAGTCGCTTAAAAGTCTTATGTAAACGTGCGCAGATTCCAGTGATTACTGTCCATAGTTTACGCCACACGCATGCCTCGCTGTTATTATTTGCGGGTGTTTCAATTGCCAGCGTGGCAACTCGGTTAGGCCATTCTAGTATGACAACTACGCAAGAAACTTATCTGCATATTATTCAGGAACTAGAGAATCAAGATAATGATAAAATTATGCGCCATTTGGCGATGTTGATGTAGAAAGAGCACTCCAAATTTCGGAGTGCTTCTTTCGTTATAAGTTAAATAAAGATTTTGCATTTACACGATCATACAATTCGATTAACAATTCTTTATTGTCTTTCATTTGCGAATAAACAACTTTTAGCCAATCTTTTTGAAATTCATAATCATTAATAATATCTTGAACAAGCTGAGCTTTAAACGTAAAATAAGGCTGAGCCGTTCCATATTTTTCTGAAATCAAAGTGTGTAGTAAAGTATGTTCCAATAAATTACAATAAACTAAACGGTCAGGTAATTGTTCTTCCCATGGCGCAACTAGAGCATAATCTGTAGTTGATAAATTCGGATAGTTATCCTCTCCAACATGATGAATTTCCAATCCCTCCATTGACCGAGTAATTTTAGGATTTTTAGATTTACAAGTTGGAGTCCTGAAATAAGAACCTGGAACTGGACCATACTTATTATTTAAGTACGTGACAAGTTCAGAATAATTCATTTTCACAAGTTTTTGATATTCTTCTTGCAAGCTGTTTGCCAATGATAGTCATCCTTTCTTTTTCATAACAAGGATACTCCTTTAGATAGCATTGTGCAATATTGAACAATCGCTTGTATAAACAATCCCAGTTACTTCTACGTGTAGCAGTAACTGGGATTGAATTAGATGAACATGTTTTGGAGGTAAGATTTTTTAAGAGTTTTTAGTTGGTTGAGTTTACTTTGGTGTAGCGTGATGATCTCATCGAGCTGGTCACAGAACGTGCTAATTTTAATTTGTTCTTCTTTTAAAGGAACCATGATTGGAAAGTTTTGTAATGTTTTCTCATGAATACGCTTAGATCCTGTTCCAGTTGCTTCAACTTCTTTTGATTTCCAATAAGATTTTCTTGAGATAAAATAGAACAGATAATCTTTGTTAATATTAATAATATCAAATGAGGGTACATCACCAGAAGTAGCCTTTCCATGTAGTTCTTTTGGAATGATAGCCATGGACCCATTAAAGAAATTCTGCTTACCATATATAAATTGTCCTGAAAAACGCTTGTAGTAGACTGTGGATCCTAAAGAAAGTGTATCTCTACTTGCGCCAGAATAAACTCCACCTAGATTTAATTTTACTGTCATTAAATCCGAAGGGCTATCAATAGTTACTTTAACTTTAGGCGGTACAATTAAAAAAGCACCCAACTTACACAGTTCCCATTCTCCTTCAAAAGTAGCAAACCGTAACTTCGGCACTCGTTCATCTTTTACTGGAAACATTACTTGCAAATACGCTTTCTTCAACTCTTTCAACTGATCTAACTTACGCTGATGAAGTGTGATAGTCACGTCTAAACTTTTAAAGAAATTGCCAATCTTGTTTTGTTCATTTATATTACAAGGAACATTCAAGTTTAATTTTAAAAATTCAGATTTAGTAATATGAGGCTGAGCACTACCTACTTGATTTTTTTTCATGAAATCTGAAATCAATTGTCCTTTAAGTAAAGTGTGCAAATAGCTATAAGATAATTGTTCGTCTGTATTTCTCAAAATTAACATTGCTGAATTTATTCTAATCTTCGGATGAAGGTTGTAGACTACTTCATCGTAGAATCCAACATTGCCAAGTGTCCCACGAGAAGTTAATACAAAGTCATTTTTTTCTAATTTCCCAGCGCGTAACTGTTCATCTTTTTCATTCGTTATATATTTAACACTATCAAATTTGAATCCATTTTTCGTTACATTACCTGTATCAAGAAATAGAGTATCACCATCCTTGAAAAAATCTGTGTCATGAGGATAGTTAGCCCCTCTATCTCCATCCATCACTTTAATAGAATCATCTAACTTACGATGTTCCCATGTGTCATCATAAGTTTTTTCACCAAAATATAGTTATAAATTTATCAAAATGATATAATTTAATTAAATAAAACAATGTGAGGGTCAGGTTATGAAGCTAAGTGTCAACGATGAAGCAACAGTGGAAAACAAGTTAATTGCGATTCTTGGGGAAGATCGCAATCAGTGGACGTATCGAGCAGATTTAAAATCGGAACAAGATTTATGGCGTAATTTACGTGAAAAAATCATTCAAAATAATTTAGCCGCAATTGGGGAACATCCATTAACAGACCAAGAATTCGAACGCATAAAAACAGGATTATTAGAACGAACACGCACGCCTTTTGAAGCAGCCAAATGGTTAAAAGGGGAAAATGGTATTGCGAAAATTACCATCGAACGAGAAGATGCTTCTCTAGGAACAATGAGCTTGATTTTATATTCGAATCGTGATATTGGTGGGGGGATTTCTAGTTATGAAGTCGTGAATCAAATTGCAAAAAAGAATACTAACTCTGCAAAGCATGATAGTCGGTTTGATGTGACATTATTAATTAATGGGTTGCCTATTGTCCAAATCGAATTGAAACAAGTGACAGCGAAAGATGGTGTATTTCAAGCATTTAATCAAATTAAAAAGTATGCCGAGGAAGGTATGTTTCGTAATAATATTTTTTCAACTTTGCAATTATTTGTTGTTTCAAACGAACAAACCACTCGCTATTTTGCGAATGCGCTACCACAATTTATGCATAAAAAATTCTTGTTTAGTTGGCGAACAAAAGACAATAAAAAAGTTGAAAATCTTTATGAGTTCTGTCGCCAAGTGCTAAATATTCCAGATGCCCATCGCTTAATTGCTGATTATACGATTGTTAGTGAAGAACAAGACAACAAAGTATTAATGGTTTTACATCCTTATCAAATTCATGCGATTGAAGCCTTATATGTTGCCGCTAGTAAGCACACCTCCGGCTATATTTGGCATGCTACAGGTTCTGGAAAAACATTAACCAGTTTCGTTTCTACTAAATTATTAGCGCGTAAACCAGGGATTGATCGGACGATTATGCTTTTGGACCGAAAAGATTTAGATAATCAGACAACTAGTGAGTTTACTAAATTTGCTTCGGAGTTTAACACAGGGATTTCATCAGGTGATGGTAAAGCTAATAGTCTGATTGTCGGGACAGGCAGTGCCAAAGAATTGAGTAAAACATTGTTGGCCGATGCGAACTCTAACGTAGTCATTGTGACAACACGTCAAAAGCTGGATGCTGCTTTGAAATATGCACGAAAACAAGAAGAGCAGAAGGGCACAAATCGTTTTCAAAAATTAATGGGGCAACATATTGTTTTTATTGTTGATGAATGCCACCGAGCAGTTAGTGCGGAAAATATGATGGATGTTAAAAAAGTATTTCCTAGATCCACTTGGTTTGGCTTTACAGGAACACCAATTTTTGAAGAAAATAAAAAGCAAGCGCAAGGACAACTAGCCAGAACGACACACGACCAATATGGAGAAGTTCTACATACGTATACAATCAAAAATGCGTTAGAAGATAAAGCTGTTTTGGGCTTTCAAGTGGAACATGAAGATACGATTGATAGCGAGTCGCTCTATAACAAAATCTATCAGATTTTGTCTAACGAAACCAAATATGCAGAATACACGCCAGAAGAGTTAACGAATGAAGTAGAAGCAATGGACAACATTCAAAAAGAGAAAATGTTGGATCGTTCTATTTATGAAAATGATAAGCATATTCAAGAAGTCATTCATAAAATGTTCCGCCCAAATAATGCTTATACTAAATTTGATTTTGGGAATGGTCGCCCTCGAAAATCAGCAATTTTAACAACAAGTTCAATTGATATGGCAAAACGTTATTATCATGCCATTAAAAGAATGACAGCGAAAGAAAATTGGTTAGAAGAAGAATTTCCTAAGCATCAGATTCGTCAAGGGAGAACGATGGAAGATCCTGATTTTCCTCGAATTGCCATTACTTATTCATTAGAAGAAAACGCTGAGAATAGTAGCGCACAGCAAGACGAGTTAGCAAAAATTATGGCCGAATATAATGCGTACTATGGTACTTCATGGACCTTACAAGACATTGAGCGCTATAACGGAGACATCAACAATCGCTTAGCTCGTAAAAAAGCAGAGTTTAAAGAATTTGGCCGTCATGTTGATTTGGTTATTGTGGTTGATCGGCTGTTAACAGGTTTTGATGCACCTACGATTCAAACGTTATTTGTCGATCGTAATTTAGAATACGCCAATTTGATTCAAGCATTTTCAAGAACTAATCGCACCTATCCTGATAAAACAAAAGGCTTAGTGGTTACTTTCCGAAAACCTCACACAATGGAACAAAATGTCGCAAATGCGACTCGTCTTTATTCAGAAGCAAAAGAAGAATCTGGATTAATTTATCCGACCTATAAAGAATCAAAACAACGATTTAAAAAAGCCTTTCGTAAAATGCAAGAATTTAATCCAGAAGAGATAGATGAGAACCAGCCGATTGATGTGCGAATTGATTATGTTCAATCGTTTCAAGCGTTAAGTAATAGCTATGAAGCATTAGTGACCTATGATGAATATAATGATGAAATGGAAAAATCACCAGCTTTAGCTGAGCAAGTCCATTTGATTGAAGAACAGATAGGAACATACGAAACAATCAAAGGCTCCTTAATAGAAGTAGAGCCAAAACCAGAGAATGATTTTTCGGAGATTGAATTTTACAGCGATAATCATGCCAAAATGTACGATATTGACTCTTCTTATATTGATCAATTATTAGGAAATTATTCTGCAAATAGCCAAGGCGTTCGTGAAGAAATTGAAAAGGCTTTGCAAAAATTGAATAAAACGGAATGTGTTAAAGAAGTGTATCGGGAAATTTTAAATGCAATGGATAATGAAAAAGTAGATCAAAAAGAAGATGTATTTGTTTTGAAAAGACGCTACTTCACAGGAACTAGAAATCAAGTGATTGCACAATTTGCGCAAGAATGGTTTGTTTCAGAAGATCAACTTCATTCATCAGCCATTCAATATATGATTGGCATGAACCCAATCCCAAACATGGGGGACATTATCAGCAGCAAAGACTTCGAGTCATATAAAGCGACGCACCCAGAAGCAAAACCATTTAAATACCCGCAACAAATGAAACGTGCTTGGCGTCAAACGTTAGATGAATATTTAGTACCGTTGGAGGATGAATTACGATGATGGAGGAAGAATCACATGAATTTGTCTCATCAAGACTTCAACCTATTCAACCGAGAAATCTTTACATTTAAACAACTCAAAGAGCAACAAACATCAGCAGAAATCGATGCCTTAAAGCAAACCTACAAGCAACATTGGGAAAAGTGGAAAGCCTTAAACCTCGCAATCGTTCAAGGTTTACCAGCTGAACTCGGCATCACTAAGCCGAAAATCGAAAGCTGGACCAACGGCTGGAATTTACGCAGTCATTTCTGGGCTGCGTATCGCAGTGAGCAACGTCAAGCGGAAAATGCTTGTCTGGCATTGTTATTAAATAAAAAGCAATTTCAAGTATATTTGATGTTTCAACATTACAAAAGTGAGGAGCGGGCAGGCTCAGTCGTCGCTTACAATCAATTGCTTAATCGTTTAGAAGCTTGGAGTCAAACCATCGACTGCGAAGGCTATTATATTTGGCCGCAGGAGGAGCATGAACTAGTGGACCATTTGCCTTTAAAAGATTATTTAGCAGATGAAAAACAACGGAAAATTCTAGAAGAGCGGATAGGCAATCGCTCATTTCAGATCAGTAAGTTGTGGTTTGCGACGGAAAAGCTTGAAACGATTGAAGAAAAAAGTTGTCAGGCGCTTCAAGAATTAGCGCCGTTGTATAACGCATTATCTGAAAAATGAACGAAACAACGTCTCTGACCAATTACCTGGTCAGAGACGTTGTTTGTGTTTTTATTGATTTAAATCTGTTAGTAGTAGCTCGTTAGAAACAGCAAAAGTAGTAACTTCTGTTAAAGCTGGATCCAAAGTGTATTTTGTAAATGAGGTAGTACTTTCTGGTTGGACATACATGGTTAGATTAGTCACATCATATCCTGACCAATAATGTGTGAAATCAGACAGAGAATTACTTTGACCTAAATGGCCAATCCCCCGAGGAATCATCACTGTTTGAAAGGCGCGATAGAGTTGCATAATCCCTTCAGAGCTATCAAATTCTTGGAGATTGTCAGAATAGTATAACGCACGAATGAAGCGTGACGGCGAAGTGAAGTCTCCTGGGATTCCTAATAGTCCGTAAGAAGTCCCACCTTCAATTGGGTCAAGTGTTGCGCCTGATTTTAAAGTGTAAGGTTCCTTAATAGCATAGTTGCGCATCCCGATATAGTTTCGTGCATTGGTTAAATGATAATTGTATTCTGGGCTGTTTGTGACTACGCCAATCGAATCATAAATGACGAACGCTCCGTTATCTGTTGGTTGCAAAACGATACTATTATTATTTTTATCATTAATGGTCCAGTGTAAGGTAAAATGAACTTCCCCCAATGAATCAAGTTGGAATTTTTGATCTAACAGGCCGATTTTTTCAAAAGCTACTTTTACTTCGTCAACGCTTTCAAAATTACTCAAAATATAAGCGAGTACTTCTTCTGCAATATGAGGTGTTAAACCACGCTCTGCTAAACTTTCAGCAGGTGCTGTTGAAGATTCCATTAAATATTGAATATCACCAGATAAGCCGGCTTCGTTGATACCATCTGTGATAGCAAGGCTGACGGTTTTACCATCGTTCGCTGGTTGATCTGTGCCTGACATTGCTAGTCCCATAAAGGCATATTTTGCCGTCCAAGGATTTAGTTGGCTGTTTAGAACTGTACCTTTTGGAAATTGAGCAATTAGAGTAGGGATTTTTGGTGCAATTGGATCTTCGTTGCCGAAAAAGTCAAACGTAAAATCCATCGTACGTCCATAAAAAATATCATTTGTTTTGGAAATAATCTTGATGCCTGTACACATAATAGTTTCCCCCAATTAATGTAAGTTTGTGAAGCCTGTTTACTAGTTAAGCATATCATACTCTAGGAAACAGCGGTGGCTAAATTCTTAAAATATTAGACAATTTTGTCTAAATGAGGTGAAAAAAATTTTTTAGCGATTTCCTTCACAAAACACCTTATTATCTTTCCGAAAATATGATATCTTTAGAATGGAAATTTCATGAAAAGAGGATGCGAATGTTTAAAAAGTACACACAAATGATAAGGGATGAATTTAAAGGGTATAATCAAAAAAAATTGAAAAAAGATTTCTTGGCAGGTTTGACTGTTGCAGCCGTCGCGTTGCCATTAGCGTTAGCGTTTGGGGTCTCTAGCGGTGCTACTGCAGCAGCTGGCATGATCACGGCGATTATCGCTGGAATTGTGATTGGAAGCCTTTCAGGTGGGTTTTATCAAATTTCAGGACCAACAGGTGCGATGGCAGCTATTTTAATGTCAATTGCGGCAATGCATGGCATGCAAGGGATTTTGTTGGCCACCTTTTTGGCGGGAATTTTCTTGCTTTTGGCAGGGATTTTGCGTTTAGGGAGCTTGACTTCTTTTATTCCGTCACCGGTCATTACCGGGTTTACTTCAGGAATTGCTATTATTATTGCGTTGGGGCAGCTTGATAATTTCTTTGGGGTTCGTTCAGAAGGCCACAATTTAATTGAGAAAATCAGCAGTTATCGTTCATTGGGCTTTGATTTAAGTATACCAACGACGGTTATGTCGATTTTAGTGGTGCTTGGATTAGTGTTCTTTCCGAAAAAGTGGAATGGGATGATACCAGCTTCATTGGTGATGATTATTTTAGCTACGTTAGCAACAGTGGTTTTTCAACTGCCAGTGGCCACTGTAGGGAAAATTCCGACAAGTATTTTTAGTGATACACGTTTAGAACTTGGTTCGCTTCAATTAAGTGCGTTTCAGGATATTTTGGTGCCTTCAATTAGCATTGCTATGTTAGGTATGATTGAAAGTTTGCTTTGTGGCGCTTCGGCTGGTCGCATGACAGGGAAGCCATTAGACAGTAATCAGGAACTAGTGGCACAAGGAATTGGCAACTTAATTTTGCCATTTTTCGGTGGCGTTCCTGCGACAGCAGCGATTGCCCGCACGAGCGTAGTGATTAAATCTGGTGCGCAAACACGTTTAGCGGGTATTTTTCATGCGGTCTTTTTATTGTTATCGATGTTGCTTTTATCGCCAGTCATGTCTAAAATTCCCATGCCTGCGTTAGCTGGTGTTTTAGTGGTGACAGCGTGGCGAATGAATGAATGGTCGGTGATTAAAGAATTCTTCCAGAAACGTTTCCACACAGCCTTATGTTTATTCTTTTTAACGATGATAGCGACCGTTATTTTTGACTTGAGTTTAGCGATTGTTTTAGGGGTCTTAGCGGGTTGCCTGTTTTTCATTGCGAAAAGTGCCGTGATTACGATTAATGTCGAGGAAGTTGATTGGTCAAGAATGGGGCTAGTACCGACCGATTGTACGGAAAATTGGGTGGTGGTTTATTTGAGTGGCCCGTTATTTTTCATGTCTTCTGACCGATTGAAACAAACGTTACTGCAATTGGAAACAAAAAGTGGTGTAGTATTTTCAATGCGAGGAGTTCCTAGCATTGATAGTACGGCGTTAGATATTTTAGAAGAATTTTGTCTTGCAGCAGAAGGTCGTGGACAACAAGTTCAATTTGCCGCTCTGCAACCAGAAGTTGAAAAAATGATTCGAACCATTCAAGAAAATCAAGAGAAAGAATACCATTTCTCAGTCGCAGAATTTTTACAAACGGTGCATATTACAGAACAATAATTCATTTTCAAATAAAATGTCCTATCTTCTATTGCGGGCTTAATGGGTGAAGAAATAAGAAAAATAAGTGGGGACTAAAACGAGTTTCTAGAGGAGTTCCTAAAAAATAATAAAGAGAAAACTTCTCAGTATGAAGTTTTCTCTTTATTATTTTTTTTGGTTATTTATTGAATTACTTCTAGCATAACGTCTTTTTGATCATCCGTAACATTGCCTGCGTAGTTAGGAGTGATTAAAGATATCGAACCATTTTTATTGTTGAATAAGTATAAAGTGCCCGATCTATTTTGTTCATCGTTTGAAGAAATATTAGTTCCTAAAATTAATTCTGTATTTACTTTAACGGTGCGAATACTGTTATCGGCCGCTGAAAATATTCTAATCTCTTTTGTAGGAATTGTATTTATAGATAGCTCATATTTATTAATGGCTTCTTTCACTTGACCATTTTCAGCCCCAAACAATTTAGTTCGGAAGGTAGCAGTTGGTGTTGAATTTAAGTTCTCTAACGTAATTGAAGTTGGCACATTCATTCCTTTAAAATTAAATACTAGTGGATTGTTTAAGCTACTAAGATCGACAGCATAAGGTGTTGCTTCTAAAGAATTTGCTTCTTCGACATTTGTGGATACTTCATTTTTAGACTTTGCCGAAGCCTGAGTGGTACTGACACTTTCTGAAGTTTCTTTTAGTTTATTATTAGAGCTTGTTTCTGTGCTAGAACTGTAATGATTAGTACTGCTTTTTATTGATGTTGTATGATTGGTAGAATTTTCTTGTTTTTTAGGTTCATTCGCTTTTTGAGAACTACAACCTGTTAAAAAAATAACTAAAATAACACAAAATAATTTTTTCATACTATTCCTCCTATAGACGCTATAACTAATTTTATCTTACTTGTTAATATAACAAAAGAAATAATTATTTTATTTTTACGAATGCTCAAATTGTTTAAATCTGTAGTTTTTATACTCATTTTTGTTGCATTTGCAACAAAAATGAGTTAAAGTAATGACAATCATAAAATATTAGCGAAAGGAAGTGTCCTAGTGACAGATATTTTAAGAGAAATTGGCATGATTGCGCGGGCCTTAGATTCAATCAGTAATATCGAATTTAAGGAATTATCTTTAACACGAGGACAATATCTTTATTTGGTCAGGATCTGTGAAAATCCTGGGATTATCCAAGAAAAGATCGCCGAACTGATTAAAGTTGATCGAACCACAGCGGCGCGGGCGATTAAGCGTTTGGAAGAACAAGGCTTTATTTATCGTCAAGAAGATGCAAGCAACAAAAAAATTAAGCGGATTTATGCCACAGAAAAAGGAAAAAACGTTTATCCAATCATTGTGCGCGAAAATCAATACTCGAATCAAGTGGCTTTGCAAGGCTTGTCAGAAGTGGAAATTTCACAATTGGCAGAGTACTTAGTCCGAATGCGTAAAAATGTCAGCGAAGATTGGGAATTTGTCAAAAAAGGGAACACTCGAAATTATTAAGGAAAGGACGACTGATTGATGGGAGAAATAAAACAATTAACAATAGAAGATGCACCAGCGTTACAAGAAATCAGCATTGAAACTTATACAGATACTTTTGGACCGTACAATACGCCAGAAAATATGCAAGCCTATTTAGTAGAAGCCTACAATTTAGAAAAATTACAAAAGGAATTGGCTAATCCCTACTCTGACTTTTATTTTATCTTGGTCGATAATCAATTGGCTGGCTACATGAAATTAAATCGTGAGACGGCACAAACGGAACCGATGGGGTCAGAAAAGCTCGAGGTTGAGCGATTGTATATTTTACCTGCGTTTAAAGGAAAGAAGCTGGGAACACAGTTGTTAGAACTGGCGGAAGAGAAAGCTCGTGAATTTAGTAAAAACGCACTGTGGCTAGGTGTCTGGGAACACAATGATGCGGCGCGGGCATTTTATAAAACGATTGGCTACCGCTATTACAGTCAACATTCATTTTTTATGGGAGACGATGAACAGACGGATTTTATTTTGTTAAAGGAATTATAGCAAGAAAATTTAGAAACAAAGATTTCTGATAAAATCAGAAATCTTTGTTTATTTTTTTGATTAAAATTAAGCATTTTTTTATTTTCAAAATGTTATTTTTTAAAACGTAAAAATTGAAAAATAAGATTTTGAATCTGTGAAAAGTTGTCGATCTTGTGAGAAAACTCTTTTGTCAGTGTCTTTTTTCAGGATGTGTCTCTTCCTGAAAATCCACTTCAGTTTATCTGTTTTGTGTGTGTTTGATTAAAAAATGTTGTGTTGAATTTCATTTAAATGTATAATTTATTTATGTCATTTTTAATAATAAGCGTATTTTAGCATTGAAAAAGAGAAGTTGTACATAATATGTGAATAAAAAGATTTGTTTCTTATTTTCTAGAGTGAGAGGGCGATATAAAAAAGGTTGCTATTTTTTCGTTCAAAGTGAACAAAGAATCGTTTGTTATTTAGTTGGGGTAACTAATGATTCTTGTTATAAAAAGCGCTTACAATTCGTGTAATGAGAGTAGTACGCATGTTTGTGCAAAAGTGACAAAAAAGAGAAGGCAGGGTGTTTTAATAGAAAAAATTTTTTAATAAAAAGGAGAGTTTGTCGTGGAGAAAAATGTGTCTCAAGTAACAGCTCAAGAAGAAACAGCGCTGAAAGCACGTGGCTACAATGAGGATTTGTTGCCAAGTAGCCCGAAACAACGGACAATGAGCGCGCGCAATTTTTTTACATTATGGATGGGTTCGATTCATAATATCCCGAATTATGCAGCAGTGGGCGGCTTTATTTTCTTAGGTTTATCGCCGCTGCAAGTTATGCTGGCAGTTGTGTTAAGCTCATTCATTGTAGCAACTTTCATGAATTTGAATGGCGTGGCTGGCTCTAAATATGGTATTCCTTTTGCGATGCACTTACAGTCTACTTACGGCAGTCTCGGGGCAAAACTGCCAGGGTTCTTAAGAGGTTGTGTGGCCGCGATTGCTTGGTTTGGTCTGCAAACATTTACAGGATCGCTCGCTTTATTAATTATTCTCGGGAAATTTTGGCCGAACTTTTTAGAAATTGGTGGGTCATTCCAGTTTTTTGGTCTCAGGCTACCTGAATTAATGGCGTTTACTCTTTTCTGGCTCTTAAATGTGGCAATAGGTTTCGGTGGTAGCAAAATTTTGAACCGGTTTACCGCCATTTTAAGTCCGTTGATTTATGTCGTTATTATTGGATTAACGATTTGGGCCATTCGAGCTGGGGGCGGTTTAACACCAATTTTGTCCTATCAAGTTTCTGGTGCGATTCGTTCAGTCAATCCACTGGTGGCGTATCTGATTATTTTTAACTCGGTTGTGGCCGTTTGGTCAGCGCCTGGTGCGAGTGTGGCGGATTTTACTAAGAATGCGCGCTCGACGCGTGCTCAGGTTGTGGGGCAAACAGCAGGTTTAGTTGTTGGTTATGGGATTTTCGCTTTTTCCAGTGTGGTTATTCTGTTAGGTGGTTCGTTGTATTTTGGGATTCAAGAATGGAATATTTTAAACATTATTGATCGTTTAGATAATGTGGCGGTGGTGGTCTTAGCCATGTCGGTTTTCTTATTAACGACTATTTCAACGAATGCAACAGGGAACATCATTCCGGCAGGTTATCAATTGGCGGCGCTGTTTCCTAAAAAAATGACGTATAAAAAAGGCGTCATGATTGCCAGTGTTATCAGCTTTCTTATTATGCCTTGGAAACTGATGGAAAACGCCGATAGTATTTTTATTTTTCTGAACGCAATTGGGGCTGTTTTAGGACCAGTCGCTGGTGTGATGATTGCGAATTATTATTTTGTTCAAAAGCAACAAATTGACTTAAATGCTTTATACGTAGATAAACACAAAAAAGAGGAAGCCAATCCTTTTTATGGATTAAACAAGCCGGCATATGTCGCTACTATTCTGGCGTTGGCTCTTTCCTTAAGTGGTCAATTTATTCCACAGGTTAAAATCATTGCTGATATTTCGTGGTTTGTGGGCTTTGCCACAGGTTTTGTGCTGTACTTAGTGTTAAAAAAATGGACTTGGGATTCAAAAAAAGTGAAAGAAACAGCTTATCAGGAGGGAAAATAAATGCAAGCAGAGTTAGTGATTAAAAACGGGTTAGTTATTTTAGAAACTGGAGAAGTCATTACGGATGTCGCCGTTCAAGGAGGAAAAATCGTAGCGATTGGGCAAGACTTGTCAGGAGAACGTGTAATTGATGCGACGGGTTTAGTCGTTAGTCCTGGGATGGTGGATGCCCATGTTCATATCACCGATCCTGGTGGTGGTTACCGCGATGAATGGGAAGGGTATGTCACAGGAACAGCCGCTTGTGCCAAAGGGGGCGTGACGACCTTTATGGAAATGCCTTTAAATCAGATTCCAGCAACCGTGGATAAGACCTCTCTTGAGATCAAATACAAGGCAGGAGAAAATAAACTAAAAGTAGATGTAGGGTCATTTGGCGGCGTGGTCCCGACCAACTTGGCTGGCGGGATTCAGGAACTTGATGAAGGAGGCGTTTCCGGCTATAAATGCTTTTTAGGAACGTGCGGCGATCGTTCAATTGAAGGAGATTTTCAAAATGTCGACGATTATTCGCTATATGAAGGAATGAAACAAGTCGCCAAAACTGGCAAAGTGCTAGCAATCCATGCAGAAAATGCGCCAATTACGGATAAATTAGGCGCGTTAGCTTATCAAAATGGTGAAACTACTTTAGCGGCATATGTAGCTACACGTCCTGTGTTTACCGAAGTTGAAGCGATTCAAAAAGCCATTTTATTTGCCAAAGAAACAGGTTGTCGGATTCATATTTGTCATGTGGCTTGTCAAGAAGGCGTGGAAGAAGTTTTAAAAGCCCAAGCAGAAGGGGTAGATGTGACTTGTGAAACATGTACGCATTATTTATATTTTACCACGGATGAACTTGATGCCATTGGTCCAGTTGTCAAATGTTCGCCGCCGATTCGTGACGCGGACCAACAAGCCGCCTTATGGAACCACGTGCAAACAGGCGGAATCGCGTTTGTAACCTCTGACCATTCTCCTTGTACGCCAGACTTAAAAGATACAACTAATGCTTTTGAAGCTTGGGGCGGCATTTCTGGTGTTCAAAATAACGTCGATGTGTTATTCGATGAAGCCGTCCAAAAACGTGGTTTATCCTTGAAACAATTCGCGGATATGATTGCAGCAAACCCAGCTGACCGTTATCACTTAGCACAAAAGGGCCGCATCAGCATTGGTAAGGATGCCGATTTTGTACTAATTAAACCTAATGCGCCGTATATCTTAAAAGCAGAAGATTTAGAATATCGAAATAAAATTAGTCCTTACATTGGTCGTGAAATTGGGGCCCAAGTGATTCAAACAATTTTAAGAGGCGAAACAATTTACGCACAAGAAACTGGGGTAACCGAGGCGTTTAACGGCGTATTTATCAAAAATTAAACACCTATTTTAGAAATGAAAAGGGACAGAAGTGTGATTGAATTAGCGCCTCTGTCCATGAGTTAGAGAATGTTCATTGGTTGTTTTGCACAAAAAAAGGCTTAATTTTGTTTGATAAGTACAATGAAGATAACTAGGGAAACGTTTACAATCAGAGTGTAATCAGTCAGGAGGTTTTGTGATGGACTTGGAAAAAGTTTTAAAACAAAGAATCGAAGAGTTGTCAGCAATTGGGAGTGATCCTGCAGGAGGGATGACACGCTTACTTTATACAGATTCGTGGTTGGCAGCACAAAAGTATGTGCAAAGCCAAACTGAGGCGTTTGGACTGGAAACGCAATTTGACGAAGTCGGGAATCTGTTTTGTCGAGTGGCAGGAACGGAATTTCCTCAGGAAACGATTTTAACTGGGTCACATATCGACACAGTAGTTAATGGTGGGACATTAGATGGTCAATATGGTGTCATTGCTTCCATGACGGCTGTTCAATATTTATTAGACAAATATGGGAAACCACGGCGTTCTTTAGAAGTGCTTTCCATGGCTGAAGAAGAAGGGAGTCGTTTTCCAACGGTTTTCTGGGGAAGCAAAAATGTCGTTGGTGAAGCCAAACGTGAAGAAGTAGTCGACATTTCTGACAACGAAGGCAAAAAGTTTGTTGATGAGATGCATCGCCAAGGCTTTGATTTTCGGCAAGAGCAAACTAGACGTGAGGACATTGAAGCATTTGTCGAAATTCATATTGAACAAGGCAATATTTTAGAGAACGAAAAGCTCCAAGTCGGTGTTGTTCATAGTATTGTAGGGCAACGTCGCTACACGGTTAACTTAAAAGGGCAAGCCAATCATGCAGGTACTACGCCAATGAGTTACCGTCATGATGCGGTATATGGCTTTGCTAAAATTTGTGCAGAAGCCATTGATCGTGCGAACGAAATTGGGGATCCGTTAGTTTTAACATTCGGCAAAGTCATTCCGAAACCCAATACAGTCAACGTGGTACCTGGAGAAGTGGAATTTACAATTGACTGCCGTCATACCGACGCTGCTTTTTTACGACATTTTACCGGTGAATTAGAAGAACGGATGAAGACAATTGCTCAAGAATTAGGCTTAACGATTGCAATTGACCGCTGGATGGATGAAGCCCCTGTGCCGATGAATCAAGCAATTGTAGAAGTTATTGAACAAAAAGCCAAAGAAGGCAAGTATCAGTATCGTATGATGCATAGTGGTGCTGGGCATGATTCGCAAATTATTGCGCCTCATTACCCGACAGCGATGATATTTGTGCCAAGTATTGGTGGGATTAGTCATAATCCAGCAGAAGCAACGGCATTTCCAGATTTGGTTGAAGGCGTCAAGCTTTTAGCAGATACCTTATATGAATTAGCGTATAAATAAGATAGAAAAGGAAGAATTGTGATGGGTTATAAAAATAATCGAGTTGGTTACCAAAAAGAATTGTTAATATCAAGAGCTGTGATAAAAAAAGACAATTACGCCATTATTCCCCATGATGGTTTGGTGCAAAATGCAGTACCTGGTTTTGAAAATGTCGATATTTCTATTTTGGGATCACCTAAATTAGGTGCGACATTTGTGGATTACATTGCTACGTTTCATAAAAATGGTCAACAAACAACTGGTTTTGGTGGCGACGGGATTCAAACGTTGGTTTATGTCATTGACGGTCGTTTGCGCGTTTCAGATGGTCAAGAAACTCATGAACTTGAAGCAGGGGGCTACGCCTACTTTACGCCTGAAATGAAAATGTATTTAGCGAATGCACAGGAAGCGGACACAGAAGTTTTCTTATATAAAAAACGCTATCAGCCGTTGGCGGGCCATCAACCTTATAAAGTGGTTGGGTCAATTCATGACCAACAACCCGAAGAATATGAAGGAATGACAGACGTTTTACTTTGGAGTTTATTACCGAAAGAGTTTGACTTTGATATGAATATGCATATCTTATCTTTTGAACCAGGCGCTAGTCACGCCTACATTGAAACGCATGTCCAAGAGCATGGTGCGTATTTAATTAGTGGCCAAGGGATGTACAATTTGGACAATGAATGGTATCCAGTGGAAAAAGGGGACTATATTTTCATGAGTGCCTATGTGCCACAAGCAGCCTATGCGGTTGGCCGTGAAGAACCGCTAATGTACGTTTATTCCAAAGATGCCAATCGTGAACCAGAATTATAACGAAAAGCCGAATGTAAAGTAATGACCTCGGAACAATAGGATTTGAACACGCAGTGGTGAACGGTAGAGTCCTTCTTCTTGGTAGACGTTACTTTTATTCGGCTATTTTCCTGTTAATTATTTTTCTGAAAGTTCCAGCGCTACCCGTAAGAGTAAACTCGTCTCAGGCTCTTGAATAGAGGTGCCTAATAATTTTTCACATTGATTCATGCGATATTTAATGGTGTTTCTGTGAAGGTAAAGAGCGTTAGCCGTTTTAGTAATTTCGCAATTGAAATCTAAAAAAACTTTCAAGGTTTTTCGTAATTCTTGTAACGTCGGTTCCGTCGGATAGGCCAACTCTTTCAATTGTTGCTGGCAAAAGTATTCAACATCTTCAGTGCCAATCTTTTCAAAAAGTCCAGCTAGGCCTTTGGGATGGAACAATTGCACAGTCGCTGGTTTTTGAGCGTGTAAAGAAGCCTCTAATGTCGAGGAAGCTTCAATATAAGAATTAGGCAAATCTTCTAGGTTTTCATAAGCATTGCCTAAAGCAAAGCGAATGGTGATAGGCAAAGCCTGTTGCAAACGTTCAGCGAGGTTTTGCAAAATCATCAAATGGTCATTTTTCTTAGATTGAAAAATCAAGATACTTTTATTTTGATTTTTTAATTTAAACAAGGCGACATCTGGCAGGATTTCCGGCAATTGTTCTTTGAGCCATTGGAAAATTAGTTGTCCTTCTGCTTGCTGATAACGAATATGGGTTTCATTTTCTGGTTTAGTCACGCCGTAGACAATCGCTAATTGATAATAATCACTGTTGATTAAACGATAATTTTTCCAAAGTTCCAACCAATTTTGATGTTTACTCAGCGCTTCTTGATGTGTATCAAGCAAGCGGTCCAAAAAGTCTGTTTTGAGATGCTCAAAAGATTCAGCAATTTTCTGGTTTTTAAATAACATAAAAGTCAAAACTAAAATGGCCTGATCAATGGCAAATTCAGAAATAGGATAAGGAATCTGTTCAGGAGATAAGACCAATAAATAATAGGGAAAATAATCGTTCACACGAATTGGAAAGCCAGCTACTTGAATGTTTTCTTGTCGCTCATCCTGTAAACGAAAGATTTTCTTTTCTTGTGCCAATTGTTGAAAGTGGTCTTTTGATAATTGTTCGATGAAAAACTCCGCTGATTTTTGATTGCCATAAAAATAGTTCGAGTGAGCAATCACCTGTTGCCAAGGACTTAATAAAATAATTGGCGCATTTAAAATTTTCGCAAATTCAGCGATGAAACGCGTAGCATCAACATCTTGCATTAATAATGTTGAAAAACGTTTTTGGATATCAAATGCCACAGACATCTGTTCGGTTTTGCTATCACGAAGATAGCCTACAATTTCATGCAACAACCCGCCTAGTGGCTGTGTGCTAGGAATTTTAATCAGGGGCAAATCAACGGCACTGGCATAGGCAACAATTTCTGGTGAAATTTCGTCAAGGAACCGCCCAACTTTGATTCCTAAAGCCGCACACTCTGCTTGTTTTAGCGAGTCAATAAAAGGTTTCAATTTTTCTTGATCATCTTTATAAATCATTGCCGTTGTTAAAATCATGACATTTTTAGGGATAAAATCAGCCACATCAGGTGTTTCCGTGATTTCTACACTTTCCAAGGGCTGCGTTAAGTTTGAGTGAGACGATAATAATTGTAAGTCAGAAAATCTTGGTAAAGCCAAGACCTCAGCTAATATTTTCATCACAACAACCTCCTTTTTTTATAGTATAGCGAAGAATAAAAAGGAGTACAAAAGATAGTTATTGAATATGTCTAAAAAACAAAGTCAAAATAGTGCAAATTGAACAATGAATTTCTGGGTTTTTCCAAAGATAATAAAAGAGAAGAATTAAAAATAAAGTGAGGGATTACTATGTATCAACAACCAAATTTTGTACGGCGAACGATCATGACGCCGGGACCAGTCGAAGCGCATCCATCGGTACTTCGTCAAATGGGTCAACCAATTTTAGGGCAATTTGATCCAGAATTTCTACAGATTATGGATGAAGTTCGGGAAATGATTAAAGTACCTTTTGCCACAAAGAATCAACAAGCCTTTGCCATTGATGGCACGTCACGTTCAGGGTTGGAAGCGGGGTTATTTGCGTTGATTGAGCCAGGCGACAAAGTGCTTGTGCCTGCGTATGGCCGGTTTGCTTATTTATTAGGTGAAATTTGCGAACGCGCCCGGGCCGAAGTCATTTATTTAGAAAAGGACTGGCTCGCACCGTTTGAACAAACAACGGTGATTGAAGCGATTAAAGAACATCAACCAAAAATTGTTGCGATGGTCCACGGCGAAACGGCGAATGCACAAATGCAACCGCTGGATCAAATTGGCGCCTTTTGTCGGGAAAATGAAATTTTCTTTGTAGTAGATATGGTGGCGACCTACGGCGGTGTTGAAACAAAGGTCGATGATTGGAAGATTGATATTGCGGTAGCAGGCACTCAAAAATGTGTCAGTGTACCTTCAGGCCTTTCTTTGATTACCTACAACCAACGTGTGGCCGATTATCTGGCGGGCCGTTACCAAAAAGAGTTAGGACTTGGTGCGGATGCGCGGAATGAACGGTTCATTCAAAGTAACTACTTGGATTTATCGCAATTAGAAAAATATTGGGGACCAGAGCGCTTAAATCACCATACAGAAGCGACTACAATGATTTATGGGCTACATGAAGGGCTGCGCTTGTTACTTCAAGAAGGCATGGAAAATGTCTATGCACGCCATCGGAAAAACGATCGTATTTTAGTTGAAAGTCTGCAAAAAATGGGCTTAGAAATTTTCGGGAAGTTAGACACAAAAACACCAACAGTCATTCCTGTGGTCATTCCAGAAGGAATTGATGGTGAAAAAGTGCGGAGCTTATTACTGGATCATTTTAAAGTTGAAATTGCCTCTTCCTTCGCTGATTTAAAAGGAAAAATTTGGCGGGTCGGTAATATGGGTTACAGCAGTCGGGAAGACAATGTGTTGCATTTCTTAAGTGCCTTTGAGACTGTATTGAAACACCAAGGTTATCAATTTGAAGGCGGTAGCGGTAGTACTCATGCATTGGCTGAGTATTTAAACTAAAAAAGAAGGTAGGACAAAGGTCACTACGTAAAAAAGCGTAGTGCTTTTGTTCCTTGTGAAACGTTAACCAAAAAAATGATTGGTGGAGGAAAAGAAAATGACAGACAAGACAAAAAGTTCGTTGGCTTATTGGAAAAAAATCGTTATTTTACTATGTATGGGCTGGGTAACAATCTGGATTTATCGTTCCGCGCTTTCTCCCGTTTATCCACAAATTCGCGCATCTCTAAATGGTAACGCTTCCGATACGGCCCTAGGGTCCATTTCTAGCTTTTATTTTCTCGGTTACGTAGTCATGCAGATTCCTGCAGGCTTCTTGGTAGACAAAATTGGGAAAAAACGTGTATTAATTCCAGGCTTTATCTTGTTTGCGCTGGCAGCATTACTGATTGCCCAAGCCCAAACGATTGGAACAATTTACTTAGGTAGCTTATTGGCAGGCTTAGGATGTGGTTCTTTCTATGGTTCGGCTTACTCGTTGACGTCGCAAAACATTCCTCAAGCCAAAAAAAGTTTTGCAACAGCTATTGTCAACAGTGGTTCAGCAGTTGGTTCAGGTTTAGGGATGATTTTATCTAGTTATTTAGTTGCCCAAAAAGGATTACCTTGGCAAGTGATGATGTACATTTCCGCCTTTATGATTATTTGTATGTTAGTGGCTTTTCAAGTGATTATTCGCAATCATAAAGAAGACATGGCCTTGATTCAGCCAACCGTTGTTGATGAAAAAGATAACGGAGCGGTAAAAGAAAAAGTGCCCTTTAAAAAACTGTTTGCGCCACATATGCTATTTGCGTATATTTTATATTTTGGCACTTGTTATGCATATTATATGATTGTGACTTGGTTACCTAATTTTTTAAGTACCGAACGTGGCTTCCAAGGAGCGGCGATAGGATTATCCTCTTCGCTGGTCGCATTTGCCTCTATTCCAGGAGCGTTATTTTTTAGTCGGTTGGCGGATAAGTACATGCATAAAAAAGTTCAATTCATCGTTGTTTTAGAATTTTTAGCAACAGCTATGCTCTTGTTAACTGTACAAGTAAGTAATGCAACGTTGTTATTAATTGCTTTAATTATGTATGGGTTCTTAGGAAAATTAGCTGTAGAACCGATTATTATTTCTTGGCTAGGTGAAAATGCACCAAAAATTGGAATTGGCACTACTTTGGGCGTATTTAACTTTTTCGGCATGATGTCATCTGTGATTGCCCCAGCTTTGACTGGAAAAATTTCTGACACAACGGGTTCGAAAGTCATGGGCTTTTATATCGCCGTCGTGATTTTACTAATTGGCACGATTCTTTTTATGCTTGTCAATTTAAAAAAACGCGGGGCAGATTCGTCTAATAAATAAAAAAACAACGCAAACTTATCTTTCGCTGAATAAGTTTGCGTTGTTTTACTTTTTGACAATCATATTAATCGCTTGTGCTAATCGCTCTTCTTGTTCTTTAGGATCTTTTTCAGGATTTTCAAAGCAATGCTTTAAATTCTCCGCAACAATCATCCCCATCACGCGATCAATACTAGAACGGACCGCACTCAACTGAGTGATAACATCGATACATTCTTTTTCTTCATCAATCATTTTTTGAATCCCGCGAATTTGACCTTCTGTGCGGCGTAAACGATTCAGCACTTTCTTTTTTTCTTCAGTCATTTTGCCCCTCCTTAAGAGTAGTGATTGGTTTAAAATATACCTACACGAGGTATTTTTGTCAACTATCTTTTCTTTGAATCTAAAAATGGTAGAAATCTCTTCAGTTGACAAGTCTAACTTTTTCATGTTAAATATACCCCGTAAGGTATATAAGAGAAGGAGAACAAAATGTTATTTCAATTGTTTAAAAAAACGCCAAGTATTTCAACAAAGGAATTGCAGTCACGTTTATCTAAAGAGATAACGTTATTAGATGTCCGAACACCTAGCGAATACCGCGCAGGGCATATTCCACAAGCGATTAATGTCCCACTTAACAAAATTCCCGCCTACAACAAATCCGCTAACGAGGTCTATGTGATTTGCCAGTCCGGCATGCGCAGTAAAAATGCGGCCAAAATTTTAGCGAGAAAAAACTATCACGTGATTAACGTTCGTGGTGGGATGTCCCAATGGTCTGGTCAAATTAAAGGAGGAAAATAAATGAAAATTGTAATTATCGGAGGCGTAGCTGGTGGCATGTCAGCAGCGACACGTTTACGTCGCTTAATGGAAGATGCTGAAATTGTTGTCATGGAAAAAGGCCCTTTTGTTTCATTTGCAAACTGTGGTTTGCCTTACTACGTTTCTGGCGAAATCGCAGAAAGAGAGCAACTGCTTGTTCAAACACCCGAAGCGTTAAAGGCACGGTTTAATTTAGATGTTCGTCCTCACCATGAAGTCGTGGCGATTGATCCAATAGAAAAAGTGATCACAGTGAAACATGAAACAGAAATTTTAACAGAACACTATGACAAATTAATTTTATCACCAGGGGCGAAACCTTTTGTGCCACCAATTACAGGATTGGCAGAAGCCAAAAATGTTTTTTCATTAAGAAATGTTCCTGATTTAGATCAAATTATGACAGCCCTGACGCCAGAAACAAAACGAGCCGTCGTGATTGGCGCAGGCTTCATTGGCTTGGAAATGGCAGAAAACTTACAAAAACGCGGATTAGAAGTCACTCTCGTGGAAAAGGCACCCCATGTTTTACCGCCATTAGACGAAGAAATGGCCGCTTTTGTCAAAGCTGAATTAAGCAAAAACAATGTTCAAGGAATTACGGGACAATCTGCGGTTGCTTTTGAAGAAGAAGGGCAAGTGATTCGCTTAGAAGACGGTCAAACATTAGATTCTGATTTAACCATTTTGTCGGTGGGGGTCCAACCAGAAAATACCTTAGCAGTTGAAGCAGGTGTAGCAACTGGTTTACGTGGCGGTATTGTTGTTGATGAACACTATCAAACGAATCAACCCGATATTTATGCGGTTGGGGATGCTATTGTAGTGAAACAACAAATCACTCAAGAAGATGCGCTGATTTCTTTAGCTTCTCCTGCCAATCGCCAAGGACGTCAAGTAGCGGATGTGATTGCTGGGTTAGAGAGAAAAAATCAAGGAAGCATTGGGACCGCCATTGTGCGAGTCTTTGATTTAACCGCTGCTTCAACTGGTTTAAGCGAACGGGCTGCTAAAGCTGCTGGACTAACAACAGCTGTTGTGCATATCAGTGGAAAAGACCATGCGGGGTATTATCCTGGCGCAACAGATCTTCAGTTAAAATTAATTTTCCATCCTACGACAGGGGAAATTTATGGCGCACAAGGAATTGGGGCAAAGGGCGTAGATAAGCGGATTGATATTCTTGCGACCGCTATTAAAGGACAGTTAACTATTTTTGATTTGCCTGAATTAGAGTTTACCTATGCTCCGCCGTTTGGTTCAGCGAAAGATCCTGTGAACATGTTAGGCTATGCAGCGATGAACCTTGTAGAAGGATTGAGTGAAAACGTTCAATGGTATGAGTTATCCAACGAATTAGCTAATGGGGCTGTTTTATTAGATGTCCGTAATCCCGCCGAACGAGCCAATGGTCAATTTAAAAATGCTGTGTCTATTCCTTTAAATGAGTTAAGAGAACGTTTGGAGGAATTAGACAAGTCAACGGAGTACATTGTTAGTTGTCACAGCGGTTTGCGTAGTTATATCGCAGAACGGATGCTAAAACAAGCGGGCATATCAGCCAAAAATTTAGATGGTGCTTTTGCGCTATATAGAATGGTAAAACCGGAGGAACTAGAAAATGTATAACACGATTGGCATGCCTGAATTTTATCAGGAAGCAAAACGAAAAAAATTACCGATTATTGATGTACGAGAAGAAATGGAATACCAACTGGGGCATGTCCCCCAGGCCATCAACTTACCTTTAAGTACTTTAACCGAAAATTATCAGCAATTAGATAAAAAACAACCCTATTATCTGATTTGTCAAATGGGATCGCGCTCCGCACAAGCATGTGCGTTTCTCAGTCAACAAGGGTATCAAGTAACCAATGTTCTAGGTGGTACATCTGGCTGGTTGGGTCAATTAGAACAATAAAATAACAAAAAACGTTTATCCTTTTACACAGGATAAACGTTTTTTTGTTAGATAAAGATGTGTCAAAACTGTAAGAGGAATGATAGGAAGATGAAGGGACCGATTTTTTTATTCATTATATACTAAATAAAATGACAAACTCGTCAACAGAAATCAGGAGGAACAAATAAATGAAAAAGTCAGGCCAGAAGAAGCGAAATAAAAAAGTGTGGTTCGGTATTGGTGCCGCAGTGGTCGTCGTCGGATTTATCGGAGCAAAAACAGTTTTTTCTTCAAAAGAAGTTGAACCTGAATACACAACGTATACCATTACAGAAATGGCCTCATTAAAATTAGATGGTCAAGTGAGTTTTCTAGATACTCGGGATATTTTCTTTGATCCTTCTTTAGGAAAAATTGCCGAAATAAATGTTGAAAATGGTAAAGAAGTCAAGAAAGATAGTCCATTGTTAACGTACAATAACTCAGACATCCAAGCCACAGAAACAGAACAAGCGAATGCCGTTAATCGGAATAATCTTCAAGTCCAACAAGCACAAGAGAACGTTAACTTAGCCACTCAAAAATACAATGAAGCCTTAAACAAAGTTGCTGCAGCCAAGCAAAAATTAAACACCGCAAAAGAGGCTGAAGAGAAAGAAACACTAAATGCGGAAATTCAGCAATTGAATGAAGCTGTTAGTGCTGCGAATAGTGAAGTCGCCCAAGCTAACCAAGCCCTTCAATTAGCCAACAGTGATGCCGTCGGAGCAGCAAACACGCTTGAACAAACACGTGGCAAAGTCAACACAGTCGTTACAGCACCAATTGATGGCCAAGTCACTGTTGATGCTAGTGCCATGAGTAGTACTGACAAACCAGTCATTAAAATTGCAACACAAAAGAAAAATATTCAAGGAAAAGTAACCGAATATGATTACGATAAATTACAGACAGGGGAAGAAGTAACAGTGACGACCGTTGGTTCAGGCAAATCAGCGCCAGGCAAAATTGTTTCCATTGCGCAAACCCCAATAGCTAAAAATGAAGGCAATCCAGTAGTGAGTTATCAATTTACAGTAGAAGGTGATTTTCCTTGGGCAGAAGGCTTGTCTACTAGTATCGCTGTGCCGCAAAAGCAAATGATTATACCGACAGCAGCAATCCAAAAAGAAGGCGAAAAAGAATTTGTCTATGTTTACAAAGCGGGCAAAGCGAAAAAAACACCGATTGAAACAGAAACAAATTTAGGTCGTAAAGTTGTCAAAAGTGGCTTGAACTGGAAAGACCAAGTGATTGCCAATCCCAATAAAGAATTGAAAGATAATCAAGATGTTCAGGTAGCTGCCAATGATTAAGCTAGCCCATATTCATAAATATTATTATTCCGAAGAAGAAACACTGCATGTGTTAGATGATATTAACCTCCAAGTAGATGCTGGAGAATTTTTAGCGATTATGGGTCCTTCTGGTTCTGGAAAATCGACTTTGATTAATTTGCTAGGCTTTATTGATAAAAAGTTTGAAGGAACGTATTTATTTGAAGACCGTGAAATTGGCGACTTTTCTGATAAGGAACTATCCCGAATTAGAAATGAAGCAGTCGGCTTTGTCTTTCAGAATTTTAGTTTAATTGAAACACTAACAGTTGAAGAAAACATTGAATTGCCTCTTTTATATAGTGGGTTAACCCCAAAAGAAGCCAAAGATCGTGTCCACGAAGTTCTGACAAAAGTCGGCTTGCCAGATAAAGGCAAGAAGCATCCAAAACAACTTTCGGGCGGACAACAACAACGTGTTGCCATTGCGCGTGCGATTGTCAATCGGCCAAGTTTTATTATTGCAGATGAACCAACTGGGGCTTTAGATAGTAAAACATCGGAAGAAATTTTAACGCTCTTTCAGCAATTAAACAATGAAGGTGTCACCATTATTTTAGTGACACATGATGAAGAAACAATTGAATACTGCAATCGTTTGATTAAAGTTCGTGATGGAAAGATTTTAGAGGAGGTGCTGACATGAAACGTTCAATTATTTGGAAAACCGCCTTCCGTTCAATTTTGAAAAATAAGCGACGCAGCTTGTTAACGATGCTAGGGATTGTCATCGGGATAGCTTCGGTGATTACCATCGTGGCTATCGGTAACGGCTTTAAAGAAGACATGGTCGATAAATTATCTGCTGAAAAACAAAAAGAAAATGTGAAAAAGATTTCTTTTTCGGCCTACAACACTTCGGATATGTTTAGTGACCAAGCGATGTTTACCGACAATGATTTAGGGATCGTGCGCATGGTTCCTGGCGTAGAAAAAATTGATTTTGATCAAAGAGAAGTTGATGGCGCCCAAAAAGGTACACTGAATTTTCAAGCAGGACCGAAAAATCTTTCTGTAACCTATGAACTTGCCGACAAAACCACCAAAGAATTGTTGGCGGGACGCCAACTGAATGATGGAGACAATGCAAAACTGGATAAAACAGTGGTGGTGGATGAACTGGTTGCCAAAGAACTCTACCAAGACCCGACTGCAGCAGTTAATCGAACTTTTCCATATAAAGAGCAACTTTTTACCATTGTTGGCGTGACAACCAATACCAGCGGTGCCATTGGTCCAGGTAATGATGACTCATTGCTTTATTTTCCCAAAAAGACCTATGAACATTATTTCGGCAAGCTAAAAGATACATCTACGTTGAAGCTAACAGTAGCACCTGGCTACCAACCAGATCAAGTATTGAAAGAAACAATAAAAACTCTCTCTCAACAAGGAACCATGAAAAACAGCGGGACGTATCAAGAATATAATGTTAAAGATACCATCAAAGAAATGGGCTCTTTATTAAATAATTTAACCTTGTTTATTTCCGCAATTGCGGCTATTTCACTGGTAATTGCTGGGGTCGGCGTTATGAATATGATGTACATTTCGGTCTCAGAACGGATTAAGGAAATTGGTATCCGCCGTGCATTGGGCGGGACAGCCAGTGATATTAAAAAGCAATTCTTAACAGAAGGAATTGCCTTGACCTTAATCGGCGGAATTACTGGTTATCTTTTAGGAATGATTATTGCCTACTTAGCATCAATGGCACTACCGTTTTCTGTTCGTCCAGATTTAATGACGGTTACATTAGCCATCGGGATTTCTGTCTTTATCGGGGTTGTATTTAGCTATTTCCCTGCCTCGGCCGCTTCAAAAAAAGACTTAATCGATATTATGAAATAAATATAAATAGCAAAGAAACAGCCACTTTTGGCTGTTTTTTTTTAGTAAAAGTAGAAAAAAATCCAAAGATTTCAAGAGAAAATAGCTAACAAACGTCAAAAGGTTGATATTAGCTACCAACCTTTTGATGTTTGTTAGCTAAATAAAAAAAGAAAAAATTAAAAAAATAGCATGTTGAGGATTAAATAACAAATATTTTTTAAATAAGACTATTGGAAATCCTTTATAAATCGGGGATTACAGGAATGACTGTTAATGACTGATTTGATTGTAAATTTCTAAATTTTAATTCGAAAAAATTCCAGTATACTAAATATATCAAAACAAAACACGAGAATTGAGAAAATTTTGAACCAAAAAAGAATTAAGGAGGAATCAAGAATGAAAATAATGGTCATCACAAAAAATATCTTAGCAGAAACTGCTTTTCAAAACCGCTTACAGCATTTAGATCACCAAGTTTTTTGTACGACGTGTCTGATTGGTGAAATTAAGGAAAGTCATTTGTTTTATCGGAAATTTGATGCCATCATTCTCAGCGAAACGATTCCTCGCAAAGAACAATATTTATATCTAAAGGAATTAGCCAGAGTTAAAACGCCGTTGTTTCTTCGCTCCGAAGACATTCCTACCTCGGAAGAATTGAACATTAGCTATCAATATGGCATTCTCAATTGGCTACGATTGGATGCGACTTTGGATACATTAAGAGAAAATCTCCTTTTGGCGGAATTAAATAAACCCATCCAACGAGAAGATGAAAAGTTAGATGTAGAGGGGATAAAGCTAACAGCTACAGAACGTGCACTACTCGCTATCTTATATAGTACGCCGAAAGAACACTTACCAATGGAGCGCCTTTGTAAATTAATATATGACACAGAAGAAACAGCCAATAATCGAAAAAAAATGACCAAGCAGCTGACAAAATTAAATAAAAAAATTCAAGTAGGGGGCTTTAAAAAACAAGGTATCCAAAATACACGGTATAAAGGCTACAAACTGCATCCGCAGTTGCTTCCTTACATTGGCGAATTATTTACTTAAAATAGAGAAGCACTTGACGAATGAAAATCACCATCACAGGATGACCCCTAAAAACCATGCTATACTAATAAGGAATAGTATAGGAGGTGGGTCTGTATGAAAGACGGACTATATTGGGTACAACAATTAAAAGAACAGAAAGTAAGTCACACAGAACTCTTAAAGGATATTGAGAAAAAAGTCCAAAAGTTAAATCCAAAGATCAATGGCTTTGTAACCTTTGACAGCCAAGAAGCAGAAGCAACTTATCAAAAAAATAAACAGCAGGACACACTATTTGCTGGTTTGCCATTTCCTTTGAAAATGTTAGGCCAAGAAAAAGCGGGGTGGTCAGCAACGGCTGGTTCGCAACTTTTTAAAAATAGTACTGCAACAACGACCTCTAACTTTGTCAAACAAGCAGAAACGATTGGTTTGATGCCCTTAGGACAAACCAACGCCCCAGAGTTTGGCTTTAAAAATATTACGGATCCTGCGCTTTACGGGCCAGCCTGCAATCCTTGGAACCTGGAACATTCGCCAGGCGGTTCCAGTGGCGGCGCTGCCGCAGTTGTCGCTAGCGGGATTGTTCCTATAGCCGGCGCTAGCGATGGCGGTGGCTCCATCCGAATTCCCGCCTCTTTTAGTGGCTTAATTGGCTTAAAACCTAGCCGTGGCTCCATGCCTGTCGGCCCAGAAGGCTGGCGAGGCTGGCAAGGTGCCTCGATTGACTTTGCGTTGACTATTTCTATGAGAGACACCAAAGCGTTATTTTATGGCCTACGTGGTAGCCACAGTGGCGCCCCATACCAAGCACCCTTGGCAGAATGGCAAACACACCCTAAAAAACAACGGCTAAAAATTGCTCTGTGTACCGCTTCGCCTATCGGCTCACTGATTTCGCCAGAAGCAACACAAGCGGCGAAACAAGCGGCTGATTTTCTGGCAGCCGCTGGCCATGAAATCATTGAGATTCCTTATCCAGTCGATGGTGCAGCGCTGATTCGCTCCTATTATCAAATGAACGGCGCAGAAACTACAGCGATGATGAACAGCATTCAACAGGGGCTCGGGCGCCCAATTCGTAAAGAAGAAATCGAACCTTTTTCATGGACCATGCATCAATTTGGCCAAAAGATTCCAGCAGCCACCTATGTTCATTCATTGCAGTTGTGGGATCAAGCAGCAGTAACGATGGAAGAACTTTTTCAAAAATTTGATCTGTTTTTATCACCAACAACGGCTTTTTCAGCACCAAAAATTAACGAAGATTTGCAAAGTGAACACATTCGTCAACGAATGGAACAGGCAGCTGAATTAACAGAAGCAGAGTTGGCTGAATTAATCTATGATTATTTTGATAAAAGTTTACAGCTAACACCTTATACTCAACTAGCGAACTTGACAGGACAACCAGCCATCAGCTTGCCCACACATATTACGGCAGCTGGGTTGCCCTTAGGTATTCAATTAATGGCTGCTCGTGGCCGCGAGGATTTCTTATTCCAAGTTGGCGAACAGTTTGAGCAAGAAGGCAAATTTAAATTACCAGAAAGTTACCGCTAAATAGGGTGTTATTGTGACCAAATTTCAGATAAAATAGACACAAGACAAAAAACTGAGGTGGAAAAATGCTGTACGTAGTGAGACATGGTGAAACAGATTATAATGTGGCCCGTAGAATTTGTGGTCATGCGGAAGCGCAATTGACCGAAAAAGGCTATCAACAAGCGGAATTGGTAGCTGAAAAAATTGCCAAACAAGGAATTCAAATCGACCGTTTACTGGCGTCGCCTTTAAAACGGGCGCAAGAAACAGCACGTAAAATTGCGGAACGAAATCAATTGACGATTGAAACAGAACCTCGTTTAATTGAGATGAATTTTGGCATTTATGATGGTGAACCGATTGAAACAACGGCTTTCCAAGAAAATCGTTCTGAGATTTCCTTGCCGTTTCCAGAAGGGGAATCGGTCCTAGATGTTGCGGGTCGAATTTATCCCTTGATTGAGGAAGCCGTGGCTTCAGAGGAAACTTACCTATTTGTTTGCCACAATGCGGTCATGCGAGTCATTGATAACTACTTCAATGGTAAAAAAATCCAAGATTTCTTGGACTTTCATTGTGAAAATACACAACTTGTACAATACGGAGAATAAAAATCAAGTCTTTAATCTTTTGGTTAAAGACTTGATTTTTTTATGGTAAATAAGAAACCGCTTCCGTTTTAATGTATAATAAATTAACTTTTGGATCAAAAAAGAAATGGGGAAAAGACTATGAGAATTGATAATATTCATCAAGCGTTAAAACAGTTTCACGTACAAAATCCAAGTAGCAAAGCAACCTTGTTGCCCGCAACGGCTTCGCAATTAAGTCAGGCCTCTGGTTATACCCGAACCGCTGTTAGTGAAGAGCTTTCAGAATTAGTGAGAAAAGACCAAGTCGTTAAAGTTAAATCAAGACCGGTGTTATTTTTTGATAAAGACTACTTAGAGGAACAGTTTCCTTTTTTTAAAAGTAGCACGTGCTACGATTCCCTCACTTCGCTGCAAGAGGACATTTATCAACAGACAGAACAGATACATAAGAAAAAGCAGTTACTGAAAATGAATCCATTTGCGAACGTAATTGGTTTTGATGGGAGCTTAGCAGACGCCATCAAGAAGTTGAAAGCCGCTATTTTATATCCGCCTAATGGCTTGAATATTTTACTTACTGGAGAATCTGGGGTGGGCAAAACCTTAATTGCAGAACAATTACACCAATTTTATCAAGTTAAAATGAACCAAGAAGTCCCGTTTATTTATTTTAATTGTGCAGAATATTTCAACAATCCAGAATTATTAACTTCGCATCTGTTTGGCTATAAAAAAGGCAGTTTTACTGGTGCCGCCAATGACCAAAAAGGCTTAGTAGAGTTGGCAGATGGCGGTTTTTTATTTTTAGATGAAGTCCATCGATTAACGAGCGAAGGCCAAGAAAAATTGTTTACAGTTTTGGATAAAGGGTATTTTACACGGATGGGCGAAGCCGAAAAACAAAGAAATGTATCGATAAAATTTATTTTTGCAACAACCGAAGCAGTCAATCAACATTTTTTGAAAACGTTTTTAAGAAGGGTCCCTGTGACATTAGCCATTCCAGCTTTAGCCGAGCGCTCTTTGAAAGAAAAAATTCAATTGATTTTGTCCTTTTTCTTAGAAGAAAGTCAACGGATTCAAAAGAATATCCACATTCGTTATGAGGCGTTGAAACAATTAACGTTTACTCATTTTGAAGCCAACGTTGGTGAATTGAAAGCGGCGATTCAATTTATGAGCGCACAAGCCTATTTAGAAGTGTTCGACCAATTAACGGAAACTATTTGCATTGAAGCAAACGAGGGGACAGTCAAAGAGCAACCTGATGTAGAAAGTCTGCTGGCTTTTAATGAGTGGATACCTAACGATGGCCTCACGATTCAATACAACCATTTTTATTTAAGCAGTCAAGAGTTACTTAAATCAGAAAGTCTGAAAAATGATCGTTTTTATAATTTTCTATTGAAAGAATATGCGGATTTGAAAAAATTAACTCTTTCGACAGAGGATGCGCTAGCAATCATGCAAAACAAAGTCGAGCAACTTTATGATATGGATATTTTTGCTCAAGAACCGCTAGCCTTAGAGGCCATTGACGAAACATTGCAGCCAAAAATTCAAGAAGCCATTGTCTTTTTTGAACAATTAATCCAAGAAAAATTGACAGAGGATTTCCAGAATATTTTAATTGTCCACCTTTATTCTGCTGTTTTTTATTCTGCACAAATGAATGAAACATTTTATTCAGATACCAAAAATATCTATTCTGGCAAAGTAACCCAGTATCAAGCTGCTAAGGCCATGGTGGACTTTCTACAAACGTTGTTTGGGATTTCTTTTGCTGATACGGAAATCCTCTTTTTTGATCTATTTATTCGTAAAGTCACAGCTAAAAAAAGAGCGCACTCAGTTGAAGAAAACTGTGGCGTTATCGTCGTTGCACATGGTGCCGCGACGGCTAGCAGCATGGTTGAGTACACCAACCTTCTGTTCTCAACAACTGTCATGCGTGCAGTTGATATGCCGATTAATCAATCAGTGGAAGAAACATTAGAAAAAGTCCGTACAATTGTAAAGCAAAATCAGTATAAAAAAATTATTTTGATGGTGGACATCGGGTCTCTGGTTTACTTTGGTAATGCTATCAGTCAAACGTTTCAAATGGAAGTGCTGCTAATTAGCAATATCAATCTCTTAACATTGCTAGAAGTGGCGCGAGAAGTCATTTATGAATCGACGGCGTTTGAGTATCTATTACCAGTCTTAAAAGAAAAAAATCATCGCGCCTTGATTTGCAGTAAAGGTCGCTTCAACGAGGCAAAAGTTCTCATTATTTCCTGTCTAACTGGCATGGGGACTGCTATTAAAATTGAACAGTTGTTACTAAAAACTTTTCCTAATGAATTACTAACGAATGTACGCATCATTACTTTAGAGAAAAGAGAAGTGGAAGACATTGATCGTTTGCATTCTTTTGTTCGGAAAGAAGAGAAAATCGTTGGCATCATTGGCACCGTAAAGACAGAAGTGCCAGATATTCCGTTTATTTCTTTACAAGATTTACTATCGAAGCGGGGCATTCAGCTAGTTTTTGAATTATTAGGCCATCATTTAGAAGAAAAACAAAACCAAGAGTTACTAAAGAAAGTTTCAGCTAAATACATTCAAGGATTATCAATCGAAGCTATTACAGACTTACTAACGGTTTTGAATCCTACAACCATTTCAATCGAATTAGCTAAGATTTATTCAGACATTTGCTTGCAAACCAAAATAAAAAGTGACGAAAAGATTTTACTTCGTTTTATCATTCATTGTGCCTGTATGTTAGAACGGCAATTATTGAATCCAGAATATGACCCGACAGCTTATGAAGTGTCATACCGAGAGTTGCCAGAAGCAGTATCTGTCATAAAAATGGCGTTTCGACCGCTTGAAGTGTCCTATAATTTGTTGATACCACCTTTGGAAGTGCGTTATATTTATGAATTGCTCTTTGAAAAGGCTTAATTCAAACGGAAATGAAAGTTGGCACACTTATTGCTTTTAATAAAATGATTAATTAGCAAAGGAGTTTGTTTATGGAAAATGAACCAATTTTACTTTTAACACACAATGGTTGGGGCTTGGAATTAGTCAAAAGCGTCCAGATGATCGTTGGAGAAGTCACAAATGTACATGAAGTAGCATTACAAGCAGAGGATTCACTGGGGGATTATTTAGAACGAGTCACAGAAAAAATTGACCAGTTAACGTGGCACAACCAACTGCTAATTTTAACAGATGTTAAAGGCGGCACACCTAGTAATGTTGCATTGCGTTTATCAAAAGATTATGACCTCCTGATTGTGTCAGGATTATGTACATCGTTATTATTAGAATCCGTCATGAAACAAAGTGGTCCTGGATTTCGTTTACAAGATGCAGAAATGATTCAACAAGCAGCAGTAGACAGTTGTCAAATTTTAGAAATTCCAAAATAAGAAAGTACAGGTGAACAGAATGTCAAAAATCGTATTAACAAGAGTCGATAGCCGTTTAATCCATGGACAAGTAGTGACTAAATGGTTACAACAATCAGGTGCAAATGAAATTTTGGTAGTGAGTGATGAACTAGAGCAAGATGAATTTTTACAAAGTATTTATTTAATGGCGGCGCCTCCAGGGGTTTCTGTAGTAATTAAAGGGATTGAAAGTGCCAAAGAATATTGGGAATCGCAAGAAAATGAAGAGAAAAAGGTGTTATTTTTAGTGCCAGATTTAACGACTTTAAAAGCGATGGTGGACCAAGAAATTATTAAAGAGGAGATTCAAGTTGGTGGCTTAGGTGGCGGACCAAATCGGAAAAATGTTTTAAAAAATATCAATTTATCTGAAGAAGATGTTGCAATTTTGACTGAACTTTTAACGAAAGGCATCCATGTTTTCTTCCAAGCGATTCCCGAAGAAAATCCCCTACCAATTCAAAAATTAATTGAAAAATATCAATCACTATAATCAGAGAAAAAGGAGAGAATCATATGGGCGTTTTAGGTGTTTCAATTATTATGGGACTTTATTATTGGTTTGCACGTTTGCGTTTTGGGTACACATTTTCAGGCATGCTGTCTCAGCCATTAGGTGCAGCGTTGGTGGCTGGTTTAGCAACAGGAAAACTTAGTGAAGCAATGGTTGTGGGGGCGGGGATTCAACTTGTTTATCTCGGAGTCACCTCCACACCGGGCGGCAATGTGCCTAGTGATCCGGCTTTAGCTTCAGCAATTGCGATTCCAATTGCTTTAGGTGTGGGAATGAATGCCGAGGCGGCTGTTGCACTAGCTGTTCCTTTTGGTGTGTTAGGCGTCTTTATGGATCAATTACGGCGCACCATCAATGCGACGTGGGTGCATATGGCTGATAAATGTGCGGAAGAGTTAAATTATGGGGGGATTTACCGAGCTGCGTTTGTTTATCCAGCTTTAGCGGGATTTTTAATTCGCTTTCCGTTAGTTTTTGCGGCGAACTTTTTTGGTCAATCTGTGGTGAATAAAGTCTTAGAAGTTATCCCAGCATGGTTGATGCACGGCTTTGAAGTAATGGGTGGTATTTTACCAGCGTTAGGATTCGCCTTAACAATTATGGTAATTGGCAAGAAAAATTTGATTCCTTATTTTTTAATTGGTTTTGTTGCAGTAGTATATTTTGGCGCAGAAGTTATGGCCGTCGCTATTTTAGGAATCTGTATTGCCTTTTTAGTTAGAAACAAGGCATTGAGTGAGGAGGCAGCATAATGGAACAAATGACACAAGCAAATGAACAACAATTGGAACAGAAAAAAATTACTAAAAAAGAATTATCCAAAGCCTTTTGGATTTATCAACTAGGCTGTGAATTATCAAATTCTTATGAACGTCTTCAAAGTTTAGTTTTTTGTGCATCGATGATTCCTGCAATTAAAAAACTTTACGCAGACGATGAAGAACAACAAAGAGAAGCTCTGAAACGTCATTTGAATTTTTTTAATACTGAAGGAACAGTAGGGGCTTCCATTCAAGGGATTGCAATTGCTATGGAGGAAGAAAAATCCAATGGCGCAGCGATCTCTGATACGGCGATCACATCGATTAAAACTGGGCTGATGGGTCCTTTGGCTGGGATTGGCGATTCGATTATTTGGGCAGCATTAATGCCGTTAATCATTTCCATTTTTATTCCAATGGCTAAAGGAGGTAACGTGATTGGAAGTATCGGTCCGTTGGTTCTGTACACAGCCATTACGTTATACATCAGTTGGACGTTAGTGAATAAGTCCTATACATTAGGGCGTAATTCAATCTTAAGTTTGTTAAAAGACGGCAAAATTAAGCAAGTCATTTATTCAGCGAATGTTTTAGGAATGATGATGATGGGCGCTTTAAGTGCGAGTTATGTTAAAATTGCTAGCCCGATGACGTTTAAAGTTACTGGCGGTGCCACAATTGTTTTACAAGATATCCTAGATCAAATTATGAAAGGGTTACTTCCTTTAGCAGCAGTCATGGCTATTTATTTTTTCATGTTAAAAAAAGGCCCACGTTACGGTATCATTATCGGCACGATAGTCTTAGTTAGTTTGGTCACTTCATTCTTTGGCTTGTTATAAAGGAGAAAATAATGAATAGTTACGAAAAATTTCACTTAAAAGAAGTCATTAATGCTTCTGGCAAAATGACCATTCTAGGTGTCTCCAAAGTTTCGGAGGCAGTCCTCGCGGCTCAACGATTCGGTGGTGAACATTTCTTTGAAATGAGTGAACTTAGTCTGCAAACAGGGGCCTTTTTAGCCAACTTGTTGAAGGCAGAAGATGCCCAAATCGTTTCCTCGGCTTCGGCGGGGATTGCCCAAGCGGTGGCTGCCCTGATTGGAAAAGGCAGCTTGTACCACGCGTATCATCCCTATACAGAAAAAATTGAACAGCGGGAGATTGTTTTACCTAAAGGGCACAACGTGGACTACGGCACGCCTGTAGAAGTCATGGTAGCGCAAGGCGGCGGCCAAGTAGTGGAAGCTGGCTACGCCAACATGTGCAGTCCAGAACACGTGGAAATGATGATTTCCGAAAAAACAGCGGCCATTCTATACATCAAAAGCCATCATACCGTGCAAAAAAGTATGCTGACGGTGGCCGAAGCGGCCAAAGTGGCGCAACGCCACAAGGTGCCGCTAATTGTTGACGCGGCAGCAGAAGAAGATCTTTTCAAATACACCGAAGCAGGCGCTG
>SKEX01000256.1_pt1 | contig 53730 bp, 52 predicted proteins | sample 4841451 | NCBI WGS metagenome assembly SKEX01 (sample SAMN11008798, study PRJNA524170) | human gut metagenome | isolation source: fecal sample from pouch patient p38, | place: Israel: Tel-Aviv | reverse complement strand
AATACTTAATGCTTTCGCTTGGCCGCTTACTGTATATCGCAAACAGCGAGTATTCATCGTTTACTGTGTGGACTACCAGGGTATCTAATCCTGTTTGATACCCACACTTTCGAGCATCAGTGTCAGTGACAGTCTAGTGAGCTGCCTTCGCAATCGGAGTTCTTCGTGATATCTAAGCATTTCACCGCTACACCACGAATTCCGCCCACCTCTACTGTACTCAAGACTGCCAGTTTCAACTGCAATTTTACGGTTGAGCCGCAAACTTTCACAACTGACTTAACAATCCACCTACGCTCCCTTTAAACCCAATAAATCCGGATAACGCTCGGATCCTCCGTATTACCGCGGCTGCTGGCACGGAGTTAGCCGATCCTTATTCATATGGTACATACAAAATTCCACACGTGGAATACTTTATTCCCATATAAAAGAAGTTTACAACCCATAGGGCAGTCATCCTTCACGCTACTTGGCTGGTTCAGACTTACGTCCATTGACCAATATTCCTCACTGCTGCCTCCCGTAGGAGTTTGGACCGTGTCTCAGTTCCAATGTGGGGGACCTTCCTCTCAGAACCCCTATCCATCGTAGTCTTGGTGGGCCGTTACCCCGCCAACAAACTAATGGAACGCATCCCCATCGATAACCGAAATTCTTTAATATCAATCTCATGCGGGATTGATATGCTATCGGATATTAATCTTTCTTTCGAAAGGCTATCCCCGAGTTATCGGCAGGTTGGATACGTGTTACTCACCCGTGCGCCGGTCGCCATCTCTTCTATTGCTAGAAAAATGCTGCCCCTCGACTTGCATGTGTTAAGCCTGTAGCTAGCGTTCATCCTGAGCCAGGATCAAACTCTTCATTGTAAAAGTATTTTTTATCATCCGTTAAGATGATCTTTTTGCTCTGTTCAGGACGCCGTAATTTTATTGACCTTATTCAAATACCTGTTAGTCTTAACTGTATCGCTACTGAATAAGACAAGTATTGACGGTTCTATTTTTTTACTTGTACTACTTGTATTGTTTATCAATATTTCAAAGAACTTGTTGCTTTCGTTTTAAAAGCGGGTGCAAAGGTAAGGGCTTTATTTTTAACTACCAAACTTTTTCGGAAGTTTTTTTAGTTTTTCTTTTTACTCGGTTTCTCTGGCTCTCTATGCGAAAGGGAAAGAATGTATGAAAGAATAACTCTTGCCGTTTTTCTTTGCGAATCGGACTGCAAAGATAAGAACTTTATTTATTATACTCCAAACTTTTTCGGAAGTTTTTTGTTCTTTTCTTTAAGTGGGATTCCACTTTTTCACGAAGTCAATTTATCAAGGCTTTCTTCTCTTGGAAAGCGGGTGCAAAAGTAGCCCCTTTTGGTATACAATCCAAATATATCAAACTATTTTTTCTAATTATTTTTGAATACATTTGCTAAAGTGCTGAAGCAGAACGATGTTGTAGAACATATTTTTAAGCACGGGTAGATCGTGCGCGGAAACAAGAAGAGAACTATACATTATTATATCACACGCGAGCGGGCGAGCGTAAGGCAAAGATAAATTAAGAAGAAAATCATAAGAGAAAAGCGAAGTGCCATATAAAATATACCAAAACCGGATTATAAGACATGATGATTTTTGCATATACAGGATTATTCAATCAAGTATATGCAAAAAGAAATGAGGCAAACATACGTCAGGAAATGCAGAATTGAAATGCAACGACGATTTATTCCTCCATACGCAGGCTGACAAGTTCAATCCATTTCTTTAGGCTCAGATCGAGACCGCCTTTCTCCAATAAATGAAGGGCGCTACCATAATGAAGGGCGGCATCTTCCTTTACAGAATATATCTTGCAAGAAAGCTCACCGAGATAATACTTCAGGCGTGCCATCTGAATATAATCCAATAGGGTATAATCTTCTTCTACTGATAAACTAATCAATTCATTTATCAAGACATACGCCTGTTCGCATTCGGTACAGGTTAAATCAGAGAAAGATTTGTTCACAACAGGATGCTGCGATAGCTGAATGATGATACGATTAAAGTCTCCGCACATAGTTTATATGAATTACCACATCAGTTCCCGGTGGTGCGAGGTTTATATAAAAAGAGAACTCTAAGTTTGCAGTCAATAGATAAGAGGTCGGAAATTTATTTTAAAAAAGTCAAGCGCGACGGATAATTACCTCCGCATCTTACCAGAAAAATATCAGTCTTATTATCTTTGTCGTATTAAGATAAAGACTGATAGGCGGGAAGAGGATACCATAAAAGAGAAAGCACTTGAGGCTACCCCACGTAACGGGCTCTCTCCGCCAAGCTGCAAAGCTCCGATAGAATATCAAGGTTGCGAGCCTATTTAGAGTTTAGAGTTCAAACAGCTTTTACCAGTCTTAAAATAAACACAGCAAAAATATGAAAAAATTATTTATTGGAATTGATTTTTCAAAAGAGAAACTTGACGCGACGATAATTCTCGCGTGTGGCATGAACGAAATAGGTTCCCGTGAGTACGGATGTTTCCCAAACAACAATACAGGCTACCGCAAGCTCTGTAATTGGGTTAAAACCAACGCTTGGGATACTATTTCCGGTGAATGGTTATTCTGTGGTGAAGACACGGGGTCATGCAGTATAGGACTGAGCAAATGGCTTTACGGAAAAGGATATGACATATGGATTGAGAACGCTTATAACATAAAACACAGCAGTGGAATTCAACGTGTGAAAAACGATAAGGCGGACTCTGCAATCATTGCTGAATATGCATGGAGACAACAGGACAAGGCTGTACCCTTTGAACCATTAAATGAATCCCTGGCACAACTACGGGAGGTCTTCCTGTACCGGCATAAGCTAGTGGGGCAGAGAGTGGCAATGGAATTACGCAAAGAGGACAAATCACAATCAAACAAATCAAAAGCAATATCCTTCATCAACCGCAAGAGTAAACACCTGATCGACGAGATAAACAAAGCAATTGCCGAATGCGATAAGATGATTGATAACATTATAGAGGCTGATGAGGAACTGAAAGAAAATTATGCGATTATAACATCAATCAAAGGCGTAGCCAGACAAAACGCAACCTGCATGTTGGTCTACACAAACAACTTCAAGAAATTCGGATATGACCCCAGAAAGATTGCATGCTATTATGGAGTCGCACCCTTCGGAAAACAATCAGGAACTAGCGTAAATACACCTGCTCATACAAGCCATTTTGCAAATAAACTTATCAAATCATTATTGGGACAAGCGGCGCATATAGCCAAGATATATAATCCTGAAATCAGAGATTACTATCAACGATTGATCAACAAAGGGAAGAAACCACAAGTGGCTTTAAACAATGTAAAGAACAAACTCATACGGATCATAGTCGCACTAGTCAGGAAGAAAGTACCATATGATCAAAATACATATAAATATTATGAAGAACGAGAAGTAATGAAGGAGAAAAAGAACGAGAAGTTAATTTATTGTTAAACAGAATTAGATATTAGGATATTAGCATAGAATACGCGGGAATCTGTACCTGTTACTCGTCCCACACTTCAAGGCTCTCGCATCGCCCAACCTGTCTGAACGAGCAACGCAGAAGCCCACGCCGATATGTATAAATTAACATACCTTTTACACAAAAGGTACATTGAATAAATATAAACATATCCCGTAGACACCTACTGTTGCTTTGTTTTTGACTGCTGCTCAAAGTGTTCGAAGTTTTGATAAGCCAAAGACAAAACGTCAAGTAAACGTCTTTCTTTAATATAATAATTTCCCACCCCAGCCACCTTACGAAAAGGTATCGGCGTGGAAAACGATGCAAATATATGAAAAAAGTATAAACTAATCTAGTTATTAATTATATTTTTGTCACATCTAAAAAAACAATGATGGTTTATAAAATATTTATGTAGGCAATTATCTTCAATACCCATTGATGATAAAACAATTTCCCATTAGGCAACGGCGAAATCGTCATTGCCTAATGGGAAATTGTTCGTCAGCCAACGGCAATTTTGCATAGAATATGCAAAATTGCAAAAAAACAGGGAAAGTAAATTGACTTTCCCTGTTTCATAAAGATTAGAATAAAAACTACGCTGCCGGATCGGGTGCTTCGCCACCAGAACCTCCACCTCCATCTGGTTTTTCACCTCCGGTTTCATCTTCATCACCAGCACTTGCACTTACTTCTCTATCTGAGAACAATTCAATACTTGCATTACCAAGCATTACTTTGAATTTGGGTCCAGGAGTAAATACAATTTTTCTTCGAATAATAGTAGCAGCATTTACATCCTCCTCTTTATCCTTGCTCGCAGCATTAATAGCAGGGCGAAATGAACCGAACTCACCAAACCTCACAGAGAAACCTTCTTCCAAGAAAGTAATCATGGTATCTTCTGCACCTTTTAGTATGACATCTACCATGGCACGATGTATACCAGTTCTCTGGTTTACTTCATTACATAGTTTTTCATAACTAATACTACCAATAAGAACATTAGCAGCAACGTACTTCTCTTGCTTGTTCTCCTTATCAAAGTTCAGCACGATTTTTTTCTTTCTATAGCGTATAGCCATAATAATAAATATTTAAATTAATAGTTATATCAAGAAGTCACTCAATTGACTTCTTGACAAAAATAGCACTATATATGTCAATTCAAAATGATAGTGCAATATTTATTTTAATTCACTATATACCAATGTGTTATAACTCATTTTAAGCGTAAATGATTACAAAAACAAGAAAATACGGCAGAATTCTAAGTTCTATCAACAACACCACTATTAGCTCCATCATTATTATCAACATCAGTACTTACATCTATCTATACAACAAGTCCTTTAATTCATATAATAGCAGAAACAGATTCACGACTAACAACAGTCCCAAATTCACCACTAATAATAACAGTGCTAAGTTTATCACTAACAACACTACTAAATCCATGACTAATAACATCGCCAATACTCCTATTTATTTCATCATCTAGTGTGATTTTGCCAATTTTCATTTATCTTTGCCTTACTAATTAATTCAAGAAAGTTATGATACTGAACGAAAGAGACACTCGTCACGAGCATATATTGCAGGTAGCCCGCCAGATGATGACGGCTGCACGCACTGCTCCCAAGGGAAAAGGAATCGATATTATTGAAGTGGCCCTAATCACTGATGAAGAGATTAAGCAATTATCGGACACTATGATAGCTATGGTAGAAGAACACGGAATGAAATTCTTCCTTCGTGATGCCGACAACATCCTAAGTGCCGAATGTGTTGTATTAATAGGAACGCGCGAGCAGACACAGGGCTTGAATTGCGGCCATTGCGGATTTACCACCTGTGCCGGACGTACTGATGGAGTTCCCTGCGCATTGAACAGCATAGATGTAGGTATCGCAATAGGTTCCGCGTGCGCCACGGCAGCCGATTTACGCGTAGACACACGCGTCATGTTCTCCGCCGGATTGGCAGCACAACGCCTGAACTGGCTGAAAGACTGCAAGATGGTAATGGCAATCCCCGTAAGCGCATCCTCCAAGAATCCGTTCTTTGACCGGAAACCGAAGCAGGAAACCAATGTATAACAGTCACATTGATGCAGAAAACAAACAGATTTTAGATGCAGACAATAAACTGATTTTATAAATAACTAAATATATATAGTCTAATGGGAATCATGGTTGGACTCCCCAGCCCAAGCGGCTCGGAGAAAGATTTGCAGTTGAACTTCGGCAAAAATATGACCGTGCAGGTAGAAATGAGAGCACCTCATTTGCCTGCCGAATGGCATATGCAAAGCGGTATACAGTTGACATGGCCACATGCCGGTACAGATTGGGCCTACATGCTAGCAGAAGTGCAAGAGTGTTTTATCAATATTGCCAGAGAAATAGCAAAGCGTGAATTATTATTGATCGTCACTCCCGAACCGGAAGAAGTGAAAAAGCAGATAGCTGCCACTGTCAATATGAATAACGTCCGCTTTCTGGAATGTGCCACTAATGATACATGGGCACGCGACCACGGAGCCATTACAATGATAGATACCGGCACCCCTTCCCTGCTCGACTTCACCTTCAACGGCTGGGGACTGAAATTTGCTTCCGAACTGGATAATCAAATTACCAAGCATGCCGTAGAAGCCGGAGCCTTGAAAGGCCAGTATATAGACCATCTTGACTTCGTTCTTGAAGGAGGTTCTATCGAAAGCGACGGAATGGGTACATTACTCACCACTTCCGAATGTCTGCTCTCTCCCCAACGAAACGGACGACTGAATCAGGTAGAGATAGAAGAATACCTGAAATCAACCTTCCACCTGCAAAAGGTGCTTTGGTTAGATCACGGTTATCTGGCCGGTGATGATACCGACAGCCACATCGACACTTTGGCACGCTTCTGTTCTACGGACACCATTGCTTACGTGAAATGTGAAAACAAAGAAGATGAACATTACGAAGCACTGCTCGCAATGGAAGAACAGCTGAAAACATTCCGCACCTTAGCAGGAGAACCCTATCGCCTATTGGCCTTACCCATGGCAGACAAGATAGAAGAAGACGGCGAACGCCTGCCTGCAACTTACGCCAATTTCCTGATTATGAACGACGTTATTCTCTACCCGACATACAATCAGCCGGCGAATGACAAAAAAGCAGGAGAAGTATTGCAACAGGCATTTCCAAATTATCAAATAACTGGAATAGACTGTCGCGCCCTGATTAAACAGCACGGTTCTCTACACTGCGTCACCATGCAATATCCGCTGGGTGTTATAAAGGAGTCATAAAAGAATTACAAAGAAGCTATAAAGGAATTATAAAATAATGAATGAATCAACCCACTAATTATTCATCATGAGAAAGATAAAAGTCGGAATCATCCAACAATCCAATACCGCAGATATTAAAGCCAATCTGATGAACCTCGCAAAGAGTATCGAGGCTTGTGCCGCTCACGGTGCACAACTGATTGTGCTCCAGGAGTTGCACAATTCACTTTATTTCTGCCAGACAGAAAACACTAACCTGTTTGATCTTGCCGAACCAATTCCCGGGCCTTCCACAGGCTTTTATTCCGAGTTGGCAGCAGCTAATGAAGTAGTCCTTGTCACCTCTCTTTTTGAGAAACGTGCTCCCGGACTTTATCATAACACCGCTGTCGTATTCGACCGCGACGGAAGCATTGCAGGAAAATACCGGAAAATGCATATTCCCGATGATCCGGCTTACTACGAAAAGTTCTATTTCACTCCGGGAGACATCGGCTTTGAACCGATTCAAACTTCCTTAGGAAAACTGGGCGTATTAGTATGCTGGGATCAATGGTATCCGGAAGCTGCCCGTCTGATGGCACTGAAAGGTGCAGAACTTTTAATTTATCCTACCGCCATTGGCTGGGAAAGCAGCGATACGGACGATGAAAAAGCCCGTCAACTCAATGCCTGGATTATTTCACAACGCGCTCATGCCATTGCCAATGGACTTCCTGTTATCTCCGTCAACCGTGTAGGACACGAGCCTGATCCATCCGGACAAACAAACGGTATCTTATTCTGGGGAAACAGTTTTGTAGCGGGACCACAAGGGGAATTTCTGGCACAAGCCGGAAACGATCACCCGGAAAACATGGTAGTGGAAATAGATATGGAACGTTCGGAAAACGTTCGCCGTTGGTGGCCTTTCCTTCGTGATCGCCGGATTGACGAATATGATGGGCTAACCAAACGCTTTCTGGATTAAAGATTGCTCCAACATAACTTTACTGCAAAAAGTTTATTGTAGGAAGTTTATTACAGGAAATTTATTGCCTGAATTTTATCACATAAAGTTTCCTATATAAAGTTTATCTAATAAAGAAAAAAAGAAAGGCACAGAGTTCAAATCTAATTTTAGAACTCTGTGCCCTTTCAATATATTATCATAAATAACTATTTCATTGAAACGTTATTTTTTTGTTGGCTAGGAAATTAGCCCCTCCATAAATAAACAATCCCAGGAATTGGGCCAGATATTCATTCACGTCCAATCCTTCTACCAATAACACAAGAAATAAGAACTGTGCGGTGTAAGCCACGGCAAAAGCAGAACAAAAGAGCAGTATCTGTTTCCAGATACTATTCTTTTTATTTTCTACGGGGAATATCCAGTATTTGCACCAGATAAAGTTATGGATTTGAGCTATCAGATACGCTGTTATATTAGCCACCATATAGTCACCGTCGAATGACATTTCTTTCATCATTAACCATACAACCAACGCCATAATTAAGGCGTTCATTGTACCGATGACTATAAAACGGAATATACGTACAGATTCTTTCACTCGCCCTCTTTCAGATCAACGATCAAATTCAGTTCATCAAGTTGAGTCTGGTCGATTGCAGACGGTGCATCCAACATCACATCACGTCCGGAATTGTTTTTCGGGAACGCAATACAGTCGCGGATAGAATCCAAACCTGCGAACAAAGATACCCAACGGTCGAGTCCGTATGCCAAACCACCGTGAGGAGGTGCACCATACTTAAAGGCATTCATCAGGAAGCCAAACTGTGCTTCTGCCTTCTCCGGAGTGAATCCAAGAATCTCGAACATCTTCGCCTGTAATTTCGCATCGTGGATACGGATAGATCCGCCGCCAACTTCCACACCATTAATTACCATATCATAAGCATCTGCACGTACAGCTGCCGGATCAGTGTCCAACATAGGAATATCTTCCTGCTTCGGATGAGTAAACGGATGATGCATAGCCATCAGACGGCCTTCCTCCTCGCTCCATTCGAACATCGGGAAGTCAATCACCCAAAGGCAAACAAACTTATTCTTATCACGCAATCCCAGTTGAGCGCCCATTTCCAGACGAAGCTCACAAAGTTGTTTACGTGTTTTCATCACATCGTCGCCGGACAGGATCAGAATCAAGTCACCCGGTTTAGCACCAAATGCCTCTTTCATTTGCTGAAGCACTTCCTGCGTATAGAATTTATCCACGCTCGATTTCACAGTTCCGTCCGCTTCTACACGGGCATATACCATACCTTTTGCACCAATCTGCGGTTTCTTTACGAATTCCGTCAATGCATCCAGTTGTTTACGGGTATAGGTTGCAGCACCTTCGGCACAGATACCACCCACATAAGCAGCATTATCGAAAACAGAGAATCCGTGACCTTTCATAATATCCATCAATTCCACGAATTTCATGCCGAAACGCAAGTCCGGTTTGTCGCTACCATAATATTTCATGGCATCCGCCCAAGACATACGCTGGAACGGTTCAGCCAGTTCCACACCACGCAGTGTTTTGAACAAATGTTTAGCCATTCCTTCGAAAGTAGTGATAATATCTTCCTGCTCAACGAAGCTCATTTCGCAGTCAATCTGCGTAAATTCCGGCTGACGGTCAGCACGCAAGTCCTCATCGCGGAAACATTTTGCGATCTGGAAGTAACGGTCGAAACCGGAAACCATCAGCAATTGCTTCAATGTCTGCGGAGATTGCGGAAGTGCGTAGAACTGTCCCGGATTCATACGTGACGGCACCACGAAGTCACGTGCACCTTCAGGAGTAGAACCGATCAAAACAGGCGTTTCCACTTCGATGAAGCCCAGACTATCCAGATATTTGCGAACTTCAATCGTCATTCTGTGGCGCAGTTCCAGATTAGAGCGGACAGCGTTACGACGCAAATCCAGGTAACGATATTTCATGCGGATATCATCACCACCATCCGTATTATCCTCAATGGTGAACGGGGGAGTCATTGCAGTATTTAGTACGTTCAGTTCGGAAACGATAATTTCAATGTCTCCGGTAGGAATGTTTACATTCTTGCTGAAACGTTCATTAACCGTTCCTGTCACTTGAATGACGAACTCACGTCCCAATTTATTAGCACGTTCACAGAGTTCAGCATTAATTTCTTCGTTAAAGACCAACTGGGTAATTCCGTAACGGTCGCGGAGGTCAATAAAAGTCATTCCTCCCATTTTACGGCTGCGCTGTACCCATCCGGACAGCGTAACTTGCTTGTTTACATCAGAGATTCTTAGTTCTCCACATGTGTGCGTTCTGAACATATATTTTTTATTTAAACGATTATCACTCGCGTTTTTATTTTGATTGAACCAAAACTGCGCAAAAGTACGCAATAATTTGTAATTCGTAGTCAGTAATCCGTTATTTTATCAGACTTTCTTTGTCAGCTTTTTCAATATTTTCTTGTTTCTGTCTGTTATATTGTCGACGATGGCTTCATTCATCAATTTGATGCCATTCATATATTCCTGCGCTCTTTGGAGCACATTGGCAGCATCCTTTTCCGACGCTTGCGGCACCACTACGCGCAATCCCCTTTGGATCAACTCAATGTTCACATTAGCGTCCGTTTCCATGGGGTCGCCGTCAAAGTGCACTACTCCCGGAGAAGTGCGGCGGATACACAACTGCTTGCAACGGAAAGTCTTGATACGGCTATTCTGATCGATTGTCTTATTGAATAACTGGAAAGCCAATGAGGGGACATCCAATACGGTGAATGGTTCAAGAATGGTCACATCCAGCAAGCCATCCGTCAGCGTAGCTTGCGGGGCGATATAAGCATTGTTTCCATATTGCGACGCATTTCCGCAGGCAATCAGGAAAGCCTTATACTTGGAAACTCCGTTTTCCGTTTCCAGTTCATACGTTTCCGGTTCATATTTAAGACTCTCTTGCAGGGTCTTTTCCAGATAAGTCAACAGCCCGCGTTTACCGGCATGTGCAAACTTCAGACTAACAAAAGCATCGAACCCCAATCCGCAAGTGCAGAAAAAATCCACACCATTAATCTTACCATAATCTATAACATCCATGCAACCTTCATTCAGCACTTCCAGCGCCCTTTTCGGTTCCATCGGTATATGCAAATGCCGCGCCAGTCCATTGCCCGATCCGCAAGGAATAATTCCCAGTGCGGTATCAGTATGCACCAACGAACGAGCTATTTCATTGATTGTCCCGTCCCCGCCGATAGCCACTACTATATCAGTTTTCTCTTCGGCAGCTTTGGCAGCTATTTCTACTGCATGACCGGCTCTTTCCGTATACACTACTTCCCAAGAGTATCTCGCCTTGTCTATTTTTTCGTCCAGCAAGTTAAGAATCAATTCTTTACTTTGTGTTCCCGAAATAGGGTTGACGACGAATTTTATTTTTTTCATCCTTTCGTTCATGCCATTTTTGTCAATTGTAGACGACAAAAGTAATATAAATATCTTAAATTTTAATCTATTAGAGGTTTCTAATCACATGCAAGCAACTTTTTTCTCTTAAAAAGAACAGATAAAAGCAAATTTTGTTATCTTTGCCCCCTGTTTTTAAACACTTGTTAAGATAAAAAGATGCTAGATCGTCAGCGAACGATCTGATTATGAGTATAATAAATTATAATTCATGGGATTATTACAAGAGAAGTTAGCTAAGTACGACCTGCCACAAAAGTTTATGGCACAGGGCGTTTACCCATATTTCCGTGAGATAGAAGGAAAACAGGGTACAGAGGTAGAAATGGGCGGACACGAAGTGTTGATGTTCGGTTCCAATGCATACACTGGCCTTACGGGAGATGAAAGAGTGATTGAAGCAGGTGTCAAGGCCATGCATAAATATGGTTCCGGATGCGCAGGTTCGCGCTTCTTGAATGGTACACTTGACCTGCACGTTCAGTTGGAAAAAGAACTGGCTGCCTTTGTAGGCAAAGATGAAGCGCTCTGCTTCTCAACCGGTTTTACGGTGAATTCCGGAGTTATTCCTGCTTTGACAGATCGCAATGATTATATCATTTGTGACGACCGCGACCATGCATCTATCGTAGATGGCCGTCGCCTCTCCTTCTCTCAACAACTGAAATATAAGCATAACGATATGGCGGATCTGGAAAAGCAACTTCAAAAGTGCAACCCGGATTCAGTGAAGCTCATCATAGTAGACGGCGTGTTCTCTATGGAAGGCGACCTGGCAAACTTGCCCGAAATCGTACGCTTGAAACATAAATACAACGCTACTATCATGGTAGACGAAGCTCATGGATTGGGGGTATTCGGAAAACAAGGACGTGGCGTTTGCGACCATTTCGGTCTGACTCACGAAGTTGACCTGATTATGGGTACTTTCAGCAAATCGCTGGCTTCTATCGGTGGATTCATTGCTGCTGATTCTTCTATCATCAACTGGTTACGTCACAACGCACGTACTTATATATTTAGTGCATCCAACACTCCGGCTGCTACCGCATCTGCTCTTGAAGCTCTCCACATCATCCAGAATGAACCGGAAAGACTTGAAGCGCTGTGGGAAGCTACCAACTATGCATTAAAGCGTTTCCGTGAAGCAGGTTTTGAAATCGGTGCAACAGAATCACCTATCATTCCTCTTTATGTACGTGACACGGAGAAAACATTCATGGTCACTAAATTGGCTTTCGACGAGGGTGTATTTATCAATCCTGTTATTCCTCCGGCATGTGCACCGCAAGATACTTTGGTACGTGTGGCATTGATGGCTACTCATACAAAAGATCAAATTGACCGCGCTGTAGAGAAGCTGGTTAAGGCATTTAAAGCACTGGATATTTTATAATCCGATTTATATAAATCATCTAAAAAAGTCTGGTACAGTAATGTATCAGACTTTTTTATTATCTTTACGCCTACAACAATATGTGTGATTATGCAAGATATAGTAAACGGACGCTGCGGTTGGTGCGGAACTGACGAACTGTATGTGAAATACCACGATCAGGAGTGGGGAAAGTTAGTGACCGACGACAAGACACTGTTTGAGTTTCTTGTGCTGGAAAGTGCTCAAGCAGGATTGAGTTGGATAACTATCCTTAAAAAGCGAGAGGGATATCGCAAAGCCTTTTGTGATTTCGACCCTGAACGAGTGGCACAAATGAACGATGAAGATATTGAACGACTGATGCAATTTGATGGCATTGTGAAAAACCGTCTGAAAATCAAAGCGACAATTACAAATGCAAGACAGTTCTTAGCCATACAAAAAGAATTCGGTAGTTTTTACGACTATACACTGTCGTTCTTTCCCGAAAGAAAACCGATCATCAATACCTTTCAGTCATTGAGTGAGATTCCGGTATCATCTCCCGAATCTGATGCCATGAGCAAGGATATGAAGAAACGAGGATTTAAATTCTTTGGAGCTACGATTTGTTATGCTCACTTGCAGGCAGCAGGGTTTATTAACGACCATCTGGCAGACTGTATTTGCCGGTAGGAGAAAGTTACCTTAGCGTTAACATCAATCGTCTTATCTTCTTTGAATGTCGGACTGGTAAGTTCTACACCCCAGGGAGTAGCAGCTGCACGAGTGGTAACTTTTACAATAGCTACTTCCATTCCTTTACTGCTGGTCAGCTCGGCCTTGATAGCGGCATAATCACCCTTTTTCACGTTAAGCGCTAGTGTGAGTTCATATTTTTCGCTGTTCACTTTAAACTCGTTGAACTTATCAAGACAGCGATTTCTTTCATAAACGAAATCAAATCTTCTTTCTTCATCAGCTTTTTTAATAATTATTGTTTACTGATTTAACAGCCGAATTTATTCGACAAAACAAAACTAAAAATAGATTTTGACACACCTAATTTACGTCCTTAAAAATCAATTTATTTTACAGTTATAAATCAATTCCTTTTCATACTTTTGCGGGAAATTAAGCCGATAATACAGGTTTGATATACAATTTAATTTTTTATAATGAAAGAAGACAAAACAGGCACGGAAACCTACATCATCAATGGCTTCAAACCGTTCTCGCAATTTGCGACGGAATATTTTCCGTGTCCTTCGCAATGCGTTCAGAAAAAAGACGCTTTTTTTATCCCCTAAATGAAGGCTCCAAACCTGTGCGGAAGAAGCTCCGTTTGATACATTCAGAGGCTTCGTTTCAAGCAAACGGAACCTCTGTTTTTTACCTCACCCCCTCCTATCCAATTCTCTACTACCCAAACATCCGGTTCGGGCATCGGATTGAGCCTGTGCAAACAAATCATAACTTTGCATGATGGAAGTATCAATATAAAATCGGAATCAGGGAAAGGAAGTTATTTTATTCTTACTTTCCCTAAATGAGAATCACTGAAAGCCTCCTGAACCTTTGGGACTGATGTAATAATCAGGGTAACAGCAGAGGAATTATCCTCTGCTACCCAGGCTATTCGCATCGGGATTCAGCTCCTTTACAGCCTCTTTGACTGCTTTGTTACTCGGCTTGCGGTATGCTTCCCCCTGTTGTACGGGGACAATCTCATTCACCATTCTTTCATATCCTTTTTGCTCTAACAAGTGCACTTCTTTTTCACTTGCTTCGTTTTGTTTTTTTGTTTTCATAAGACTTTTCATTTTAAATTTCTTATTTAGAGAACAGAAAACAGCGAAAGATGGTTCATACCCGCAGATTATTTATGTATATCTTTTCCGTCATATACAAACTAAATCTTATATTTGTGCTTTCATTCCACTTATCCTCTTAATAAATTATGAAAGAAAACAAATACGATAATAATCGCTTCTTTAGTCAATATTCGCAAATGTCCCGTTCGGTGGAAGGTTTGAAAGGTGCTGGAGAATGGCACGTATTACAGAAAATGCTCCCCAATTTTGCAGGAAAAAGGGTTTTGGATTTAGGCTGTGGATTCGGATGGCATTGCATTTATGCAATAGAACATGGAGCGACACACGTTACCGGAATTGATATTTCTGAAAAAATGCTCGAAGAAGCCCGGAAAAGAAACCCGTCTCCACTCATTGAATATCAATGTATGGCTATTGAGGACTTTGATTTTCAGCCGGATTCTTATGATATAGTTATCAGCTCATTAACTTTCCATTACCTCGAATCTTTTATAGATATATGCCGGAAAATTAATCATTGCTTAACTCCGGGAGGGGCTTTTGTCTTTTCTGTCGAGCATCCTATATTTACAGCTTACGGCAATCAGGATTGGCATTACGACCAGGAGAGGAATCCTATCCATTGGCCGGTAGATCGTTATTTTACAGAAGGTAAACGCACGGCAGTCTTTCTGGGCGAAGAAGTGGTCAAATACCACAAAACATTGACTACCTATATAAACAGCCTCCTTCAAACTGGATTTGAGATATGCGAACTGATAGAGCCACAACCCGACGAAAAGTTGTTGGATACTATTCCGGGAATGAAAGATGAACTACGACGCCCCATGATGCTTCTGATCTCTGCCAAGAAAAAAAAGTGAAGCCGCAAAGCAATGAGATTCAAGGTATTGAAAAATAATAAATAAAAAACATTCGCTTAGCTATTGTTAATTAAAAAATACTCCCTATCTTTGCACCGCTTTTGGAAATAATAACCCCAAAGTTTTCGGGGTGTAGCGCAGTCCGGTTAGCGCACCTGCTTTGGGAGCAGGGGGTCGTGGGTTCGAATCCCGCTACCCCGACGAAAAAATCAAGTCAAGAAAAATTGAATGGTGTTGAGCTGATACAGTTTGTATCGGCTTTTTTCGTTTGTGTAAAATAGATGTAATTAGACCTCGTTTTGGGGCAAATAAAGAGGGTAATTCTTTGAAATATCTTTGAACAGGTTTTTAATTGCATCTCTATTTTCATCCATTTAAGGGAAAATAAGACAATTTTCTATCAATTCAGACCGATTCAAGCTGTTTAATGCGATTTTAAACCTTTAAAAAACATTAAAACAGTATGGCAACATTTAAAGCAATTGTATTTAAGGGACATCTAAAACAAGATGGAACATCAAATATTAAAATTAGAATCTATCACAATAGAGAGTCACAGTATATAGCCACTTGTTATTTCATTCAACCTGAAGGAATGGATGGAGTCGGCCGGATCTTGCCTAATGTGGCAAATGGAGAAATGATAGAGTATGAGATCAATGCATATATCCAAAAGATCCGGAGAGAGTATTTAAAGCTAGGACAAGATAGAACACAATTTATGTCTTGCAAGGATCTAAAAGAACAAATAGAGAAATCTCTTGCTCCTGATGCCGAATTTATTGATTTTGTAGAGTTCGCTCAAAACATAGTAATTCAAACTAAAAAGAAGAAAACAGCCGAATGGTACAGTTCTTCTATTGCTACCCTATGCTGGTACACAAAAAGAAAAAAGATAGATATTAAACTCATCACCTCATTCTTGCTAAATAAGATGATTAAAGACCTATATCAATCAGGTCCAGCCGGTATTCCGCTAGAACCCGGTACGATAAACCATTACCTTAGGGGCTTGAGAGCACTATACAACAAAGCAAAACTCCTTTATAACAATGAAGACTTTGATATCATAAGAATCCCCGGTGATCCGTTTAAGAAGGTCGATATTCCAGAGTATCGGAGGAAAAGAAAGAATATAGACATCAACACATTGCTAAAAATCAGAGATTTTCAGTCTGATAAAACACGTACCAATATGGCACGTGACGTCTTTATGATGATGTTCTACATGATGGGTATTAACGTCAATGACCTTTATAGTATTTCGTGTGAACGCCGAAGGAGAATAGATTATAAACGTTCTAAAACGAATACGGAGAAAAATCTGGACCAGGTAGCACTCTCTATTAAGATCGAGCCGGAACTTCGCATATTACTAGACAGATACACAGAGGGGTACTTCCTCTCCTACTTTCACACTAACTACAGCAATTTGAATAATTTTATGCGAGCTATAAACCTTGGTCTGAAAGATATTTGCATGAATTTAGAACTTAATTTTAAAGTTACCTCCAATTGGGCCCGCCACACATGGGCTAGTTTAGCCAGAAACAAAGCGGGAATCCCCAAAGCTGATATTGACTTCTGCCTAGGACATGTTAACAATGACTACAAGATGGCTGACATCTACATTGATATAGACTATAGCATTTGTGACAAGGCAAATCGTTCTGTTTTGGATTTATTGCAGAAAAAAGAAGAAAAAAAAGACTGAAACGTTTGCAAATTAAAAAACTCTCTCTATATTTGCAAACATAATGGTGTCGAGCTGGATAAAACAATGTTTTTATCCGGCTTTTGTTGTTTCTATAAACTTCAACAGCTTCATATTACTGAATCCCTTCTCTTCTCTATGTTATGCGCCATAAAAAACAATGACGCATGGAAATAACAGTTTCAAAAACAGCTTTATTGGATAAGCTGAAATCAATCGGGCGAATCATACAGCCCAAAAATTCATTGCCGGCCTATGACAACTTTTTGTTTGTCATCGACGAATTTGGAATCATCCTAGTTACAGCAGGTGAAGAAGGCGGACGTATATCTACCAATATTGATGGTACCGCAGACTTTATCAGTTACTCTTTCATGACTAATGCCAAAACATTACTAGACGGACTAAAAGAGATCACCGAGCAACCACTAGTTATAACTATACTTGAAAAGGAATTGATTGTTAAGTATGTCAATGGAAAATTCTCAATACCACTTGAAAAGGGAGATCAATACCCATCCATGAATACAGATAATACCGCTACCCCATTCTTAGTATCAGGTAACGACTTATTATATGGAATAAAACAAGTATTATTTTGTAGTGCCAATGACGAACTTCGTCCGGTATTGAATGGAGTCTATTTTGATATAGGCCTGGATTCTATGTCGTTTGTCGCAACAGATGGAACTCGTTTGGCTATGATTGAAAATCCGTCACCTTACACACGAAAAGAACGTGGAGCATTTATTCTGCCAAGTAAGTTTGCAAAACTCCTTTCTAATATTGTTCCGGAAGATTGCTTAGAAGCAGAGATCTCGGTAAATCAGACCAATATCTTATTTGAATTTGAATCATACCGATTAACTTGTCGTATGATCGAAGGCCGGTTCCCCAATTACCGTGCTGTTATTCCTCAAAAACAGCCCAATCGTGCAGTATTAAAGAAGGCTGATATAGTATCAGCTCTAAAACGTGTATCTGTATTCTGTGACGAAAATTCATCTTTAGTAGTACTCAAGTTTGATCCCAGCTCCCTAAAAATTGAAGCTCGTGATTTAGACTTTTCCAGGTCAGCTGAAGAAACGGTAACTCTGCAGTCTGGTTGTAACATTGAAATTGGCTATAAGAGCAGTTTCTTAATAGAAATGATCAATAATATCCCCTCGGAAGATATTACTATCAATATGAGCGATCCGTCGAAAGCCTCAATCTTTACCCGCTGCGATGAAGAAGTTCGTAGCTTGACTTATCTATTAATGCCTTTATCAATTAACTATTAAAGCCATGGGAAAAGAGAATCAATCATTCAAACAGGTTATTCAATCTTATTTAGAGCAACGTGCAAAGAGGGATTCCCTCTTTGCCACCTCTTTTGCGAAGCAAAACAAGAATATAGATGAATGTTGCAATTACATTATAGGTGAAGCTAAAAAATGCGGTGGTAACGCTGTATGTATGTCTGACGATGAAGTCTTCGGGCTTGCAGTTCATTACTACGATGAAGATAATATCAAAGTAAGTAAGCAATCAAATTATAAGGCATCAACTGGGAATGCGAAAAAAGAAGCAGCTACAGAACAACCGGAAACTAAAAAGCCGGCTTCTTCCCCTAATAAGCGTAAAGGGAAGAAAACAGAAATACCATCAGGACAATTTTTATTATTTGAAGACCTATGAAACCAAGAACAAAACTACAGTTTAGAGTAGCAGGTTTAAGTAGCCAGCTACCTAATATTGAGAATATGATGATTGACTGGGCTAAAAGCGATTGTTTAAAACATATAGGATATGCAACCAAGTCACGTGTTATATGTATGGAGTGCGGGCAGCGCTTCTCTCCAGAACTTGTAAAGCGTAAACGTGCTATTTGCCCTCATTGTGGTGCATCCTTGAAGATAGAACAGTCAAGGAAGCGTACAGATAAACAAACGATGTTTATTGCCAAAGCGGAAATTTGTGAAGAATTCCAAGTTATCCGAAGCTTTGAATTGATTACTTACTATCAGGCAGAAGCGAATCCTCGTTATTTTATTCGTGAGATACTGCAACATTGGATAAAAGATGATGGCAACCGGGAGGTAGTAGCTCGTGCAAACAATACAGGACATTGTGGATGGTGTGGAGATCTGGAGATACGTAATAAAATTGTTGGATCATATTATTATAGTTGTAGTAATGATGTTTATTGTGAACGCTATCATCCAGCCTCCGTCTTTAGACCTAAGTATATTCAAATGGGTATAGATTGTAAATTACGCGGTATGTCATTTCTTACTGCCACCAATACAATTCCCCATTCTCCCAAGGCTGAAACACTTCTAAAGGCAAGACGTTATGAATTAATAGATTATTTCGAGGGACACCGTTACAAGATTGATATGTATTGGCCGTCTATTAAAATTTGTCTTCGAAATAAATATCGGATTAAGGATGTTTCCATGTGGTTTGATTATCTGAAACTACTTGAACATTATCATAAAGATTTGCATAATGCCCATTATGTCTGCCCTAAAGATCTGAAAAAAGCTCATGACTTGTATATGGTAAAGAAGAAGCGTGATGATGAGAAAGAACGTAAGGCTAAAGAAATGCAACGATTGCTTAAACTCAAGAAGGAGGCAGAGAATTATATCAAAGAAAAATCGAAGTTCTTTGATATAAAGCTGTCTGATGGTAAAATAGTAGTGATACCATTGAAAAGCCTCGAGGAATTTCAACAAGAAGGTGAAATCATGCATCATTGCGTTTTTACGAATGAATATTTCAAAAAAAAGGATTCACTTATTCTTTCTGCTCGAATTGGTAAGAAACATATTGAGACCGTAGAGGTCAATTTAAAGACATTTAGTATTGTTCAGTCCCGTGGAGCCTGCAATAGTAATACCGAGTACCATAACCGTATTATCGGACTCGTAAAAAAGAATATGAACTTAATACGTCAGAAACTGACGGCATAGCATACAATGACCTATATAGATTATATAAACCAATTTTGGAAGATGAATCGAAGTGTAGAATTCAGCCCGAACGAAGTCTTTTTGTACTTCTATCTCTTGAATGAGTGCAATATTCGGGGTTGGCAGAATCCGTTTGAACATCCCAACAAGACTATCGTCCTCGCAACCGGTATATCAGAGAAGACCGTCATTGAAGTTAGGAACAGATTGCAGCAAAAAGGTTTAATAACTTTCGAATCGGGTAAAAAGAATGCAAAATCGCCAGTTTATTACTTACTTGACGAAAGTAAAACGGTAAGTAAAGAGGTAAGTAAAAGGGTAAGTAAAAGGGTAAGTAAAACGGTTAACATTAAAGATAAGACTAAAGACAATAAGACAATATCTCCCTTACGCGTGGGAGAGCTGTTTCCGGCTGATAGTTTTTTCGACAAGTCTTTGGACGACTGTTATACTGAACTTAAATCGAATCGATCATGGGCGGAAACAGTAACGATGAATACTCGTTCTTCCGGAAACCCTGATTTCACGTTAGAAGCCTTTTACGGGTTTCTGGAGAAGTTCTTTATGAAATTGCAGAATGAAGGAGAAACGGCGAAGTCGCCTAAAGATGCGATGTCTCACTTTGCCCGATGGTTGACATTTGAACTTAAAAACAAGAAAGATGAACGGAGAATTAATAAAAACAGGGATGCAGACAGTACTAATCCCGTCGCAGATAGTCCAGGTAACGGCAGTAATCCGGAAGGAGTTAACTCCGATACAGAAGGCCTTACAGGCTGGATTGACAGCCTCTCAATTGGTCGCTGAATGGAGTGGAACAATCGCACAATTGAACTGTAATGTCTCATTGTTTGATGTGGCTAATGCAGAGAATATCCCTACTCTAGCTGATGTAAACAGAAGCTTTAGCAATTCGACATCAGTAGAGATTATTACTGAACATTTGAAGTCAGTATTAAGATATGCTGGTGTTGAACTAACCGATGCTCAACTGGCGGAAACAGCCTTATCAATTTTATCTAGTTACTGGTACCTGAACTTAGCCGAGTTATGCATTTTCTTCTCCCAGCTAAAGAATGGCAGCCGAGGACAATTTGTATGGGGAACGAAAATCAACAATCAAGCTATCATGGTAGCGCTTGCCGATTTTTGTAAAGACAGACGTAGAGAGATTGAGCATAAGGAAAACATCAGGATACGTCAAGACACGGAGAACGGATATTCCCGATCAGAGACATTGTCTAAAGACATCGTTCTAGGTACAAAAGGTATTAAAAGCGCTCGAGAAGAAGCAATGCAAAGTTTTGAGGCCTTTCTGAAGTTCTTCCCACATCTACCGGAGAAGTACGATGCTAAAGTTTTATGGAGAGCATGGGGAGGCGACAATGAAGCTCTGCATAAAATCTACGGCGAGAAGATTCCTGCTAAAGATGTGGCCGAAATGGATATAGGAATGTATTTGTGTAATTACAATATTGCAAAAAGTAAAGATAATGAGAGAATATAAGACATTGGCTGTTATTGCCATTGCAGCTATAATTTTTTATGCAGTGTGTTATTTCGTACTATATTGGTACATAGACAAGTATATATATGAAAGTTAAAGTATTGACAGTAAAACAACCGTGGGCCTCACTGATTGTCCACGGCATAAAAGATATTGAGAACCGGACATGGAGTACGAATTTCCGTGGACGGATGCTAATACATTCCAGCGGTTCACATGGAAAGAAATTCAAAGTGAATTTGACCGATGAACAAGCAAAGGAAGCATTTACTACAATTGCTAAAGAGTGTATGTTTGGTTGTATACCCTTTGGTTCTATTATCGGCAGTGTAGAGGTAGTGGACTGCGTACTGAATCATCCATCTGTATGGGCAGAGAAAGGCGTTTATCACTGGATACTTGCCAATCCTATTCTTTTTGAGAAACCTATTGAGAACGTGAAAGGGAAATTGGGTCTATGGAATTATGATTGGGAGGATACGAATACTTCCAAAGCTATTGTCGGTATATCAATGGATCTTGCTGATGAATTAAATACTCGATTGTTGAAATAAAAGCGACCGGCTTACCAACACCGACCGCTTTCATAAGCATAAAGCTTTGTATTGCTATTAGGAACAGCAAATATATAAAATCTTTATGCTTATGGCAAGTGAAGCAGTAAATAATTACATAACTAAGCGCTACGAGCGATGGCTTGATTACTCTTTGTATCATTGTGGGCTTGCTGGTATTTTAGACGAAGCAACAGATGTCCTAAATGAGGTCATATGTTCGCTCCTTCAGAAGCGAAGCAAGCTACTTGATAAATTACTCGACACAAAGAAAAATAGCTATACAGAGCTTGATTTCTTTGTTTTGAAGATGATAAAGTTGAACGCATCCTCTCCTACTTCACAGTACCGGAGTAGATACAAACCTTTACCAGTGGATGATAATGTAGATTATTCGAGGCTGGATATCGAGGATATTTCAGATGATTCAGTAGATCGAAATGCTGAAATATTAGACAGGCTGCATTTAGTAAGAGATACATTTGAAAGCTTAGAACTCGGAGATTTAGCTGCACATGTGTTTGAGTTTCATTTCTTCCAGGATGGAAATTTCTCTGAATGGGAAGGCCCGGAGACATTAAAGCAGCTATATGAGATATATAACGGAGTACAAGAACTTATTAGAAAGAAAATAGCTGGGGAATCTATATTTTAATTGAAATTCCTTGGTCATGGAAGAAAAAGAAAAAATTACAATTGATCCCCGAAACTATCGTATCCATGGGGACGAAAACAAGCGGCTTATCCACAAAAGCCTTGTTGAATGTGGAGCCGGTCGGTCCGTGTTGGCCGACCGTGATAATGTGTTAATCGCTGGAAACGGCGTCTATGAAGAAGCTCAAAAGCTAGGACTCAAAGTACGAATTATCGAGTCTGACGGCAAAGAGCTAGTTGTAATCAAGCGTACCGACTTATCTACGGAAGATGAAAAGAGGAAATTGCTAGCTCTAGCGGATAACCATACTTCCGATACTTCTGAATTTGATTTGGATTTGGTGATAGAGAACTTCTCGGCTGATATATTGAACGATTGGGAGTTTTCCGTAGACGATATTGAATTTTCGGCCGATATCCCTAATTCTGACGATGAAAAAGATAATAATCTTTATACAAAGAAAATAGTATCTCCAATCTATACACCGACTGGCAATAAACCTGCAATATCAGAACTCTATAATCTTGAAACTTACAATTGTCTGATGAAACAAATTCAGGATTGTAATTTAGACAAGCAGACTAAAACATTTCTCCAGATTGCAGCTTCAAGGCACATTGTTTTCGATTATGGAAAAATTGCTGAATTTTATGCTCATTCAAACAGCAGCATTCAATATTTAATGGAAAATTCAGCTCTTGTCATTATAGATTTTAATAAAGCTATTGAACTAGGATATGTTTGTTTAAAGAAAGAATTGTCAGACTCATATTTGGAGGATTATAGCAATGATGAAAAATAATAGCTTCGTTGCATTGATACTTACACATGGGCGTCCTGACAATGTACATACAGTAAAAACATTAAGGAAATGTGGCTATACAGGTGATATTATCATAGTATTAGATAATGAAGATCTGAAGGTAGATCGTTATCGCAAAAACTACGAAAACATATATGTATTCGACAAAAAAGAAATAGCGTCAGAAACAGATGAGGGTGATAACTTCAATGATCGCCGAGCTATTATCTATGCTAGAAATGCATCTTTTGAAATAGCGAAAGAGAAAGGATATAGGTATTTTATTGAGTTGGATGATGATTATACAGAATTCTCATATACCTATAACCAATGCGGTGAAATGGAACAAAGAAGTATTTTCAATCTTGACAAAGTACTTGATGCTCTAATTGATTTCAAGAATAAAACAGGTGCTTTAGCTGTTGCATTAGCCCAAAGAGGAGATTTTATCGGAGGAAAGCAGAATAATATAGTTCGTGGTGAATTACTTAAACGGAAAACGATGAACTCATTTATCTGTGATACAAACATGCCTTTTAAGTTTTTTGGTAAAATTAATGAAGATGTAAACACCTACACTTTACTAGGAAGCAGAGGAAATTTGTTTTTTCAGATTCCACATGTTTCTTTGAATCAAGTAACAACTCAACAATCAAATGGCGGAATGACTGATATATATTTGGATAGTGGGACTTATGTTAAGTCTTTCTACACAATTATGTATGCTCCTTCTTGTACAAAGATACGCCCAATGGGAAGTGTGTATAGACGCCTACACCATAGTATTAATTGGAATAATTCCGTTCCTAAAGTAATTCCAGAGAACTGTAAAAAGTAGCCCCTATTTATATTTTAATTTGAAGTTTATCCAAGTTAAGGCAAGAGTTATCACAATTTGTTAGTTATTGTTAGTTTATGACAGAAAAGAAGAATCCGGCTGAAAAGAAAAAAAGAGGGCGTAAATCGGAATACAGAATAGAGTTCTCCGATCAGGCCCTAAAGCTTTGTTTGTTGGGTGCAACGGATAAAGAACTAGCCGAATTCTTCTCTGTTTCCGAACAAACATTGAACAAATGGAAAAAGGACTATCCCGAATTTCTTGAGTCCCTAAAAAAGGGAAAGAATATTGCAGATGCTAACGTTGCATCCCGTCTTTATAATCGTGCTATTGGCTATGACTGTAAGGCGACAAAATTTGCAACATCCGAAGGAAGAATAACAGACTCAAAAGAATATATTGAGCATTATCCACCCGACACGACAGCTGCTATATTCTGGTTAAAGAACCGGCAGCCGGAGAAATGGCGTGATCGCAAAGAGATTGACGCAAATGTGAATCTTAGCGATGAACTAGAATCAATGACAGATGAACAATTAACAGCTATCGTACGTGGCGAAAAAGAGTGAGAGAGAAATATTACTTAGGCGAGCGAAAGCAGCGACTATACTTCGTAAGCGTGAAGCCCGGAATGATTTCTGGGCTTTCTGCTTATACTACGACCCTAAGTTCTTCGCCAAACGTCTGTTTCTGAAAAGAATTGCAGAAGCATTTATGCGTGTATATTCATCGTACTTAGCGAATATTATCTACCGCCTTGCTGTCAGTATGCCGCCACGTGCTGGTAAGTCTTATATTTCCTCATTGTTTATAGCCTGGATGTACGGTCACTTCCCGGAAGAATCTGTAATGCGTAACTGTTGCTCTGATACTCTTTACAATAAGCTGTCATACGATACCCGTGATATTGTAAAATCTAAGCGTTACAAAGAGATATTCCCTGATATTCATCTGAAAGGAGATAAACAGAATGTGAAGAGCTGGAATGTGGAAGGCGCTCGCCAGGTATCTTATTTCGGTGGCGGTGTTGGCGGAACTGTAATCGGTTTCGGTGCATCAATGCTCGCTATGACCGACGACTTATACAAGAGCCTGGAAGATGCATTATCCGACAATAATAACGAGAAGGTATGGTCTTGGAAACAAGGTACACACGATTCCCGTATTGAAGGAAGCTGCTGCATGATTGACATCGGTACACGCTGGTCCTCTAATGATGTCCTCGGACGCATGGAAGAAGCCGGCAAGTACAATGAAATCATTCGTATTGCTGCGCTGGATGAGAACGACGAAACTTTCTGCGCCGATGTACATACAACAGAATATTACAAGGAATTGCGTTCTGAAACAGATGAAAGTATCTGGATGGCCGAGTATATGCAGGAGCCGTTTGAAGCCAAAGGTTTACTGTTCCCTAAATCTTCTCTTATGCGCTTTAAGAGTATTGATATTGCAGGAAAGAAAGCTGATGGCGTAATCGGTGGTTGCGATACTGCAGATAAAGGAGATGATGATTTCTGTGCACCATTCGCAAAGGTATTCGGTCCAAAATACTTTATCACTGATGTTCTTTTCACCAAAGATCCTGTAGAAATAACAGAGCCTCGCTTAGCTCAAATGGTTATAGATACGGGATGCGATCAAATGCGTATCGAGTCAAACAACGGTGGACGCATATTTGCTATCCATGTCCGTAAGATGGTAATAGAACAAAAGAAAGCATGTGAAATACAGGCTCGTCCTACAACACAACACAAACCTACACGTATCATCATGAAAGCTGGATGGATAAAGAAACATTGCGCTTTCCTTGATGAATCAGAATACGCCAAAGGTTCAGATTATGGCCGTTTTATGAAAGCTCTTACTAGTTACAAGCGCGAGGGTGATAACGCTCATGACGATGCTCCGGACGGAATGACAATCCTTGCCGAATTTGCTGAATCGCTTGGTCTGAAATTAAAAACATCGACCCGTAAAGTGGGACGTGGATAAACAATCTATAAATGCAGTAGTTCAAATATTTTTTTAAATAAGAAAAAAAGACATTGAGCTATATCTGTTTCTTTTATTGCATCAACAAAGATATCCCATATTATTTCTAAGAATTTAAGAAAAAGGCATGTTAATAAAGTATCAACTACCACTACCCTCTTGGTAACAGAGCGCTGACCTTTTTTCTTATTCTTATTCTTATTCTTTCTTTTTTTATGAGACATAATATATCGAATTAAAAAACATTCGATATCGCTCTGCCTCGCTCTGCGAAAATACAAAATGATTTATCCAATACCCGAGAAAACACCAATGATTTTTTCGAAATGTTACCTAATCGCTTCAGGAAATACATATAGGGCATATATTTTAAGAGAAAAGTATATGCCAGATATTAAAGACATTCTAAAAAATGAAGACTTCGGTAGCATAGTAGGTGATTTATGCGTTGATACACGCGAGAACCGTAATCCTCGCGAGTATATGGAAGAATACGATGGCGACAGGACTCGACGTAAAGAATCTGTCGGATATCGCGAACCGAAGAAGATCGCTGTATATTCAGAGACAGAAAAAGAGATTGATCCCGATACAGGAGAAGAAAAGCCAAAGAAACTAGAGGATAAAACTGTAGAAGTCGCTCAAATTGTGACTAACCTACCAAAGAAGATAGTTCGTACCTCTGTTGCCTTTTTGTTTGGTGGTGAAATGACTATCACAGCCGAAGACCCCAATAACGGTTTTACCGAGTTTAAGAATATCTATAAGCGTAAACTCAAGATGCAATCAGTATTGAAGGAGTTTGCTCGCAAGGTATTGTCTGAAACCAAAGCTGCTATTGTTTTCTATCCGGTTATCCGGGATGATGGTAAAAGCCAGCTAAAGGTTAAAATCCTCTCTACTCCTAAAGATAGCAATGTCGAATGTGAATTCTATCCACATTTTGATGAAGACGACGATATGGACGGCTTTCTCTATAAATACAATGCAGAGGTTAATGGTCGTACTTGTGAATGCGTGAAGATATACACGAAAGATACTATCTACTCCGGTGTTATGGATGGCATTTGGCTAGTAAAAAAGACAAAAAACCTCTTTGGCAAGATTCCGGTAGTATATGCCGAGGTTGATTGTCCTGATTGGGACGATGTTGCTAATTTGATGGATAAAAAAGAGATGAGACTTTCCCGTTTGTCAGATACGAACGATTACTTCTCTGAACCAATTCTAAAAACCTATGGCCTTGCAAACTTACCTAGTAAAGAAACTGTAGGCAAAGAATTGAACTTCGGAATGGAAGTAGACCCTGATACCGGTACATCATATCACGGTGATGCAGATTACTTAGCGTGGCAACAGTCCTGCGAATCCGTAACACTTGAACTTAACCAATTGGACGACGCCATACATTCCGGAGCTTCCAGCCCTGATTTATCAATGAATAAGCTAATGGGGTTAGGTAATTTAAGCGGAACATCTCGCCGATTTATGCTGATTGACGCAGAAATTAAAGCCAGTGAGCAAATGGAAATTTTCGGTCCTGCAGTTCAACGTACCGTGTCAATAGTTCAAGCAGGAATGGCTAACATCACACATACTAAGTATGCATCACAGCTAAATGATAATTTTATTGAGGTGGAGTTTGGCAGTATTCTCCCACAGGACCTAGCTGAAGAACTAAAGAATCTTGAAACAGCATCCCAATTCAATAGCAAAGAAACGATTATTAAAAATTCACCATATACAGATGATGTTGAAGAAGAGCTAGCCCGCAAGAAACAAGATGAGAAAGATACCGCTCAAAACAATTCATTCATAGGAGCTACACTTTAACTATGCCTGAACTTTCCTTCTACGATAAACAGCATATACAGAAAGTTGCTGCACAACAGGCTGTAATAGCCAATATCTTTAATCAGTTTATACTTTCTGTTTCCCCGTATCTCCGCAAGTGGGATGATGCGGGGAAAAATAACGTATGGCTACGTAATCAGGGAATAGAGAACGCGGTTGACCGAGAACTGCTGAATCTTGAATCAATGTTATATGCTAATATTTCCGCATTCCAAAAGGATGGCTGGGAACGAGCAGAGAGAAAGAATGATGATTTTATTTCCCAGTTCATCAAGGGAATGGCTATTTCTAGCGCAACTAAGGATGGAATGTTTACTCATAACCTATCTGCATTTGAGGCTCTAAAGAATGATATAGATTCCAACGGTCTAAAATTGTCTGATAGAGTTTGGAATATTACACAGCAAACGAAATCGCAACTTGAGTTCTATCTTGATAGTGGAGTAGTTTCCGGTCGTAATTCGAACGGAATCAGTAGCGATATTCGACAGATTCTTCACAATCCTCAAAAACGTTTTCGCCGGATCCGGAATGAGAAAGGTGAATTGGTTCTATCACAACCGATGAAAGATTATCATCCAGGGCAAGGTGTATACCGCTCTGCATACAAGAACGCTCTCCGAACATCTGCTACAACAACGAACACAGCTTATCGTAGTGCAGACTATGAACGTTGGAGTAAACAGGATTTTATACTAGGAATTGAGATACAGCGTTCGGCCAATAATCGCGGACCGTGTAAGATTTGTGATGCGATGGTTGGAAAATATCCGAAAACATTCAAGTTTACAGGCTTCCATCCTTTCTGTATCTGCTTCGCTACTCCCATTACGATGGAACCAGAAAATTTTGCTGATTTCCTGCTGAATGACACAGTTCCGAAAGAGCAGGTTATTACAGACATTCCCCAGGGAGCAAAGGATTTCGTCAACGAGAATAAAGATGGATTGCAATCGGCTTTCTGGTATAAGGATAACTTTACCAATGATGGAGGACTACAAAGAGAAATAGTTTCCCAACCTATTACGAATGAAGTTATAAAGGTTTCTAGACCTAAACGCATCAAGACTGATGCAGAGAAAAATGATATTCAAAAAAGATGGGAAGAACGAAAACTCTATAACAAAATAACCGACACAGAGAATGAAATACGCCTGAATAAAAGCTTTGAAACAGGAGTCTTATTTGACAAGAATGGTAATGTTGTAATCGATAAGCGCGGAGCCAAATATAGTGTTGAGTTTACGGATGAAGAATGTGCGAAGATGAAGGATTGCATTTTTACACATAATCACCCAAGAGGCTGGCAAGAGCCAGAAAAGAGTTTGGGACGAATTGGCAACTCATTCAGTCCAGCTGATATGTATCTTGCAATAGCCCATAATGTATCAGAAATGAGAGCTGTAACACCTAACTATACATTCGCTATGAAACGTCCCGAAGAAGGATGGGGAATTACAATTAGTAAATTCGAAAAACTAGTGAATCGGGAGAATAACAAACTAAGAGCAGAGTTTACTGCTAGAATCAATAATAATACACTATCCCCAACAATGGCTTCGGCGGTTCATTATCACATATTATGGAAACGGGTAGCGGAAAAAATGAAATGGAGTTATACAAAAGCGAAAACTCGTTAACTGGATTCTTTTAGAAAGACGAGCTCCCCTTTTTGGTCGCTTTCTCTTTTGTCATGTACCTGTGAGCCATCAAGGTATTTAACAGGAATGCCATTAGGGTATGCCGGGCATTTTAACTTATCAAAATTAAAATGCTTGCATTGTGTACACTTAGATATATACACATTGTAATATTCATGTCTATCTTCTATATAATCCATTCTACGCTTTTACTTAATTACAAATGTATGCATTTGATTCTGAAATAAAATATATAAGCAGGAAAAATTTACTCCCAATATATTTTAAGGAAAAAAGTATGAAGATTTTAGCAACCATCAAAGCAGCTTTGAAAAAAGCTGGAATTCCTGAAAAGTATGCAGCCAAGGTGCAAGCTCTTTTCGACATCGAAAGTGAAGAGAACCTGGATAAATATATTGGGCTATTCAAGGATAATATTCTTCCGGACTTGGTATCAAATGAACAAGGCAGTCAAGCCAGTATTGATGCTGCTATTGCCGCTTATGAGAAAAAACACGGTTTGAAGGATGGAAAGCCTATTGAGGCAACTAAGACTAAGAAAACAAAGAAGCCGAAAGATGACGAAGAAGAAGATGAAGACGAGGACGAAGATTTCGAAGGGTTGCCAGCTTCTGTTGTTAAGTTGTTGAAAGCCCAGCAGAAACAGATTTCCGAGTTGGCTGCATCTGTCTCAACTGTCGCTTCAACAGTCACAACTTCTACCAAGCAAGTATCAGCTAAGGCGTTGTTTGCAGATTCTAAACTCCCTGCAAAATGGTTCAATCGTATTGACGTCAACTCTGAAACTTCTGTTGAAGAACAGATAAAAGAGCTGCAGGAAGAATATGCCGAAATCAAACAATCTGTTATTGATGATGAGATCGCCGGTGGTGATTATAAGCCTAATTCCTATAAGCCTAAAGAACGTACCGAACAGGAATGGTTGAAGTTAATGGAGGACGAGGAAAGCTCTGATAATGGCACTGCTAGCCTTGGTCTGGAAGAATAATTATTAATATTTAAAGCTATGTTCAGAAAAAAACAAAGTGAATTTCAGTATGCTCCTGGTATCGAAAAGATTATCGAGGACATTCAGGGCGGTGGAACTATTGCCCGCGCGGAACTGAAGGGAATCATCGACGAGCTTCCTCCGCTTGTAATCGTAGGTAAAGATGCTAACGGCCTTTACCATGTAGTTAAAACCGGAAAAGTTACTGCTGTCGCGGCTGCCGATGCTGTTGCTATTCAAATCGCAAAGAATCATGTGTTCAAAGTTGGCGAAGCTGTTACAATCGGCGGTGCTTTAACCGGAGCTTCTGATGTAATCTCTGCAATCGACAAAACCAATACAGCTTATGACACGATAACTCTTGCCGGAGCTATTGGAGTCGCAAAGATAGATGATGTGTTGGTTCTCGCTACGGCCAAAGCTGCTGCCAAAGCTGCAAAGTTCAAGTATACCCCGGAGGTTATCACTATGAACAAGGTTGATGCAACCGTAGCTAACCAACAGTCAGGCCTCTTGGTGCGTGGTACTGTTAATGAAGCAGTAATGCCCTACCCTGTTGACGACGCTATTAAAGCATTGCTCCGTTTTATCCGTTTTGTCTAATCCATTAAAATAATGATATATGGAAAGAAGTTTAATTAAACAAGTGAACCGTAAGAACATGGGAGCACGACTTAACTCACGTAAGGTTAAGCCGGTCTTCTTCCCTAACTTCTTCGGTGTAAAGCAGAAAGATTCTCTGAAATGGGAAACTTTGACTGGAGAGAAAGGTGCTCCTGTTATTGCAGACGTTATCAGCTTTGATTCTTCTGCACCGCAAAAGAAACGTGAAGTTGTAGGTAAGATGTCAGGTGATATCCCCAAGACTGCCGTTAAGCGTGGTATGAATGAAAGCGACTGGAACGAATACCGGCAACTTAGCCGTGATTGTGAAGGTGATTCGGATTTGAAATCTATCCTTGACCTCGCTTTCAAAGATCAGGACTTTGTATATAACGCTGTTCGTGGACGTTTCGAATGGTGGTGTATGCAGTTGATGTCTAAAGGTGGGTTCACTCTAAACTCAAGCAATAATAACGGTATTGTTACCGAGGAATTTGTTGGTTGTGGTATGAAGAATGAAAATAAAAAGGTTTCCGCTGTTGACTGGGCAAATGCAAACACAGCAGACGGATTGCAAGACATTGAAGATACAGTAGTTGCTGCCTCTGCTGATGGTGTTACCATTAAGTATGTAGTGATGCGCAAAGATCGATTTGCTTTATTGAAGAAACAGAAAGCCGTTATCGAGAAAGTTAAAGGCTGGATCAATCAGAAAGAAAAGCTGACTATTTCCAAGAAAGTTATCAATGAATATCTCTCTGCACAAGAGAATACAGAAGGTGTCCAGATCGTCTTAGTGAGCCCGGCTGTACGTATTGAAGATGCTTCTCATAATCGCACTACGATCAATCCATGGGAAGCCGCCAATATCTGTTTCTTGGAAGATTTACAATGCGGCGACATCCAACATGGTCCTATTGCAGCGGAACATTCTGTCGAGTACAAGAAGAAAGCAACGACACTGAAAAAAGACTTTGTATTCCTTAGCAAGTGGTCAGAGCTGGAACCTTTCAAAGAATGGACTAAAGCAGAAGCTAATGCCATCCCGGTAGTCAACGATCCTGATGCAATGTATATCATGAAAACTGATGCCAAGGAATGGGCGGCCGATGAAGATACTGAAAAAACAGACGAAGAGTAAACTATAATGGCAACAATCAGAGAAACAATACTGGAATATCCTTCTATTGGGGATATGGAAGGCTTTTTGGAAAAGGTAGTCTTTGTTAAGCGCGATGTCAATCCCGAAGAAAAATGTACTGCTGAAAACATGAAGCAAGTCAATCTTTGTGTCGCTGATACGTATGCCATGATGGTAAACTCTCAAGATTTCAGTGAAAATAAGCTTTCTATCACTCATCCCCGTTCTTTCTATATTCAGACTGCAAAGCAACTGTACATAGAGAACGGGGAGCCGGAGAAAGCTGCTAAACTTGGGAAACGAATCATTATCAAAGGAAGAGCTGGTAACAGATGGTAAAACGGTATCCACATACAGCAATAGTTACTATTGAGGCTAACGGGCGCTTAGTTGATGGTGAATGGGTTCCTGGGAAACCGATTGAAATATCTGTCCCCGGACGCTACGACCCGGTAAGCGATGGAAGAGTTGTTTTAAAACACAATTCGGCTGGTGATGAAACACAGGTACATGGCTATTTCTACTCCAAAGTGCAACCGCCGGCAGACAGTAAGTTTTTACGTTTGAAAGTCGCATCAAAGGGTATTGATGTACCGGTTATCTGTTGGGAACCTTATCAATCACATTCAATTATCAACGTATGAAAAACGGCATGACTCCTCTATTCACCTTTGATGAAATGGAACGCTGGTTCGACCATTTTCAAAGTAAAGCAGAAGATAAGATGCTTGTTTTCCTGCAAGCAGGAGGTGAAAAGTTTATCGAAGTAGCCCGCCGGAGTGGCTCATATAAAGACCAGACTGGTAATCTTCGTTCCTCTATCGGATATATAATTGCAAAAGATGGGGAAGTTGTCAAAGAGAACTTCGTAGAAAGCGACAAAGGGACTGATAAGACAACTGGTAAGTATAAAGGGCGTAGGCTTGCAGAAGAAGTCTCTCTGTCATATACTGGTGGTTATGTGTTAGTCGGTGTTGCAGGAATGGAATATGCGGCAGCCGTGGAAGCTAAAGGATATGAAGTCGTTTCAGGTGCTAACGCGCAATGTGAGAAATATCTAAGGGATACGTTGAAATCTGTTTTTAGCAAGATTTGATTATGGATGAATTTGACGCTGTAGATATAGTTTATAATGCTGTGGCCGCTGCGGGCACCGATGTTGTGATTTACAAGGACAAATCGGAAGCAGGTGTTAATAGTGAGCATATTGTTATTAATCACCTGCAACTGAATGAACTTGACTTTATTAATAAAGTGCCTGTCAATATCAATATCTTCGTTCCCTTGAATGATAATGGAATGAACCAACGTCAACGAATGAAAGAGCTAAAGCGTAAGGTGCGAAAATCGCTTGATTCAATCAATAGTAGTGACGGAGTATGTAAAGAAGTTGAAGTCCTTTGGAGCGTTCCAATGCCTGAACTGAAAGAGGGCTTTGCTTGTACAAGTATTAGATTAGAAATTTTAATAGATCAATAATTATGGCAGGAGAAGTTAGACCTATCGCTATGGGCGTAGGTGGAATTAAATTTGGAACAGTCGGTGACGGCGTTCCCGGTGCAGATCTCAAAGATTATCCCCTTCCGACCAAAGGAAGTGTTGCATTCAACTTTGCAGATCCCAAAGAAGTGAAGATTGAAGTAGAAGGTAGTGAAGAACCTTTTTATGTTGAACTGGTGAAAGATACGACAGATTATGTCGAGTTCTCCATCCCTACTCCATCAAATGAGGTTCTTAAAGAACTAGCAGGCGGTGAAGTAGATACAAAAGAAGGAAAAAACATCTGGAAAAAGCCTCTTAGTACTCCTTCTATCTCTAAAACGTTCCAGTGTGAAACATTACCTAAAGATGGCAAGAAGGTTGTTTATACCATCGTTAATGGTAAGATTGCCTCTAAGATTTCACAGGCCCCCGGATCAGAACAGGCAGAGTTGTTGCTTGTTCGTGTCTACATACAAGCAGCTATCACGGCAGCCGGAAAACAACAGACGGCCTTTATGCGTGAAGTTGTATCTATTGTCGATAAGCCAGTAGAATAATTTATTGGATTCCTGTATAGCTAAGTTGGTGAAAGCACTACATTGGTTATGTAGATACCGGCGGTTCGAGTCCGCCTGCAGGAGCAAACTATTTGAAGGATGGAGCTGAAAGTATTGAAGGTTAGTCGCGAATAACTGGAAATATTGCCTGGAAGTACAACGGGCTAGGCTCCTTGGATTATTTATGAGCATAAAGAACTTATTTCAGCAAGAATCGGAATCTGTAACGGGCCAGCCTGTCAGAATTCCATTTGATTTCACTAACCGTAATTCCATCCCTAAAGGAAAGGATCCCGGTGATTGCATTGTAATAAAACCTATCACAGTCAGGACATGGTTTCGGATTCGTCCTCTCCTACTTGCCATAGAGAAAGAAGATATCGATAAGATGATTGTGAAAGAAGGTGAGCTAAATTCTGATTTCCCGGAAATGATAGATAAATACGGAGAACTCCTTCTCGACATTGTTTGCCTAGGTATACATAATAAATCAAGCGAACCGCCGGGATGGTTCAGGGAAGTTCTTGCAGACAATACCACATGGGAAGATATACGCATTCTACTTAATGCGATTATATACCGCATTGGATATAACTCTTTTTGCACGTCTATCACGACTCTTCGGAACGTGAGCCCGGTAGAAGAAGCGGAGATAATAGCCGCTCAAAAGAATCTGGAAAGTTGGAAGGATATAATCAGAGTAGATTCTTAGTTATTGCAAAAGAAGCGCTAGGATTGACCTTTGATGAGACTTTGGATAGTAGCTACGGATTAATAGAGATATTGCTTCAGGAGTACTCATTTATGATGAGAGAGCGTAATAAAGGTACAGATGAAAGTGGAGAAGTTGAAGGAATAGATTACGAATGGATAGAACTTCCATCTTTTGATGAGCCAGGTAAGACTGTCAAAATGAAAAAGTATCTAGATATTAAAGGAAAAGCTAATAGTTAAGGGAATTTGTTATCATGTTTATATATTAGGTTAACTGTTTTTTTATTAAATTGGTTTAGAGTATTTCCCTGTGTCTGTGAAGATATGGGGATTTTTTATTTATAGAAAAAGGCTATCTCTTCCCTATTCTTTCCGACCAAGGAACATAATCTTTCAAATGCTTTGGGATTATGTAGCAAAGGGAATTGATAGCCTTATATTGTATTTTCTAGGCCTACCAACTCCCCAAAGCATTTATCAAAAATCGTTCCTTGGTCTTAGAACAGTGCAAAGATGCTGATTCTTCCTGAAATAGCCAAATTTTGCCTCCTCTTTATATTTTAAGAATAAATGATATATGGGTATTCAGAATAAAGATGGTGCGTTATATTTCGCTACAGGTATAGATAATTCAGGGCTATATTCTGGGCGTCAGGAAGCGATGGGAATCATTAAGGCAATGGCCGGTGAAATTACCGCTTTTGATGTATTCGGAGGGATTGGTATTAGTGCAGGCATTGCTTTCGCTCAAGCAGCCAAAGGTGCTTATGAATTCGAAAAACAGTTCCAGCATAGTATGAAAGAAGTTGCTACTCTTTCAAGCGGGATAAAGGGCAGTTTGACAGACTACATGAATCAAGTTATGGAGATAACTCGAACTGTTCCTGTCGAAGCCAATGAAGCAGCTAAAGCATTATATCAGATTGTTTCTGCTGGGCATGATGGAGCGGATGGTATGAAAGTTTTAGAAGTATCTGCAAAAGCTGCTGTTGGTGGAGTTACCGATACAGCAACAGCAGCCGACGCCATTACAACTCTTCTGAATGCCTATAAACTAGATGTGTCAGAAGCTGAAAATCTATCAGACCAATTATTTACGACTGTCAGACTTGGCAAAACTTCGTTTGGTGAGCTAGGTAAGAGTATTGCACAGGTCGCACCTGTCGCCGCAGCCTATGGTGTGGAAATAGACCAGGTCTTGGCCGCCGTTGCTACTCTTACAAAACAGGGAACTCCCACCGCCCAAGCTATGACACAAATACGTGCTTCTATTATTGCAGTATCCAAGGTGCTTGGTGATGGTGCATTTGATAATAGAACCTATCAAGAAGCTTTAGCAGAGGTTGCTAGACAGGCCGAAGGTTCAGAATCTAAATTGCGTGAACTAGTTCCAGAAGTTGAAGCTGTTAATGCAGTTCTCGGTTTAACAGGGATAAATGTCAAAGAAGCTGCCGGGCATCTGGAAGAAATGCAGAATGCAACAGGTGCAGCAGAAGCAGCCTTTAAGGAAATGGCATCATCTGCCGAAAATCAAATGAAACTTCTAAGCAATAATATAATAGTCGCACTTCGCCCGTTAGGACAAGGAATTTTAAAGGAAATATCCAGTGCGGCGGAATCCATGAACAAAGCTTTTGAGAATGGAAGCGCCCAAGAAGCATTAAAGAACATTGGCGCTTTGATAGTTACTGTTACGACGGCACTTGCTGGATATAAAGGAAGTATTTTGGCTGTAAGTACTGCTAAACAAGTATATGCAACAATTACAGCCATTGTCAATAAACAGCGTGCTATTGAAGCGGCCAACTTGGTATTAACCAAAGGTATGTATGCCATTGAAGCCACTATGATTGCTAAAAATATGTCAGCACGTGTTTTATTGACCAAAGTCTTAAAAACTCAAACTATCGCACAATTAAAGAATGCTGCTGCCATGCTAACCAACCCTTATGTGTTGGCCGCTGCTGCATTTGCAGCGCTCGGTTACGCAATATACCATGTGGCAACGGCTGAGACAGAAGCTGAAAAAGTACAGAGAAAATATAATGAAGCATGCAAAGCATATACCGAACAAGCTGATAATTTGAAAAAAAGTGCTACTGATTTACTTTCAACGATACGCGATGAAACTTCTGCAAATTATGAGAAAGTTGTAGCATATAATAAGCTTCAAAGCATTATGCCAAATATTTTTAAGAATATGGATATTGAAAAACTTAAATTGATGGATATCCTTTCTTTAAATAAGATGATCGCAGAAGAAGTTCAGAGACGTGCACGAATTGGAGCACAAACCAAATTGATTATGGCTCAACGTAATTATGACTCAATTCAGTCTTTAATTGCTGAAGATTCAAAACGTGGAACTTATTCCGGACAATATGACATACAACTTGGCAGGGCTAAAATAGAAGTTGATACAGCTCAAAAGGTTGTAGATAATATTGCAAAGATTCAAAAACAAGCGAAAGAAGAAGATAAAAAAGAAAATAAAAAGGCGGAGATTCAAAATAAAGCCTTTTGGACAAAACAAAAAGAAGATGCTACTAAAGCATTGGAGTCAATCGCTTCAGCACAAAAGAAGCAAATGGATGCTGGGAAGTTCAAAGGGATAGATTCTGCTGTGGTAAAGTCTTATAAAGAAAATGTCAAGAAGCTAAAGGAGGCTGAAAAAGAATTAAAAGTCTATGATTCATCTTCCAAGCAGGACGACCAAGCTCACAAGCTCCGAGAAGAACAGGAGAAATATAAACTCCTACTAGATAAGCAGAGTAGAGAGCAGCAGCGCATGAAAGAGGACTCTGCAAATGAACTCGAACAACTTGAAATCAACAAGCTCAAAGAAAGTAGTGAAAAGGTCCTTAGACAAAGGAAGCTGAATCACAAACTAGAATTACAGGCTATCGAGCGTGAAGCTGATGATAAGAAGTTAAAAGTGATTGAGGATGCTCGTTCAGCTTTCGAAGCTAATCCTCAAAACAAAAAGAAAACCTTCAATTCATCAGCCTATATCAAGTCAGAGCCAGTAAAGAAACAGTTTGCTGCATTTGATAAAGCTGCTAATGAAAAAAAGGAAACTACAGATTTAAAGTACAATCGCGGGGATGATTTAGCTGATTTGCTGAATCAGTATCAAGACTATACGGACCAACGTCTTGCTATTGAACGAAAATTCAACGAAGATATTGCCACCTTGCAGGAACAACGTAAGCAAGCAGTTAAGAATGGAGATACAGAACAGGTCGAACAGATTGACCGGTCCATCGCCCAGGCAACAAAAAACAAGGGAATGGAGTTAATGGGGCTAGATTATGATAAGCTGAAAGAATCCCCTGAATACGTTCGTGCTTTCGAGAATCTGAAAGAAACGTCTTCTGAAACATTGAACTCCCTTCTTAATCAACTAGAGAATGCGAAGAGTGCGGCAGCTAAAGTTTTATCTCCTGATCAGCTACGAGAATATACAAGTACTATTCAATCTATCATGGATGAGTTGGATAGCCGCAATCCGTTTCAATCATTATCTGATAAGAAGAAAGAACTAGCAGAAGCGGAGGAAGAGCTAGCTAATGCGCAAATGGAATTAGAGAATGCCCGTCAGACTGCCGAAGCAGTCAAAGGTGGCGCTAAGATTGAGAATGGCGTCAAGTCCTCTAAATTCAATGAAAAGACCGGTAAAATTGAATCTACAAAAGCTTATTTATCCGAAGCACAGGCTCTGGATAAAGTAAAGAAGAAAACTGAAAACTATAATGCGGCTAAAGACAAAGTAGTAAAGAAGGATAATCAAGTAAAGAAGTCGGAAAAAGAAGTCAGAGCACAGATTTCGGAGCTAGCGGATACAATTGATGAACTAGGTAAATCAATTGGCGGTCCAGCAGGTGAGATCATTTCTCTTATTGGCAGTATTGGCTCATTTACAATGACTGCAATGGCAGGGGTTGAAGCTGCTGCCGATACCTCTGCTAATGCAATAAGTACAGTTGAAAAGGCATCTGTTATTCTAGCTATCATTGGTGCAGCCGTTCAGATAGCCATGAAAATCTTCGATATGTTCGGTAAGGACGATACGACCGAGAAATACGAGAAAGCGAAAGAAGCGTATGAATCCTATATCAATATCCTTGATCGAGTAATTGAGAAGCAACTTGAGCTAGCGGAAACTCTTACGGGAGACACGGCAAATGCCGTATATGAAGCAGCCATCGCCAATATAAAGAAACAAAGTGAGAATGCAAAAGTACTGGGCAAACAATATTTGAACTCCGGTGCTTCTGGAAAGTCCCACTCAAAGGGTTATGATGAAGTAGATGATATGTCCGGTGAAGGATGGAAACAAGCTGCGGAAACATTAGGCATGTCTGAAAAGGAATTTAAAAAGAAAATGGGTGGTCGTATGACTGGGCTATTTGATTTGACTGATGAACAACTTTTAAAGTTACAATCGGATGCCGGCATATTTTGGTCCCAACTTGATTCTGATACGCAAAAATATGCCGATCAAATTGCAAATGGTGTAGGAAAGGTTGCAGAAGTGCTAGAGCAACAAATAGCTGATACAACACTCATTGATTATGATTCTCTTCGTTCAGACTTTCAGGACTTACTTTCTGATATGGATGCTGATTCCGCAGATTTTGCAGATAACTTTGAGGAATACATGCGAAATGCTATTCTCAACTCCATGCTTAAAGATGAATATATGGACCGATTAACAGCGTGGAGGGAGAAGCTGTATAATGCAATGGACGATGGGGTAACCGAAGATGAATATAACGCTTTAAAGGCAGAAGGTCAACAGATAGCTGATGAAATGAAAGCGAAACGTGATGCGATGTCTGATATATATAAATGGGACAAAGATGATGATGAACGTGAAGCTTCAAAGAAAGGATTCGCTTCCATGTCGCAAGATTCAGCTGACAAGCTAGATGGAAGCTTTGCTGTAATGACTTCGCATACCTATTCTATAAATGAGGAAGTTAAGAGTATTAATTCAGGAACAGAAAAGATAGCAGAGAAACTGTCATATCTCATAAATATGGATAAGAACATGTCTGAAATGCTTCGGTGTAATGATACTATTGTTTCCCATTTATCAGACATCTCCAATTATACATCTAACCTTGTGGAAATAAGGGAGTTCATGTACGCTGTAAAGCTAGGAATAGACACGTTGAACACTAAAGGAATAACATTAAAGCGATGAAAGGGCAACTCTACATAGACAATAAAGACGTATTCACCGAATTAGGTGTAGCTACCTTACAAGGCAATTACGGAGAGTTAGTGGCTTTTCCGTCTTCCAAGACACCGGATAGCAACGACTGGGCAGAAGAAGACGGTAAGGAATTCGACTTGTCCTCTATCACCCTTGACAGCCGGGAGTTCTCCCTTGAGTTCGGCTTCTTCTCCGAGTGGAAGTTCAATGACTTTGTTGCCCTATTATCCGATAGTAGTTATCATGACTTCAACTTTCCACACCTTGGAAGAACGTTCAGACTGCGGCTTTCCTCACAGAACAGTTTCGAGATGTACAGTAATACCCTGCGTTCGAAGTTCACTTTTGCCAACGACTTCCCCCGTCCGGATGATTATGTATATCTGGAGCCGGGCAACACCATTCCCTTGCCGAAAGGCTACGAACTGGACGGTGTGGATTTATCCGCCTATGGCGTGCTTATCCTCAAAGGAACGAATACGGAGATACTGAAGACACCTGCCGTCAAGAAAAACCTATTGCAGAACTTCAAAAGGCAAGATGGCGCAATCTACGACGGTGAATATGTGAAGTTCCAGACAAAGGACGTGAACCTCAAATGCTTGATGCGTGCACCGGATTTTGAGACGTTTTGGCGTAACCGTGACGCCCTTTTGCATGACCTCACCAAGCTATCTACAAAGACCGATGACGAAGGCTACAAGTATTCCGATGCGGAGCGTATATTTTATTGTGATGAGTGGTCTGAAAGCTATCCTTGCTACTACAAGAGTTGCAAGACGGATGATTTCAATCCTCTTGGGGGGATATGGTGGGAGTTTACGCTTACTCTCGTATTCACTTGCTTCCGGTTGGAAGAAACCGATTACCTTCTTGCCAGTGAAGCGGGAGAATTCATTATAACGGAGGACGGAGAATTTTATATTGATTTAAATTGATTTACTATGCCATTAAAAAAGAAAAGAATATCAGAACTGAACGAAGCCAACGACATGAAGGGCTTCTTCACTATCGGTTATCGGATAGTAGACGGTGTTAAGACTAGCCTTAAATTTGGTTTAGAGAAGGTTCAGACAGCATTAGATAATATGCTCAAGGCTACGAGTGATGCAAAAACGGCAACTACCGATATAAGGCAGTTAGAAGCCACAGTTGAAGATAACGAATCGACTCGTGAAACTGCTGAATCCCGTCGCAATGCTTCCGAACAATCGCGACAAACGGCCGAGACTAGCCGTTCCCGTGAAGAGCAGGCCCGGGAAGCCGCTGAATCAGTTCGTATCACTAATGAAAATGCACGTAAAACCGCTGAAAGTGGACGCTCTACTGCTGAAACTGTACGGGATAATGCAGAAAAGAAACGTGTAACTGACGAAGGTACACGAGAATCTAACGAGCAAGCTAGAAAGAATGCTGAAACAACGAGAGGTAATGCAGAATCCGAACGTGTGATCGCAGAAACGGCTCGCAAGTCTGCCGAAAGTACGCGATCATCCGAGGAAGGCAAAAGAAAGACAGCCGAAACCGCACGTACTACTGCTGAATCAAGTCGTTCCTCTGCTGAAACAATCAGAGTTCAGAATGAGAACGCACGCAAATCTACTGAAGAAGCACGTGTTATAGCGGAAGGCAAGCGGGTAACTGCTGAAACTGGGCGTGTTGATACAGAAACTAAACGTGTTTCGGAGGAGCAAACACGTAAAAATAATGAAGATGCCCGCAAATCTGCCGAATCTGGCCGTTCATCTGCTGAATCGGAACGTGTAAAGGAAGAAGATAAACGAAAAACCGCTGAAACAGGTCGTTCTACCGCTGAATCCGAACGTGCTACTGCGGAAAATAAAAGAAAAGCGGATGAAGTCATAAGAGGCAATAATGAAACTGCCCGTGTCTCTGCTGAATCTACCCGTAATCAATCTGAAACGGCTCGTATTAATGCCGAGAATGCACGCAAGACCGCCGAGGATGTTCGCGTATCTGCCGAGACTAAACGGGCAACAGCCGAAACCGCACGTGCCACGGCTGAATCAGGTCGTTCCTCTGCCGAGAATATAAGAGTTCAGAATGAAGATGAGCGTAAATCTACCGAAGCAGCACGTAAAGTTGATGAGACCAACCGGGCTAAGGCGGAAGTGGAACGTGTTAAAGCGGAAGACGCTCGTAAAGCGGAATATAGCGGCATTGTAGATGAGATGAACCAAGCTACAGAAGATGCAACCGCACAACTAGGACTTGTAAAGACGGCTACTGATAATGCAAATGCTGCAGCGACACACGCAAATCAAAAAGCAACCTTGGCCGCCGAGAAAGCTGCCAAGGCCGATGCTGCCGCTGGTAGTGTCAATGCTGCAAAAGATGCTGCAACGACTGCTGCGAACAATGCTAATGCAGCCAAGACAGCATCGGAAGCCCAAACCGCTTTGGCTAAAAAAGCAACAGATGATGCTAATGCGGCCAAGGATGCATCTGTAATACAAACGGGTTTAGCGAAGAAGGCTACCGATGATGCGAACGCCGCTGCGATAGCTGCGAATAATGCAGTATCCGGCGTTGACGCTAAAGTACAAGCAGCTATCGACAAACTGGTAGCCGGTGCTCCGGACGCATTGGATACACTGATTGAGTTAGCGAATGCACTTAACAATGATCCTAACTTTGCCACGACGATGGCAACGGAGCTAGGAAAGAAGCTCAATGTGACGGATATAGTTAATAATCTGACGACTGGAGGAGCCAGCAAAGCTCTTTCTGCAGAGCAGGGAAAAGCTTTGAAAGCTGCTCTGGACTCACATAATCATGATGCAGTATATGAGAAGACTATTACCAAGCTTACCGCCTTTAATAAGAATTTCGGAAGCTCTGCCGGGACCGTGTGCGAGGGAAATGATTCGCGTTTGAGTAATGCACGGCCTCCATTAGCACATGCGCATAAAGTATCTGAAATCAGTGATTTCCCTTCTTCTATGCCCGCTAGTGACGTATACTCTTGGGCGAAGGCTGCATCCAAACCAACCTATACGGCAAGCGAAGTAGGTGCCTCTCCATCAGGTCACAATCATACCGGTACATACGAACCTGCATTCAATAAAAACTCTGCTTTTAATAAGAATTTTGGTAGTGCAGAAGGGACAGTATGCCAGGGAAACGATGCTCGGCTAAGTGATGCCCGTACACCGAAAGCGCATACGCATAAGGTATCTGAAATCAGTGATTTCCCCACCTCTATGCCTGCAAGCGATGTGCCGTCATGGGCGAAAGCTGCTAGTAAACCTAGTTACACAGCGAGCGAGGTTGGCGCTTCTCCTTCTAATCACAACCATGCCGGAGTATATCAACCTGCAGGTAGTTATGCGGCGTCATCGCACGGTCATAATGCGTCTGATATAACTCCTGATAGTACTCATCGCTTTGTTACCGATACGGAAAAAGAGACTTGGAACAGTAAGGCTGCAGGAAACCATAACCATGATTCTACGTATCAACCAAAGGGGGATTATGCACCTGCTTCACATAAGCATTCGGCATCTGACATCACGGATGATATCACACATAGATTTGTAACGGATTCTGAAAAGACAAATTGGAATGGTAAGGCGGCAGGAAATCACAACCACGATTCGGTATATCAAGCAAAGGGTAATTATGCGGCAGCGACACATAAGCACGAAGCGTCAGAAATAAATGAAGATGAGACACACAGGTTTTTTACTGATACTGAACGTGAAAAATTGGGCGGTATAGCAGTAGGAGCAAATAACTACACTCATCCGGATACACACCCCGCATCAATGATTGAAGAAAGCACGTCAAGAAAATTTATGACTGACGCAGAGAAAACTTTACTAAGTTCTCTCGGAACTAATGCAGTTTTATTATCTGGTCAAAGTTTAGGACAAAACGGGTATGTCAAATATAGTAATGGGCTATTAATACAATGGGGAACGAGAGCTGGAGCAACAAATGGTGCAATTAATCTGTATTTCCCTGTTAGCTTCCTTAATACTAATTATAACATTTATTTCACTGGAGCAATAAATAATACAAGTGAATCTTTTATATATGCTCCGGGGTATGACCTTAATGGTAAATATACATCATATTGTAAAGTTCTCACTCGTGGAATAAATTCAACTCCGGCTATCGTTTGGACTGGCTGGAATTTTACTTGGTTTGCGATTGGTCGCTGGAAATAATTTAAAAACAAATATCATGAAGTATTGGAAAAATGGATTCTACGACGAATACCGGGAAGATTCGGTAGAGATTACAGAAGAGTATTATAATCAGTTACTAGCTGGTCAATCAGCCGGATTGCTTATAGTGGAAAGCAAGAAAGGTTATCCGATCTTAGCTGTACATCAACCCTCTATCAAGGAAATTAGAGCACGAAAGCTCAATGAATTACGATTGTACGATTCATCTGAAGAAGTGAATCAGTTCTGTATAGATAATACGCGCGGATGGTGGAATAAAGCTACTCGCGTAGGTCTTATGAACTCTATTGCAATTGAAAAGGGAACTGGACGATCTGAAACAAATATCTGGCTGGGTGATACTCTGTTTGTTTTGCCTGTCGAAAAGGCTATTGATATGTTACAACAGCTAGAATTGTACGCCCTTGCGTGTTTTGACACAACACAAAGGCATACAAAGACTATTCAACAGCTAGCGACAAAAGACGAAATAGAAACATACGACTTCCGTACAAGTTATCCCGGAAAGCTAAGTTTTTCCGGATAACCGATCGTATAATCGTAGTTTTCGATTTCCTCAATAGTCTGCAATGCTCTGACTGCTGCAATGTGCGATTGTGTAACATTGTAGCAGTTTAGTGCATACATCTCGATTTCATTTAGCATTGATAAAGCGTCAGGTATAGGGATAATATACTTCACTGCATCATACCACAGGACTGTATGCGTTTTCCCTGCATTTTTTTCAATCGTAATTGAGTTAAATAATCCAACACGTGTGCTTTTATCTAACCACATGCTTTTACCCAATAAATCAAAAGAATTGACACTATTTGATTTGTCAAATGATTGTATTTCAGACATTTTTATTTTTCGCGCTTCTTCAATGTCGTACTCATATTCTACCAAAATAGGATATCTATTTTTGCTTTCAGCTATTATCAAGCCGGTAGATTGACCAGCTAACAACTCTTGATAATATTCTTCTGTAATTTCTACCGAACCATCTATAGGCTCGTCGTAGAATCCATTTTTCCAATGCTTCATAATATTTGTTTTTAAATTATTTCCAGCGCCCGATCGCAAACCAGTCCCATGATTCTTGTGATAATCCAGTAGTACCCCCACTTGCATAATTTCTATTCAAATAAAATCTACTAACTGTTTTATTTATCGCCAAGGGAGATGATGAATATACGGCGGAGTCACTACTAGGCTTATATACAGTTGCAAATATTTTATATTCAGTATTATAAAAAGATGCAGGCATAGTCACACTATACGAAGCTATAGATGAACCCCCAACTCTACCCCATTGTACAAGTAATCCATTATTAAATTTTGCATAACCGTTCAAGGATAGGTTTACGCTTATTGCGTTCGATAGATCAGCTAAAGCATACGTAGTCCCGAGAGAACTTTGCCAAATTATGGTCACTAAAAATAGTACCAATTTTCTACTAAAACTACTCATATCCAATTTGATGTTACTAATATTTACTTCCATTTTCCTATTGCTATCCAATAAAAGTTCCATGTTCCATATCCATAACTATAACTATCATAATACCTATTACACGCTTTAAAGTTAGAACTTGCTTTAGATATTAATAGTGGAGAAACCAAACTGTTAGCTATACTTTTTCCCCCAGGATCACTCGATAAAATTATGCTGTAATTTGTATCTGAAAAAGAGAGTAAAAAATAGGTAATTCTTTCACCTTGTACCCCTGTTGCATTAACTCCCCATTGTATAAGCAGTCCGTCTTCATATTTACGATAGCCGTTTTGTCCTAAATTTTGCGCATTAATTTGCGCTGATTTTGTTCCGAGAGAACTTTGCACAAAAACAATTATAAAAAAGACTACTATTTTTCTACTAAAAATATTCATAATCAAATTGATGTTATAAAATTTCTATTTCCATCGACCAATTGCAATCCATCCGAACATCTCCCCAGCTTCAATTGTTGGACCTACCGAATAGACCTTGAAATAAGATACATTTTTTCCATTTATCATTTTTACTATAGAGTTCATGACAGAAGAAATAGCAGTAGTGACTACAATATATGATGTATTATAAAAACTAGTAGGAAAGTAAACTATTTGATTTACCCCACTTCCTCCAGTTCCCCACTGAATTAACAAGCCATCCGGCAACTTATAGTACCCATTCTGTCCGAGGTTCTTTGTTGAAACATTGGAAAAATCTTTCAGTGCAGCGTTCGTCCCGAGAGAACTTTGGTTAATATAGCAAGTGCATCTCTCCTCCTCTAATGTTACTCCTTTAAAATCACTGTATCATATTTTATTTCACGACAACGCTGCTAATGTCGTATCTAATGTTTCATATTATTATTAATTCATCTATCTGTTCCTTACTTTTATGCCTATTATTCTAATATATTTCTATTTGACATTTATATTTTAGGATATAATTCTAATGGTGATATGATTTTATATAGTGGTGATAAGGAAATAGAGCTCGAAGTAAAGGACGAAAGCTACTCTTATGAGGCCGTCATGGGAGAAGATACACTTACTTTGTATTTCTCACACCCGGGATATATTGAAATTCCGGTGGGCTCCTGGTGTGACTTCTACGGGAAACGATACTTCTTAAAGAAAGATTCAAATTTAAAAAAGAATGGTGAACGTAACTTTGAGTACACGTTGATTCTCGAAACCGGTAGAGCGGATGCAGCGATGTGGAAAGTACGGCATACTGTTGATAATAGTATCAAATTTTCATATACAGCAAAAGCACATGAGCACCTCCGCTTACTCGTTGAAAATCTGAATCGTCGTGGTACCGGGTGGAAAGTTGGCAACTGCATCGAAGGAACAGAGAAAGTAATCAATTACAATCACACCTATATTCTTGATGCTCTCAATCAACTTGCAGAGTTGTACGAGATAGAATGGCAGATCACTGAAGAAACTATAGATGGAAAGCAGATAAAGACAGTTCATCTACGTAAAGTTGAATACAACAAGGATAATCCTTTGAAGTTGTCTTACGGGAAAGGCCATGGGTTCAAAGTTGGCATAGGTCGGGAATCTGGCGACATTCCTCCTGAAATAATCCTCGTGGAGACCACGGACCGCAATATTGACTATTCAACATACGGAGCAAAGAATCTGCTACTTCCAAAATCTAAAACTCTCGTTTACGAAGGAAGGACTTATAAGACAGACGCAGACGGAACCTGCGTTATGCGTGCAGATAAAGAGCTTTCTACCGCTAAGGAAGATAGCTTGGATTGTACAGAGATTTATCCCTCGCGTGTCGGTACCGTCAGTGCTGTTATTGAAGTCAATAAGGAGAATAATTTCTATGATTTTGTAGACGAAGATATCCCCAAAGAGTTGAACTTTGAAGATTGTCTCATAGCAGGTGAAAATATGACTGTTATCTTTCAAACAGGTATGCTTTCAGGCAAAGAGTTCGAGGTGAAGTATATTCATGAGGAAAAGGATAAGAAAGCGGGACGTCGCTTTGAAATTGTTCCGCAGGAAATCGACGGTATTACTATGCCTGAACCGGAAGTCTGGCGGCCTAAAGTTGGTGATACATACGCAGTGTTCGGTATTCAATTACCGAATGCTTATATCTGTAACGATACAACACAGACCGGCGCCAGTTGGGAAGCATTCAAAGAAGCAGCAAAATACCTGTACGAGCATGAAGATAAGAAGTTTACATTTACCGGAACGTTAGATGGCATTTGGGCAAAGAAACGCTGGTTGCAGATTGGTGGTAAAATTAAACTAGGCGGTTACGTAGACTTTTCCGATACACAATTTCATCCAAAAGGTTCCCTTATCCGGATGATCGGAATAAAACGTTTTGTTAATAATCCGTATTCACCCGAAATTGAGCTGTCTAACGAACCGGTAGGCACATCTGTTTCAAGTGATCTGAATAAGATTGAGACAAACGAGGTGACAGTTATTGAGAAGCATAAAGATGCACTTCAATTTACTAAGAGACGGTTCCGGGACGCAAAGGAAACGATGTCTATGCTTGAGAATGCTTTTCTGAATTTCTCTTCTTCTATAGACCCTATTACAGTTCGTACAATGCAACTGCTTGTAGGTGATGAAAGTTTGCAGTTCCGGTTTGTGAACTCAAAAACAAATCCGGCACAAGTTTCTCACAATATTACTTATAATACCAGCACAAGAATACTGAATGCTCCGACAGGAATCATTCAGCATTTGACACTCGGTATTAGTACTCTTTCTTCTTCTCACAAGGCAGATGAATATAAATACTGGGATTTGGTTGAATACAATTCTCCGGCACTCATTGGTCCTGAAAAGAAATATTATCTATATGCTGTATGCGGCAAAGAGAATCAAACTGGTACATTTCTTCTAAGCGAAACGGCTATTAAGATGGAGGGCATAGCAGGATATTATCACTTCCTAGTTGGTGTCCTCAACAGCGAGTATGAAGATGATCGCAGTTTTGTTGAGCTGTATGGATTTACGGAGATTCTGCCGGGACGGATAACTACTGAACAGATAATTTCCCCGGATGGGGAGACGTATTTCAATTTGGTAAAAGGTGAAATAGGCGGAAATATTCAAATTAAAACCGGATCGTCCGGATTGGAAAATCTGTCTGAATGGGAAGCAGCTCACAAAGAAATTAAAGATGCAGCGAAGGCGGCGGAACAGGCAAATAATGCAGTTGGTGGCTTACATGACTATGTGGATGGAGCATTTGCGGATGGCATTATTACGGAAGCTGAAGCAAAAGCTATCGAAAAGTATATCAATACGATTAATAATGCTAAAGCTACGGTTGAAGCTACTTATAACAAACTCTACACGAATGTTTATTTATCCGGGTCTGCCAAAACAGGTTTATTAAACGCGAAAGTCACGCTTATGGGGTGTATTTCAGACCTGATAAATGCAATTAATACAGCTATTGACGATGGACTCACAACACCAGAAGAGAAGCAAAACGTTGATGCACATTTCGCCTATTTCAATAGTGCCTATGCTGACTTTAATACAGCTGTAGAATCTGCAAATAGAGCTATTCAGGATAAGCTAAAAGAGTTCTCGGATGCCGCTATGAAAGAAGCATTGCAAGCCTTACAAGACGCAGAAGATGCCGGCAAAGCAGCGGAACAGGCAAACAGCGCAGTTAGTGGTTTACACGACTATGTGGACGGAGCATTTGCTGACGGCATTATTACGGAAGCAGAGGCTTTAGCCATTGAGAAGTATCTAAATACAGTCAAAAATACAAGGGCAGCCGTCGAAGCTACCTATAACAAACTGTACGCAAATTCATATCTGGAAGGTGAAGCGAAAACAGGTTTGCTGAATGCAAAAATATCTCTATTTGGTGCTATTGATAATCTTATTGCTGCAATCAATACAGCCATTGCCGACGGACAGACGACCGTTGAGGAAAAGAGGAATGTAGATGATAAGTTTGCCCTGTTTAATTCTGCCTTGGCTAGTTTCAATACAGCGGTTGAAATTGCGAATAAGGCTATTCAGGATAAATTGAAAGACTATTCAGACCAGTGCTTCGCTGAATTGAAAGTACTCAATACTCAAATCTCCGCACAGGTGACGCGGGTTGATAGCTTAACACAGAGGATAGATACTGCCGGATGGATTACCACAGCAGACGGTAACAAGATATACGCTTCTAAAGAGCTAGAAAATGGCAATACGCTTATATCTTATATCAACCAGTCGGCCGGAGAGACTACGATTCATTCATCTAAAATTAATTTGGAAGGTGCTGTTACAATCACCTCACTGCATAGTGACCTGCAGACAGTGATTAACTCCAAGATTGACAGGGACGGATTAGGTAAGTTGGCATTCGAAGATGCGGTTGAATATGCGAAGTTAGGCACTACCATTGTTGTAGGTGGTTACCTGAATACAGAATTGATAAAAGTCCGTAGAATTGATGCAGATTCCGGTTTTATAGGTGGTTTTACCATTGAGAGCGGTCGCCTTGTTTGGACGCGTTCAGGGTACTTCGGTGGAACATCTCGTAGTTTGAAATTAGGCTCTGGAACGGCAAAGGAAGGTGTTGTTAATGTAACTTTCAATGCAGAAACAGATGGGCGTTTTGGGGTTGCTGCTATTGGCTCTAATTTTGGCGGAGCTTGTATTTATGCCTCTAGGAATCTAAATGCATCAGACAGAAGCTATCCACAGGCAAATACAACGTATGCCGGCTTCTTTGATGGAGGTGTTTACGTGAAAGGAACATTGTCAAGTGAATTGTGCTTAGCTGATAATTTTGGCTGTATTACATCTAGGGATGGAAATGGTGGGATTAACTATTACCAAGGTATTGATTTCGATTTTGGTAGTAATATGAAATTTAGAAAAGGATTGTTGGTATCAATCGCTTAATATATAAACAATTATGAAGGTAAATTTAAACAGGCCTTTACTTGATTTTAAAGGCAATGAGGCTATTAAAGCAGTCAACGGTAAAGAGGTAAAACAGTTTCTACGTGATGTGGTTGCAGAAGCACTTTATGCAGCAGGTTCTAATCCTCAACAGGGTTTGGATATGTCGAAAAAGTTACGTGCATACAAGATGTTACAACAGGTTATTAACAATCGTGGCGTACTTGATATAGAGACAGAAGATGCTACCTTATTGAAGGAAATTTGCGCAGACTTCTTTGTATCTGGTGCATACGGACAAATTTATGATTTAATAGAAGGAGGAAACAAGGAATGAACATTACAGCAACTAACAGCACCGCTTCAACTAAGGTTACGGATGCTATCAGGGTTAAATACAGAATGTCAACCCGTGGTACCGAAGCGGTGAAAGATATTACTGCCGAGATTGTCAAGGATGAAACGGTAGTCGGATTCTTCAATACATCAAGAAATGGGGTGACCGGTTTCTCTCTGCATGAGGATCATGGGCTAACCTCTGGCGAAGTGAAACAAGTGTTTCAGACAGCTATCGATGATTGTAGCGAAGTCTTTAAATAAAGTATTAATATTTTAGATAAATGATTATGGATTATTTCAAAAACTTACTTATTGGATTGATTACCGGTATAGCTGCTTATCTTAATCCCATCTCTGGAGAGATCAAAAGCCTTATTGCAGTATTTGCTCTTAATTTCATCTGTGGGCTGCTTACTGCGCTACTTATCAATCATGAAAGCTTTTCTTTCAAAAAAGCTTGGAGATGTATTGTAGAAGCAACTATTTTCTTTGCCTTGGTTAGTTGCATCTACTTTATTGGTGAACACAAAGGTAATCCGGAAGGTGCGCTACAATGCGTCTCATTTATTACGTACAGCGTATTCTATTTTTACGGGGTAAATATTCTAAGGAATATCAAAGAGATTTTACCTAACTCTAGTAATGGTTACAAGGTAGTAGCTTTCCTGCATTATGTTCTAAGTGTTGAGTTTATAAAGAACATACCATATCTAACGAACTACTTACAAAAAGGAGGTGCAAAATGAAGGAAATTGATGCTATTATCATTCATTGTTCGGCTACAAAAGCTGGGCAGGATTTGAGAGCTAAAGACATTGATCGGATGCACCGGGCAAGGGGATTCAACCAAATAGGTTATAATTATGTGATCGACCTGGACGGATTGATAGAGAATGGTCGCCCGCTTTCCATCGACGGTGCACATTGTAACACTAAAGGTTTCTCGGAATCTTCGTATAATAAGCATAGTGTTGGCATCTGTTATATCGGAGGCCTGGACGCATCTGGAAAGCCTGCTGATACTCGTACTCCAGCTCAAAAAGCAACCTTGCGTGAATTGGTCGAGAAGCTCTGTAGAGAGTATCCTATAATTGAAGTGCTCGGACACCGTGATACTTCTCCGGATCTGGACGGCAGCGGTGAGGTAGAACCGAAAGAATATATCAAGGCGTGTCCCTGTTTTGATGTTCGGAGTGAATTTCCTAATTTCTTGCGTAATACAGTAGTTCGACCATGAAACGGTTGATTTACCTAATCATATTGTTAATATTAGCAATATGTTTCGTGTCATGTCGGACTCAATATATCCCGGTTGAGTCCGTCCGCGCTGAATACAAAACACGTGATAGTACCCGTTATGATAGCATCTATCAACGAGATAGTATTTATACGCTCATAAAGGGCGATACTGTTTATCAGTATAGATATAAGTATCTGTATCGTTACCTAACAACTAATCGAACCGATACGATTCTTAAAAACGATTCTATTCGCGTACCTTATCCGGTCGAGAAGCAGTTGAACCAATGGCAATCTATTAAAATGGAGTTGGGCGGGTGGTCATTTGGAATTATAATTTTGTTTATTCTGATAATAATAGGGCGAATAGTATTCAAATTAAAAAAATAATAGTATATTTGTATACAGACGTGGATGTCTGTTGTATCATCTCTCTACGGAAAAGTTGCTAATTTTCGAAAGCGGGAGACAATACGTTATATACTCCAAAAAGAATGAGCCTCGACTAAGTGTAGTCGGGGCTTTTATCTAAATCGTGGAAGAAGTTTGTCGATTATTCTTTTGACTTGACAATAGAACATCATATCTTTGTTTTTTCATAACAAATTAATTAAAAATGAGTAAAGGACATACTACAATAGTTATAGGAAATGGTTTTGACATAGATTTAGGGAGAGGTACTTCATATAAAGAATTCGTAAACTCTTCTACTGTTAAATATGCTTCTCTTAGAACTCCGTTATTGAGCAAATTAATAGAGATGTCTAATAAAGAAAATTGGATTGATCTGGAGTTGGAACTTAGAAATGCTATATTAAAATGGTATGATCATGGGAAAGAAGAAAGTGTCGCAGAAGAAATTAATATTACTTGGATTATACTAAATAGAGCTTTATTTAGTTATTTTTTCAAATTAGATAATAACAGTAAAAGGGAGATTCACAAGAACTCGTGTGCTTACCTTTTAGCTCAAAAGCTACATAGAGACTATACTAT